>QWCE01003867.1_pt1 | contig 15768 bp, 9 predicted proteins | sample 1972531 | NCBI WGS metagenome assembly QWCE01 (sample SAMN09866716, study PRJNA288562) | Human gut metagenome isolate term4_stool, whole genome shotgun sequencing... | reverse complement strand
AATCGACCTCGTAAAAGACTTGGATACCTCACGCCAAACGAAAAATTTAAACAAATTATTAATCAGAATTCTGTTGCATTTGCAAGTTGAATTCAGCTCAAAATATATTTGCGGAATATCCACGTTTAACTATTGAGAGAAGTGCCAATAATTCTACGACCTCTACTTATTGGGAACGGAATGGTGCTTTCTTGAAATTGAAGAATGCAGAAATTGGATATACCTTTAAATCTATGCGCTTATACTTACGTGGTTCTAATCTGTTGACTTTCTCCAAGTTTAAATTGTGGGATCCCGAACAAGGCGGTGGTAACGGATTAAAATACCCGACCCAACGTGTATTTAATATTGGTTTTCAGATGACTATAAAATAATCTTTAAATATAATTGATATGAAACTTATTAATAAATACTTGATACTTCTATGTGTCTTTGTATGTTTCTCTTGTAATTATCTGGATATTGTGCCTGATGAGAACCCTACGGAAGAAGACGCATTTAAGAACCCTCAATTGACCGAACGTTATCTTTATTCTTGTTATGCATATATCCCGAATCCCAGACATGCAACTGCTAGCTTAGATTTTCTTACAGGCGATGATGTTGTTACTCCTTGGGAGCATGAAACTTTTGGAAAATTTGCACAAGGTAATTATACTCCAAGTAATCCTTATATTAATTACTGGCATGATTTATTTAAGGGGATTCGGCAATGTTATCTGTTAAAAGAAAATTTAGGTAGTGTGCCGGGGCTTAGTGATGAATTGAAAGCGGCTTATGATGCAGAAGCTGACTTTTTGATAGCATTCTATCATTTTTATCTTTTGCGTACTTATGGTCCTTCTATTTTGGTTAAAGAACTTCCGGAAGTTTCTTCCGCTGATTCTCCGGAAACAATGTTAGGAAGAAATACCTATGATGAGTGTGTAACATGGGTTGCAGAGCAACTAAAGAATGTTGCCGGACGTTTGCCAATGCGTCGTACCGGACTTGATTATGGGAGAGCTACCGGTGTAGCTGCTATGGCTATTCGTGCGCGGTTATTGTTGTACGCAGCTTCGCCGCAGTTTAATGGTGGTGAGAAGTTTAAATCATTATATAGTGATTTTAAGAATCCGGATGGGACCCAGTTAATTAGCACAACTTACGATCCTAATAAATGGGTAACAGCTGCTCAGGCTTGCAAAGAAGCAATTGATTGGGCAAGAGCTCCGGAGGCTAATTATGATTTGTATGCAGCAGATGTAAATACTTTGCCTAACTATCCTGAACCAACAGATTTGACACAACGTTCTTTGCGTTTCACGTTTGTTGATAAAGACAATACTCCTGAAGTGATTTGGGCATTTTGCACGAAAGAATCATCTAATAGTGACCTCCAGGGAAAGACCATTCCTCGGTTAAGTACAACCGCTTACGGCGGATTAGCTCCGACATTGAGACAAATAGAACGGTTCTATACAAAAAATGGTCTTCCATTGGATGTAGATCCTACTTATGATTATGTTAACCGGTATGATGTAGCCATGTTTCCTGTTGAAGAGAATGATATAAATGGAGAAGGGGAAAGCCTAAAACTGAATATGAACAGAGAGCCACGTTTTTATGCTTGGATTGCTTTTCACAACGGTTATTATGAGGTATCGGGAGAAGATGATAGAAAAGAGTTCTCGTATGCTCCGATATGGAAAAGAGGAAAGGATAAAAAGTATAAGCAACTGGTACAATTTATGAAGACACAGAATATGGGGATAACCAACGATAATAAGTATGGAACTAAAACCGGTTATCTGAATAAGAAAGGTGCTCATCCGGGAACAAGTGCTTCTAAATCTACTGGATTTAAAGTGATACAGTATCCGTGGCCTATGGTTCGCTTGGCAGAGCTTTATCTGAACTATGCAGAAGCTTGTGTGGAATGTAATGATTTACCGGAAGCTAAGAAGTATCTGAATTATGTCCGCGAAAGAGCCGGTATACCTAAAGTGGAAGTTTCTTGGGCTGGAATCGCAGAGCTTACACAAGATAAATTGAGGGAAATTGTTCATCAGGAACGCTTAATCGAACTTTATCTTGAAAATCATAATTTTTGGGATATACGTCGCTGGGGAATAGCAGAGACGTTAGGTGAACAGCCGAAAGGACTTTCTATTCAGGCAACAACTATAACAGAATTTGCCAAACCGGTATCAGTAGATGTGCAACGTCGTTTTATTCCGGCTCATTATTTAATGCCGCTTCCTATCAGCGAAATTAATAAGAATCCCAATATGGTACAAAATCCGGGATATGACGAATAATTATTATACATAAAGATTCTATAAAATGAAAGTAATAAAATATATACTACCCCTCCTCAGTTTAGGACTGATCGTTGCAGCATGTAATTCTGACGATGAAGAAAGTATTGCCGCTACTGAAATTCAGAACTTAACAACACAAAGTGCTCCCGGTTCCATTACGTTAACATGGGAGTATGCTGTCGAAGAAGATGCTAATACTACTCGTTTGGTTGAGATACGTTATTATGACCCCGCTATAAAGAAAAATGTCAAGAAAACGGCAAGCAGATTCAGTAACTCATTTACGATAGATAATGCGCTCAAAAGATATGGAGAATATGAGTTCGAGGTACAACCTTTTAGTACAACTTTTACGCCGGGAGTGATACAACGGATTTCTGGAGTTGCAGAACGAGCTCCGGTTATTGATGAAAAAACATCTACGGAGTTGACTATTACAATTGATAATTTGACTTTGGGAGGGTTTAAGCCCGATGGCGTTACTACTATTCCGCAGTCTAGTTGTATTGGTGACAATAATGGTCCGGAACGCTTGCTTGATAACAATACTAGTACTTTCTTGAATACTGCATATTCTGGAGTACCTGCAGGAACAACCTACTATTTGGATATTGTATATCCGAAATCTCAGAAGTATTTGAAGTTTTCGTATATAAATAGAAGTGTTGGTAGTTTTCCGGCGGAGATAGAATGTTCTGTCAAGGTAAATGAAGACGATGAATGGACTCAGGTAAAAACATTGACAACAGTGGCCGACGGGTTACCTGAAGCTGCATCAGCGGCATATTCTTCTGATGTATATGAAGCTCCTTTCGAGTTCAATTATCTTCGTTTTCATGTAAAGAAGACCCATACGGATAAAGTGAATTTCTCAATGGCGGAATTTCGTATTTACAATGTGGAATGCTATTTTTATGACCCGGAAGCAACCGAAAAATAAATGAGCCTATAGTATATCTTTAAGGAGGATACATTAAAGGTATCCTCCTTTTTAAAACATTCATATTATATCTATATCATGAAAAAAAAGATTATTATTTTTTTTATGCTGTTCTTTTTATGTACAGTGATAAGCGCTTGTTCCGATGAAGATGGTAAAGGAACTAATACTGCTACATTAGAGATAACTGAACAATTTGTAGATTTCAAGGAGAATGGAGAGTCGCAAACGCTTGTAATTACGACCAATCAAGCAGAGTGGAGTGCTACTGTAGAAAGTAATGGTAAAAGCTGGTGCAGTATTCTTCCTGACATTAATCCGGGGAATCACAAACTTACTATCTCTGTAACTCCTAATACGGGAAAGGAACAGCGGAGTACTATTATTACCGTGAAGGCAGCAGAGTTATCGGAGAAAATAACTGTGCGTCAATTGGGGACGGATAAAGGTATTTTAATTTCCCCTATGATGAAAACTTTTACTGCGGAAGGAGGGAAAATAGAGTTTACAGTAACAGCAAATGTAGAGTTTGAAATAATACCGACTGTCGATTGGATCACGTTGCCGGTCACTACCCGCACGGCAGAATATGTGACTACGGACCATACATATTTTATTCAACGTAATAAAGGGGAAAAGCGTACGGGGACTATTACGGTAAAAGACAAAGCAAGTGATTTATTCTCTGAGTTAATTATATCTCAAGAGGCCTTAGGAGAGTATGAAAGTGGTGAATCTGGTATTCAAGGCGATCTATTGGTTCCGGTTTCCACAGGTAGTGCATTCAATTCTTTGGGCAAGGTATCTCAATTGGGATCTTCAGGATTTCATAGGACTTATGATGGAAGTAAAGAGACCGGATATCATTCTAATACATCAGATGATTTTCCTAACAATTGGCCGTTGACATTAACTTTTGAATTTGCGGAACAACCTAGAATTGATTATTGCGTTTGTCATTCAACAGGTAGTGATAAATTGAAAAAAGCAAAGATATTTGTATCTACTGAGACAGAACCGGAATATACGAAGCTAATGGATGTCGATTTATCCGGAAGTTCTGCGGCACTTATTAAGTTTCCTAGCCCGATTATTAATCCGAAAGGGATTAAAATTGAAGTTACAGAGTCGTCAGGTAAATATCTTGTAATAAAAGAAATGGAGTTTTATCGTCAGAATTCGGATAATTATGATCCTCTTAATTTGTTTACGGATATTACGTGTTCTGAGTTAAAACCCGGAATTACCGAGAAGGACATAGATGCATGCCCTGACCCGCTTTTCCGTAATGTAGCTTTTTATCTTTCTATTAATAAATATCCGCGTGAGTTTCGTATTCAGGAATATAAAGCTTATCCACATCCGGAATTATTTCGTAAAGCAAACAAGACAAGCGCTGAACACAATTTGCTGGATAATCCGACCGGGATATTTGTAAATAAAGGAAAAGAAGTTGTAGTGCTGGTGGGAGACAGTCATGGATATCAGCTTTCGGCTCGTATCTTAAATTTGAATGTATCCGGAGGGGATGGGTTTAATTATAATTATTCTTATCCTTTGGTAGAAGGGATTAATCGTTTTATAGCGGAAACAGACGGATTGATCTATATTTATTATCATACTCCCGAGTATAGAGATGCATTGCCGATAAAGATACATATTCCGTCAGGGCAAGTAAACGGATATTTTGACTCCGGAAAACATCAACCTTCTGATTGGAGCCGTCTGTTACATGCAGCAGTAGGACCTCATCTTGATGTACTTGGCGAGAAGGCACATTTGATATTTCCGGTAGATAAGTTCAAAGCAAACACTCCAGATGGTAAAGCTTTAATAGATGCTTATGATAGACTGGTGTTGCTTGAACAGCAATTTATGGGATTGGAAAAATATGATCGAATGGATCCGAACCGTGTTTGTTTTTCTGTGATGTATAATGATAGTTATATGTATTCTGCCGGTAATCATACGGGGTATGTTGTCGGTACGATGAATGAATTATGTAATCTGGAAAAGTTTTCTACTACTTCAATCTGGGGACCGGCACATGAAGTCGGACATTCTTATCAGACTAAACCAGGACTTTGTTGGCTTGGAATGACTGAAGTGACTAATAATATTCATTCTTTATATGTTCAGACTTCGTTTGGAAATCAATCACGCCTATTAGATAAGCAGGGTGATTATACAAGTATTTATGAGAAGTCTATGTGTATGTATTTCGTACGTAAACGTGCTCATATCATTACAGATTCGGATGTGAATGTCTTTAACCAGCTAGTTCCATTTTGGCAATTATATCTATATACTAAGGCCATTGGACAAGAAGATTTTTATAAAGACTTATATGAACTCATACGTATTAATACGGATCAGGACACTCCTGGGAAAAGTCAACTAGAGTTTACATTTTTGGCAAGTAAGGCGTCGGGACTGGATTTGACAGAATTCTTTGTGAAATGGGGATTTTTTGAACCAATAGATATTGAAAAATCAGATTATAGTAAAGGACAGTTTGTGGTTACCGAGTCAATGATTGATGAAACTAAACAACGTATTACTGATTTAGGACTACCAAAACCAAAAGGAATTATAGAGTATATCTGCGATAGTAATGTTGATTGCTATAAGACCTTTAATTCTATTATAAAAGGAACTGCTCAAAGAGAAGGTCAAAAAATTGTAATGACCAATTGGAGGAATGTGGCAGTTTATGAAGTTTATTCGAACGGTAAATTATGTTTTGTATCTCCAGCCTCCTCTTTTACTGTAAATGGAAACTTAGGAACTAAAGTTCAAGTCTTTGCAGTGTCTGCAACTGGAGAAAAAGTAGAAGTAACATTTTAATAATTATATTAATTAATAAAGAACAACATGAAACATTTTTGGACAGGTTTATTAGCCTTAGGGGTAGTCGGATGTACTGCACCACAACAAACACAAAAGGATAATATATCGGGAATTTATCCCAAACTGGCTTTTTATAATAATGAGGGCGAGTGCGGAACAGGTGCTGTGGTTCCTTGGGCAGGTAGTCTATGGGCTATCACCTATGGACCTCATTTACCTTTCGGGTCATCTGATAAACTATATCAGATAACTCCGGACAAGAAGATGACTGTCCGTTCGGAAAGTATTGGAGGAACACCTGCTAACCGACTGATTCATAAGGAATCAAACCAATTGAATATAGGTCCGTATTTTATTAACGAGTCTGGTAATGTCAGAGTTTTGCCTTGGCAGGAGGCTCCGGGACGATATACCGGTTCGGCTCGTCATTTGACGGACCCTGCCAATAAAATGTACATTGGCACAATGGAAGAGGGTTTTTATGAAGTTGATGTCAATACTTTGAAGGCTAAGGAATTATATAAGGATAGCAATGAAGCATGGCGTCTGTATCGCAAAGACCCTAAAAATACCCCCAAACCCGTAGAATTACTGCCGGGAGCGCATGGTAAAGGATTGTATTCAGGACAAGGAGTGATGGTATTCTCAAATAACGGAGAGAATAGTGCCGCCGCTATGAAGTATTTTGATGCGTTATCCGGTTCATTATCAGAATGGGACGGCAAAGACTGGAAAGTCGTACGTCGTAATCAATTTGTAGAATTGACCGGTCCCGGCGGTATATACGGTAACACAAATCCTGAAACGGATCCCATTTGGGCTACAGGCTGGGATCATAAATCAGTGCTACTTGGAGTAAGAGATTCGCAGAAAGGATGGACCTTTTATCGTTTGCCTAAAGCAAGTCATTCTTATGACGGTGCACATGGCTGGAATACTGAATGGCCACGTATTCGTAATGTAGGAACAGATGACCAACCGGATTATCTGATGACTATGCACGGCCTGTTCTGGCGTTTCCCAAAACTGTTTACTGCTGATAACTCTGCCGGTATTCGTCCCCGTTCAAGTTATTTGAAAGTAATTGGAGACTTTGCCCGTTGGAATGATGAATTGGTGTTTGGCTGCGATGATTCTGCCCAAAAAGAATTTTTAAACAAACGTAAGGCAAAAGGAAATATAGAAGGTCCGGGACAATCTAATTCTAATCTTTGGTTTACATCTTTGACTAAACCCGACGAACTGGGCCCTGCAACAGTAGATGGAGCAATCTGGGAAAAAGAAGATGTGCAAGCAAATGTTTATTCAGATCCCTATATGTTTGCCGGTTGGGAACAACGTTGTTGCTGGTTGCAAAATGATGGAAAGCAAGATATTACTTTCACATTTGAGATAGATCAAAAGGGAAATAATGTTTGGAAGGAACTGACTGCCGTGCAGGTAGAAGCTGGACAATCCGCTTATCTTCCTTTTACTGCTAAAGAGCAGGGAGAATGGATTCGTGTGAAAATAGACAAGGAAAGTAATGTGTCCGTAAGTTTCGTATATACTACAGTTGATACTCGTTCTTCCGCTTCTTCTTCCATATTCAACGGATTGTCAAAAGTATCGGAAGAAAATACTCTTGGAGGATTGTTATACGGCCTTGGCAAGAATAGAAGAGCTTTAGGTGTATTAGCTTCCAATATTGAAAACGGTAAAGTAATAGAAAACGGATATTATGAGATGAGCGATACTTTGGCATTGGTGCGTAAGGATGATACTCAGACTGCCGATTTTATTCGTGAGAAATTTGCGATGCCTCATCAGGTAGTTACTATTGACGAATCATCGGTTCTGATCGTTGACGACAGACAAAGACGTTGGCGTTTACCGTTGGGAGACGAAAATTACACTAAGTTGATTGGACAGGATGTGGTACGTATTTGTCGCGAAGTGGCTACTGAACGTGACTTATTCAACTGTCATGGTACTTTCTATGAACTACCTGCTGAAAATGCGGATGGTTATGCCAAGATTCGTCCGATTGCTTCTCATAATTTCCGGATTAATGATTATGCCTCTTACCGGGGAATGTTAGTGATGACCGGTATTGACCCTAAAAAGGATAAAGATAATGAACATATCATCGTGTCGGAAGATGGTAAAGCTGCCGTATGGGCAGGTGCTATTGATGATTTGTGGAGTATGGGCAAACCGACAGGCAAAGGCGGTCCTTGGAAAAACACTTTAGTAAAGGCAGGAGAGGTGTCCGATCCGTATCTGATCGGTTTTTATGATAAGAAGAATTTAACCTTGTCACATAATTCTCAAAAAGATGTAACCTTTACCATAGAAATTGACCCAACAGGTAATGGGAAATGGGTGAATTATACTACTTTGACTGTAAAACCTGGGGAGAAGTTGGCTTATGAATTGAAAGCTCCATTTCAGGCAAGATGGATACGTTTCTCGACAGATTCTGATACTAACGCTACTGCATGGCTGGAGTATAAATAGAAAATATATATGAAAAAGATTCGAATAAATTTATTTATTATTTGCCTTTTAGGTGTATTGGCAGAAGTCTGTGCTCAAGAGAGTACATGGCGGGAAATGCCTTATTTCTTAAAAGGATATGAGAAACAATATAAAAAATCTCCGAAAGAAGCTGCCTTGTCATGGTTTAAAGATGCCCGTTTTGGATTATTTGTACATTGGGGGCCGGCTTCTTTATACGGACAAGGCGAGTGGGTAATGTATAATAACCGGATTCCCATTAAGGAATATGAACAGAAAGCCCGGGAATTCAAAGGAGATAAGTTTAATGCTCAGGATTATGTGAATCTGGCTTTAGATGTAAATATGAAATACATTACTTTCGTTATTAAGCATCATGATGGGTTTGCATTATGGGATTCGAAAGCATCAGACTATAACAGTGTGAAGTATCCTTCAGGAAGAGATTTCTTAAAGGAACTGTCCATTACCTGTAAGAAAGCAGGATTAGGTTTATTTATCTATTATTCTGTCGGGTTGGATTGGCATCATCCTTACTATATTCCTAATACGATGTATGACCCGGCACGTCCTCATTATGCGAAGACTCCGGAAGAATATAAATATTCTAAGCCGGAAGACTTTAAACATTATATGAACTTTGCAAAAACACAGATTATGGAACTTTGTACGATGTATGGTCCTATAGCGGGTTTTTGGTTTGACACAGTCGGAGGGGTTTATCAATATTCGGACCTGTTCAATATACAAGAAGTATATGATATGATTCATGCAATACAGCCTCATGCATTAGTAGTGTTTAAAACAGGTGCAAATGGGAATGAGGACTTTATTACAGGAGAACGCCACTTTGGCTCTTTGGCACCGGTATTCAAGAGCGTAGGTTTACCTAAAAAAGTTCAGGATGCTGCAGATTATTCTTGGCAAAACAATAAAGCTAAGCCGGCAGAATTGAATATTCCGATACAAACTTTGGGTTGGGCTTATCACAGTAGTTCTAAGCAACGCCAAAAATCGGCTAAAGAGGTAATGGACTTATTAGACTATTGTGCTAAAGTAAATGCAAACTTATTGCTGAATATAGGGCCTCGTCCGGATGGATCGATTTTGGAGGAGAATGTACGAGTATTAAAGGAAGTAGGGCGGAAATTAAAAAAAGAAGGATTCCCGCGGCTTAATACTAAAGATTATATGAAGTACCGGGATAGTGCCAAGCAAGAACGTCCGAAAGAAAAGGAGAACCAAACGGCTAATTAGGAAATGCCTTTTGTAAAGTAAATAAGAACGTAATGGCAGATATTTGTAGGGAACACTATAATATCTGCCGTTTTTATAAACTGACTATTTAGAATAAATATGATAAAGAGAGTCTGTTATTTTTTAGGTATTTGGTTATTGTTATCTGTTTCTATAACGAATGTATAGGCGTAAAAATAATCAAACATCTTTTCAATAGGTAAAATTTCATTTTCATTGTTCGTTCCGGTCCTTACGTTTGTGCAGAATGGGAAATGGGAGGTTTATATTTTAGGATCAGATGGCAAATCTGTCAGCCGTGAATCATGGAAAGTGATATATGCTGATAGCGAAGAGACGGAAAAAGGTAATTATACAGCGGATAAAGTTTTTGATTTACAAGAGTCTACCTATTGGAAAACTGTCGATAAAATTTCTTATCCTCACCAAATTGTTATAGATTTGGGTGAGAAACAGAAAATTACAGGTTTCCGTTATTTACCCCGTGCAGAGAAAGGTGCTCCGGGGTAAATCAGAAAGTATAAAATATATATATATCAGACGGTTTTAAACTTTAGATAATAATTAGTTACATCATGAAAACGAAAAAGACATTAGCAATGGTAGGTATATTTTTGTTTTTAGCAATTAGACCTTCTGTTGCCTCTTCATTTACCGAACGGACTTATTTATTGCCTACCAGATTGGAGGGAAGTTGCCGGCCGGTGCTTCTGCTGAGTGGAACTTGGGATTTCAAATACTCTCCCGAAAGTCGCTGGACAAGTATTCAAGTCCCCGGTGAGGCAGCTATGCAAGGTTTTGCCATTGAACATGACAAACCATTTTTTTATAAGAAAGATTTCACGATACCCGCTGATTATGCAGGCAAACGGCTTATATTGCGGTTTGATGGGGTATATAGCCATGCCAGATTGAGTGTTAATGGAAAATTTGTTCGTGAACATCATGGTGGCTTTACCCGCTGGGAGACGGATATTACTTCTTTCGTACGTATCGGAAAGAAGAATGAGATACAACTGGCAGTAGTGGATCGGTTGGACGAAATTTCGTATGCTTCCGGATATGCTCATCATCCTATAGGTGGTATCCTTCGTGATGTAACCTTATTTGCATTGCCCGAATCCCATTTATATGACATAGGTGTGGAGACTCATCTTGATTCTTTATATCAAGATGCAGATTTACGTTTCTTTTGCAAGTTCTCCGGGCAGGAAAGCACGGAAATGGAGTTGCGTTTGAAAGATAAGTCCGGAAAGTATGTACCATTGTCGCAGTCCCGTTTTGCATTGTCGGACGGACAAAATATTTTTTCGTTACCTGTTAAAAATCCGCTTAAATGGGATGCGGAACATCCAAATTTGTATGAACTGGAAATAATTGTTTTTCAGAATGGGCAAGAAACCTCTCGGTTTAGTCGCAATATCGGTTTTCGTGAAGTCAAGATTATAAAAGACCGTATGCTGGTCAACGGTCATCAGGTGAAATTGCGCGGTGCTTGCCGCCATGATATTCATCCAACTTTGGGGCGTACCACTACTTTAGAGCTGGATAGTCTGGATGCGGTGCTGTTCAAACAGGCTAATATGAACTTTGTCCGTACCTCGCATTATCCTTCTACTGAACGTTTTCTGGAGTTTTGTGACCGTTATGGGATTTATGTGGAAAGTGAAACGGCTGTTTGTTTTGTAGATACATATCGTCAGAAGAATTATAAGCCCGGCAGGTCGCAAAATGATCCGGCGTTTGCCGAACGTTATTTGGGTCAATGCCGGGAGATGGTAAAGAGTCTTCGTTCCCATCCGTCAATCCTGTTTTGGAGTATTGGTAATGAAAGTGTTTACGGAAGTAATTTTCAGTTATGTTGGGATTGGATAAAGGCGACTGATACCACTCGCCCTGTTATTTTTAGTTATCCGGGTTCGGCTGTAGAAAAAAAGGCAGAAATATTTGATATCTTAAGTATGCATTATCAGAATGTATATGGAAATGTAGGGCAGTGGGGAATGGCTACCCGTAATTTTCAGGGACATGGTATTCCGGCTTTATTTGACGAATGGGCGCATCCGGCTTGCTATACATATGCCACATTACAAACTGATCCCAATATCCGTGAATTTTGGGGGAAATCTCTTGATATGATGTGGAGTGGATTGTTTAATGCTCCGGGAGGTCTGGGAGGTGCTATTTGGGGATATGTGGATGAGACTTTCTCCTTACCGGAACCTAAATTCGGGACTTCATTCTGGAAAGAATTCGCACGTACTGCCAAGCCGCTGGATTATCAAGGAAATTGTGTGGGATATGGCGAATGGGGGATTGTTGATGTATGGCGTCGGCAAAAACCGGAGTTCTGGTCAACTAAAAAGGCTTATTCACCTGTTCGGTTACTTGTGGAGGATAATCTTTCATTTACTACCGGACAAGAATTGATGTTGACTATACATAACCGATTTGACCATACAAATTTGAATGAAATTCATGCTACCTACACTTATAGAGGTGTGACAAAATCTTTGGAATTGCAACCGGTCGCACCTCATACGAAAGGTATGATAGTCATTCCCGCTGAGCAATGGGAGAATGGAGAAACTTTGCAGGTCGAGTTTTTTACCGCTGCTAATGAGTTGATTGATGTGTATCGTTTTGTATTGGGAACGGAAAAGATAATTTACCCTTCCTTGCTCGCCGGACAGAATTTATCCGTAACAGATGAAGGTGACAAAGTGATTGTACATGGTAATGGTTTTGAAATACCTTTCGATAAAGAAACCGGATTGATTGTCAATGCAACAGTAGGAGGGGAAGTAATTATTGAAAAAGGTCCGTTCTTGAACTTGTATGTGAATTTGAACCACTTGACAGGGGCTGAAGTACGTAAAACGGCTAACCATTTTGCCACTTCTGATATTGATTGGAAAAAGAAATCTTTTGATTACAGTCAACAAAAGGATGGGGTCTGTATTTCTCTTACCGGGACTTATCGGGAAGTGAATGTTGATTTTGATATAAAAGTAACCTCGGCTGGTGAATTGTCTATAAACTATCGGACAGAGGGTGTTCCTAACGGATTCTTACGTGAAACAGGATTATCTTTCTATTTACCTCATAGTATACATCAGTTAAATTGGAGGCGCAAAGGGTACTGGAATTATTATCCTGTAGGAGCATTTGCAGGAAATGAGGGTGAGGCCTCGCTTTACGAATCGCAGCAAAAGGGATATGGTGAGAAACCTGTTCAGTCCTGGCAGGTTGATACGCACAATTATTACTATTGGGCTGACGCCGGTGCGAATTGTAAGGAACCACTAACTCAAATGGCAAAAGGTATGAAAGAAAATATTTATTATTATTCACTTTCTACTGGGGCAGAAGGTGAGCATCAATTATCAGTTATTTCTCAGGATGCTTCAGTGGCTTGCCGTATAAACAAGTGTGCCAATGAACAATTGATATTATATGCTAATAATCGTTGGGATTATCCTGAGATAGCATGGGGGAATTATTGTAAAACTTTGGAAGTATTGCCTTGTTACGGCCGGATTGATATAAGGGTTAGGTAGTAGGGCATTGGAATTTGTAGAACAACTATGAATTATTGAACTTTATTGACGCTGTATATGAATAAATAATTAATATGTAATTTGTTGGTTATCAATGGAATATCCTTAATTGCACGCTTTGTTAATCTTCAACAGCCCGAATGACTTGACAAACGCTTTTTTATGTTGTATATTTGTAGATATAATAACAACAATAAAACTACAATTTAAAACTTAAAAGTGAAATGAGAAGAATCTTAGCTTTTGCCGAACTTGCCGTGATGTACTTCCCCGGGTGTACTACCAGCAAGAACGCGGTACGTTGTCTCAGCCGATGGATTAAAGGTTGTAACCCGTTGGTCAAAGAACTTATGCCGACAGGGTATCTGCCCTACAATCATCGCTATCTGACGATGAAACAGTATAAGATTATAACAAAACATCTAGGTGATCCTTATGAGGATTAGGGTATAAATAACCCGACAAAGAGCTTAAGGCTGCAAACTTTTAGGAGTTTTGCAGCCTTTTTTGTTGCATAAATTCGGTCCGGAAGTGCTTAAATGCTATATGAAAGTTTATAATAAACTGTCGACCCGTTTATAATAAACGATGAAGGTTTTTATTATAAACTTAAGAATGGTTTTTGCACAAATGATAAACTATTTTCAATAGAAGATGAATGGGAAAGCATAGATTCTTTTTATTTGTCATTTTATAAAGTAACTTTTGGGGACAGTCGTTCGTATGAAAAAAGAATACAAGATATTCTTTATATTGGCAATCATAATATTATTCTAGGGTTTTGGGGGGCATTCACATAATTATTTTACGGATGCAATCGAAGAGTTTGTATTATCTATTTTAGATTTTTGTCAGTTAGACTTAACCGATTGAGAAATAAACTTTTAGCGAATTATTTGAGAAGTAGCGGTAACGAGTTTGCAACTGTACGAATTTCAGCGTTTTGCGTTGCTATGCTGTCAAATAACTCTTTCATTTACAAATATAGGGATTTTTTTCGAAAGTACGAACTATCGGTGGCAGTTTTATAAAATCAGCTGGCGAAAAAACAAATAGAATTTTCCAAAATAGCTTTGGATAAGCCATTAACGAAATACTTTCTTTTAAGAGCACAGTGGTTTACCCAATAAAATTATATACCTTTGTGACAAGTTAAAGAAGATGTCGCAATGAATCGGATAAAAGAAACATTGATTGAGGCGGGTATTAGTCAAACTGAATTGGCTAAACGGCTTGGTAAAGGTTTTAACATGGTCAATCTATACGCTACGAACAGAGTGTAACCGCCTATAACCGTACTATACAGGATAGCGGAAATACTGAATGTGGATGTGCGTACACTTTTGTACCTAACGAAATAAAAAAACAGACATATGGCAAATACTAATCTAAAAGAAGCTAAGGCGGCTAAGAATGATGAGTTCTATACGCAATTTCATGACATAGAGATTGAAATGAACGCCTATCTTGAATATGACCCCGATGTGTTTCGAGGAAAGATTGTGCTTCTTCCTTGTGATGATCCAGAATGGAGCAACTTTACCCGATACTTTGCTGCCAAATTCGATGAGTTGGGCTTGAAAAAACTGATTTCTACGAGCTATGCGCCGGATAGCAAAAAATACAAAACGCCTTATCAGCCCTCTTTGTTTGAGCAAGAAGCACCTCAGTTCGACCCGTCCAAGGCACAGGTGAAAGGTAAGATATTCATCTTGGAACGAGACAAAAGTGGGGACGGACGTATCAATATTGATGATCTCGAATGGAAGTATATGGAGGGTGACGGGGATTTCCGAAGCAAAGAAGTTACCGAACTTCGTAATGAAGCGGATTTTATCATCACCAATCCGCCATTCTCCCTGTTTCGTGAATTCTTGGCTTGGATTGTGGAAGCCGGGAAGAAATTTGCTGTAATAGGTAATATGAATGCAATCACTTATAAAGAGGTCTTTCCACTGATAAAAGATAACAAAGTTTGGTTAGGTGCTACAGGAAATGGAAATGATATGGTTTTTGGTGTTCCTGAAGGAGCTAAAGTGGATGAGAAAGACAGGGCTAAAGCTGCAAGATTAGGATATGTAGGCAATTATACCAGATTGGGCAATTCATGTTGGTTTACCAGTATTGAACATGGTCGTCGTCACGAGCCATTGTCACTGATGAGCATGGCAGACAACCTCCGCTTTTCCAAACATAAGGAACTGAAAGGCAAAGCTGCCTATGACCGCTACGATAATTATGATGCCATTGAAGTACCTTTTACGGATGCCATTCCGTCAGATTATGAAGGAGTGATGGGAGTTCCTATCTCATTTCTGATTAAATATTGTCCGGAGCAATTTAAAATCTTAGGGATAAC
>QWCE01005749.1_pt1 | contig 15769 bp, 11 predicted proteins | sample 1972531 | NCBI WGS metagenome assembly QWCE01 (sample SAMN09866716, study PRJNA288562) | Human gut metagenome isolate term4_stool, whole genome shotgun sequencing... | reverse complement strand
ATAATGTATCAAAGCCTTACATGATTTAGCAGTACATTTATGGTTATAAATATGATCTTCATATTCATTTCTGAAATACTTCAGCGTAGTTAAAACAGGATTTGGAGCTGTCTGTCCAAGTCCACACATTGATCCGTCTTTGATCTTTCCGGCAAGTTCTTCAAGGAGTTCTATATCTCCATCCTTGCCCTTTCCCTGTGTGATTCTCTCAAGGATTTCTAGCATTCTCTTGGTACCTACACGGCAATAGTTACATTTACCGCAAGACTCTTTCTTCGTAAAGTCTAGGAAATATCTTGCCATATCAACCATACATGTATTTTCATCCATTACGATCATACCGCCAGATCCTACAATTGCACCTGTTTTGTTAATGTCTTCGTATGTAACTGGCGTATCAATCAGTTTGTCAGGAATACATCCTCCTGAAGGTCCTCCCATCTGTACGGCTTTGAACTTCTTGTCCTGCTTGATTCCGCCACCTATTCCAAAGATTACATCCTTAAGAGGAAGTCCCATTGGAACCTCAACAAGTCCACCCTTCTTAATCTTGCCGGCTAGGGCAAACACTTTGGTTCCGTTTGATTTTTCTGTTCCCATAGAACCAAATGCTTTACCACCGTTTACTATTATCCAAGGTACATTCGCGAATGTCTCTACGTTATTGATGTTTGTAGGCTTCTGCCAAAATCCCTTTTGAGCTGGGAATGGAGGTTTTAATCTAGGCATTCCTCTTTCGCCTTCAAGTGATGCGATGAGTGCAGTTTCCTCTCCACATACAAAAGCACCTGCACCTGCTTTGATTCTCAAGTCAAAATCAAAACCTGATCCAAAAATATCTTTTCCGAGATATCCTCTTTCTCTAGCCTGAGACATTGCATTTTCAAGTCTCTTGATTGCAAGCGGGTATTCAGCACGACAGTAGATAATACCTTCTGTTGCACCCATTGCGTAACCGCCAATAATCATTCCTTCGATTACTGCATGAGGGTCTCCTTCAAGAACTGATCTGTCCATGAATGCACCTGGATCTCCCTCGTCCGCATTACAGACAATGTATTTTTCGCTACCTGGGTTATTTTTTGCAGCATTCCACTTAAACCAAGTTGGGAATCCGGCACCACCCCTACCTCTAAGGCCTGATACCTTAATCTCTTCGATAACATCATCAGGACTCATTGTCTTAACAACTTTTTTTGTGGCTTCATATCCCCCCACTGCAAGATATTCATCAATGTTCTCAGGATTGATTAGTCCACAGTTTCTAAGAACAACTCTTTTTTGTTTATCTATAAATTGCTTATCTTCATCTGTTATTGAATATTCTTCAACTGGTTTTCCTCCAGCGAGGTGTTCGGTTACAATCTTTTCGACCTTCTCAGGCTGAACCATAATGTAACGAGTGAAATTCTTTCCATCATCATCGTATACGTCGACAATCGGCTCCAGATAACATGTGCCTACGCAGCCTGTAAAATCAATACAGACATCCAAATTGTGTTCAGCGATTTCCTTTCTGAATTCAGCTTCAGTCTTTTTTGCACCGGTGGCAATACCACAGCTACCTTGCCCAATAACAACTTTCATATGGTATCCTCCTATTCTCTTGCCCTAATTTCGTCTAGAATTTTGGTAACCTTTTCCTTAGTCAAATTACCATAAGTCTCATCACCCGCACTGCTTCGCACCATCATTACAGGGGCAAGCGAGCAGCATCCGAGGCATGCTACATTATTCAAAGTAAAGATACCGTCAGGGGTTGTCTCACCGTCCTTGATATCAAGGTATTCACAGACTGATTCCTCAATTTGTTCAGAACCATTTACGTGACATGCCGTTCCTTGACATAGCATGATCAGATTCTTGCCAATCGGTTGAAGTCTAAACTGTGCGTAAAAAGTAGCTACGCCATAGATTTTGGCAGGCTTAATGCCTGTACAATCAGAAATGTAATTAATAACGTCTATAGATAGATAGCCATAAATTTCCTGGGCCTTCTGCAAAATAGTAATCAGACTCCCCGGAGTATTAGCATATTTTTCCATAGTTGGCGCCAGCTCTTTAAACTGGTCTGTCTTTTCGTTGCCACAGCAGCATTTTTTGCTCATTAAATCGTCCTCCTATCAGAAAACTCTCTTTGACAAATTTTAATCTCTATGTTTAATTATAGAGTTTGTCTAAAAATAAATCAATCATTATATCTCAGATTCTATTCCTTATTTCTTACACTTAAAAATTTAAAGTCTGTTTCAAGAAATAAAATCGCAAGAATCATTATTATAACCCCTATATATCCCTTAACCGTTAATATCTCACCAGCAAAAAAGTACGCCACAATTCCAGCAAAGACTGGCTCAAGTGAAAATATGATGCCAACTCTGCTAGCCTCAGTAAATTTTTGAGCAACTGACTGAACTATGAATGCCACACCTGTGCAAAATATTGCAAGGAACAGTACTGACCCTCCGACTCTCCAGTTAGAAGGGATTGCCGGTGTTTCAAAAATAAATCCCATGATCAGGCAGTAGGCTCCGCAAAAGAACAATTGAAACACTCCTAGCTGGAATGAATTGACATTGTCTTGTTTTACGGCCTTTTGTGTCACCAAAATATGAAACGCATATGAGACTGCACAGAGTATACAGAGCAAATCACCCGGCAAATTCTCCATATTAATTGAAAAGTCATCTTTAAGTGTCATCAGCATAATCCCGATAAGGCATGCAACCGCAGATATTTGAACCTTTGCAGGCAATGGCTTCTTTAGAAAAACTGTTTCTATAAATGGCGTAATTACAACCGCAAGCGCACATAGAAAGCCCGCATTTGATAGAGTTGTGTGCTTGACTCCAAAGGTCGCACCACTGTAAACGAAGAGAAGCAATGTACCAAGAAAAAAACTATATTTTATAGTTTCCTTATTGACGTTCTTAATAAATTTGAACGACAAAATAGCAGCAACTGCAAAGGCAATCAAAAATCTATATGCATTTAAAGTAAAAGGACCCATTTCAGTTAATGAAATATCCATTAAATAATACGATACGCCCCATCCAAGCGTCACTAAAATGAGACTCAGTTCTGCTAATCTTCTTTTTTTCATTTATTTTAAAATCTCCGTTTTAATTAAATTGTAGCTAAAAAGTATTCTAATGATGTCTTTGGATCAAATAACCCCGTCCTTTGAAATTCCTCTATTTTGTACGCCTTCATAAGCGTAGTTTTGATTTCACTTTCTGAGAGCTTAAATGTGTTTTTCCTAATAGTCTCACCCCTAAATTTATTTACTCCTAGAATCTTCACCGCTTCTGAAATCTTGACACCATCTTTTTCCAACTGCTTAATGGAAAGTGCTATCTCTAAGCTTGATACAATGAGTGAGATAAGCCTGCCTAAATCTTTTTCAAGTGGATAAATATTATTAAAGATCTCTATGGACTTGCCTGTGTTCTTCGCAAAGATATTATCTATTAGAGAGAAAACATATGATTCCTGGTATCCAAGCACCACCCTATCTATCACTGATTGTATTTCATCACTGTCGGTGATTTCCATCTGATTTGCATATGATATTATCTTATCAAGGTCGGCAGTAAGTTTTCTAAGGTCATAATCACTTTCCCTCTCCAAGTATCCGCTTACTTGCATAAGATGCCTTATTGACATGTCATCAATATAGAATTTCTTTTTCTTGAGCTGTCTATGAATAAATCTAAATAAATCTGCACTATTTAATTTTTTAAATTCATAAGTTGTAAATAATTTTTTAATTTTAGGGCTTACATCAATTTTATCAGTTGATAAAAAATTCAAAATTAGTATATTATCTTTTTGAGAGTCAGTGCAATTTTCTAAAAGTCTAAAAATATTATCATTATCAGCTTTTAAACATTTAGAATCGGTTAGATTGATAATGGTTACACGTCGTCCACCCATCAATGGAATAGCTTGCATCGACTGCTTAAGTTCCTCGAAATTATAGGAAAATTCATCCAATTCATTTAAATTCATAAGACGTGCAGCAGGGTTAATATTTAGTTTAGTAATTCTTTCTGTAGCCCATGCAGATAAATATGGTTCCTTACAGTCCTGTAAAGTATTATATCATTTTTGTGAAGTTTATCAATGACGCTGGGAGATGGATGTCCGTAATTATTTTTGCCTACACCTATGAGTGCAACCTTGGGATCTACTGCATCAAGAAAGTTCTCCGAAGTGCTGTATTTACTGCCGTGATGTCCAACTTTTAAAACATCCACATTAAGCAGATTGCTATGCTTATATTTATCAATTAATATTTTTTCTGTTTCAACGCCTATATCGCCAGTCACCAAAATACTGATACCATCTACATCAATTCGAAACACCGATGATTTTTCGTTATCCTCACCAGATTTTCCATGGCCATCATCAATAGGCCAAAGAACCCTCACCTTGATTCCACTGCTCTCTGCAAGTTCCCCAACAGGTGCACCAATTTCCCCCACATATGCACCCTTAACTAAATTTTTTATATTATAAATCTTGTCTAAATCTTTGATACCCTGTGAATGGTCTACATCTTCATGAGTGATACAAGCTAAGTCCAATGTATCTACCCTATTTTGTAATAAGTATGGCTTGAGAACGAGCTTGCCTATATCCCGCGTTTACAGAGAAGAACACAAAAACTAATACAACAAAATAGCCTACAATTCTCCTTATCTTTTTTCTTTTAAAGTCAATAAAAAATGCCTCAGAAAAACACAGCAGAATTCCTATTATCAACGTGTAAGTAACTGCCTTTCCTGGTGAAACAAAGTCATATGAAGATTTCAGATGTTCCGCTGCAAATGCGTGTATATCCATCATCATCTTGCCTAGTCCCCAAACTATTACATCAATATACTGTCTTATTTCCCGAAAAATTTTAATAGAAATAAAGCATATTTTTGATACGAAATAATTGTCTAAAACAAAAAATATTTTGTTCTGAACTAGATAGCCAATTAAATCTCCTATACTTATGAAAAACATAGATGCAATTGAAAAAGTTACAATAAGCCCTGCCAATATTGTAACGGGGAGATTTAGCAAAAATCCCATAGGAGAAATATAGTTAAATTCCTGCAAAATATAGGGCAATATAACTATTTGAACTGCAAAATAAATAGATAACCCATTAACTATAGTGCGTATCCCATCATGGCTCAACGCATCGCCAAATTTACTCAAAATTATAGACATAAGTTTTCTTGATACTACGGGGGACAAAATACCAATACCGAGGACAGCAAGATATGACATTTGAAATCCCATTGAATTGACCACCAAAGGATTTAAACACACTGATACAATTGATGTAATACCAAGAGAAGTAAGAAGATCTGCATCACGGGAAGTAATCTGAGCCAAAAGATATACTAGCGACATCAACACTGCTCTGAAAACAGATGGACTCCACCTAGTAATACTCCCATAGAAAATTAGAATCATAAATATTATTACTGTAATAATTTGGTTTGGTATAATCCTGTAAAGTCTTCTATAAAGAGTTAATAAAACACCGACATGAAGGCCAGAAACAGCTAAAATATGAGCTGTACCAAACATCCTAAATCTATTATAAACGTCCTCATCAATTCCAGTTTTATCCCCAAGAACTATACCTCTTATAAGTCCTATAACTGTATTGTCTTGAGATTCAATGTCAGAAAACATATTATCTCTTATATGTTCTGTGTATCTGTATATAATAAATCTAGCATCTTTAGATTTATCACAAACTTTAATGTTTTTACTACTTCCAATCATAATAATTTTTTTACTATTTAGGTATTTCTTGTAATTAAAACCTCTAGGGTTTCTTGCAGTTTTCGGAATCTCAAACCGACCCCTACATCTCACAAAATCGCCGGCAGTTATTTTGTTGAAATCTTCAGAGTATAAATTAAGCATTATATTACCACCTATACTCGAATTCTCAATTATTAATTTCGCATAATCTCTCTCATTATAATCTGATGATCTTATGACATCCTTTGAAATTACAGTACCCTCTATCTCTACATCATTTTCTAAAGATAGTTTCATGCTCTGTTGTTCAGCCTTTTCAAATGCAAAACAGCCTTGCCAAGCAATGATTGAAACAGTAAAAAAGAAAAGTGCAGGAAGAATAAAATTTTTAAACCCTAGCCTATACACCAAATATATTAAGCAAAGACAAAATATAAATATCGAGAAGCATGCACTTACTTCAATATATGCATAAGTAACGATTACGTGCATGAATGATATTATAAATAATTTTCTTCTCAAATTACTAATAGTATTGAAGCATTATCTCGTAGCTCTCTCTTATATTTCAAATGCAATCAGCAAAATAAATGTAATTTTATTCCATTTTATAACATCCCCATATTCTTGTCTAGGCATTTAAAATATGTTATAATTACACGGAAATTATATTAAGAAAAAGGATAGTATTATGAATATTTTTGACCGCGGAGCTAAAACCGAAATGAAGACATGGAAGAAGGTACTTCTTTTTATTTTATTGTTTTTCCTATCAATAGCTTTAATTCTAGCCGCTTACATTGGTTATGTTGTCAAAAATGCTGAAAAAATCGATCCGGACAATATCTATAATATTTTGTCGGAGAGTTCAGAGATATATGATGACCAAGGAAAACTAATTGATACTGTATATGCGACTGAAAACAGAACAAATGTTACCTACAAAGAGCTTCCTGATAATTTGAAAAATGCATTTATTGCCATAGAAGATAAAACGTTTTGGAAACATTCCGGCTTTAACTTTGTGCGTATGGCAGGTGCTTTGAAAGATTCAGTTACTACTGGAAGAGTTAGCGGTACATCAACGATTTCTCAACAGCTTGCAAGGAATATATTTTTAAAAGAGTCAAAATCTGAGCGAAGTATAAAAAGAAAAATAATCGAAGCGTATTACACTGTAATAATAGAAAAAAATTTGACAAAGGAGCAAATCCTTGAAGCATATTTAAACACCATAGCTCTCGGAAACAACTCGAACGGTGTACAGACTGCTTCTCAGGCATATTTTTCAAAAAATCTGGCTGATCTAAGCATTTTTGAATCTGCCCTGCTTGCTGCTTTACCGAAGGCACCAAGCGACCTTGCTTACATTAAATTTGTGAATCTTAGTGAGATGAAAAATTATGATGAAGATCACTTCCTAAAAAAGACTGAGGGTGGAGCATATGTTCTTAATGATGTGGGTTTAAAAAGAGCACATTTATGTCTGAAACTTATGAAAGAACAAAATATGATTACACAAAAGCAGTATAATGAAGCTATAAAGACGCCTCTAAAGGATGTAATCAATCCAAATTACAATATTACAACAAAAAAATCTGCATATTTCAATGATTTCCTCATAAATCAGGTTATTGATGATATTGCTAAAAAATATAAAATTAGCACAGAAGAAGCTAGGGAAAAAGTTTTCGATGGCGGCCTTAAGATATACTCAACCCTGGATTCTCAAGCTCAAAATGTCGTTGAATCAGAGTTTGACAATGATGCAAACTTTCCGGATCCTATCAATATGAATCAAAATCAAGATGGGAATTTCATTGATGATTCGGGTAATGTTGTATTATATAACTATGCTAATTATTTTGCAGAAGACGGCTCTTACACCTTTCCATTAGATGAAGCCTGGAAAAATAAGAATGGTTCAATCACCCTGGCCGCTGGTAAAAAGTTGAATTTATATGACACAGAGGTCGCTGGCAAACCTGATATTAGTATTGAATTCAAGAGTTTGTTCAGGAGGCATGATTATCATCTTTACGTTATATCTGGTGGATTTATTAATGTCACTCAGGGCGATAAGAAAAAGGATGCTGATGGAAATACAATTATTTCTGCAAAATTTGTTAAGGAACATCCTGACTGGTTTATTATTGGTGATGACGGTAGTGTAACAATTACAGCAAATTCTTATGAATTAAAACAACAGGTGGTTCAACCACAAGCTGCGATGACTATAGTTGATGTTAAGACCGGTCAAATAAAGGCTATGATAGGTGGAAGAAAAACCGAAGGACGTTCATTATTTAATAGAGCTGATTCACCTAGACAGCCAGGTTCTTCTATAAAGCCGATTGGAGTTTATGCTCCTGCACTTCAACAAAGCGCCGACGAGTCTAAAGCGGGTGCTAAACATACATTCCAGAATTATAATATTGATAAACAGGGAACTAAGTATTGGGGTGACTACATAACTTCAGCTTCTGTTATTGTTGATGAACCGACAAAAATCAATGGAAAAGTTTGGCCTAAAAACTTTGAAAACGGATTTATGGGTCCACTTGATTTAAGATCATCTCTAGCATATTCCAGAAATACATCATCTGTAAAAACATACCTGCAAGTTGGATCAGATTATTGTGTTTCAATGCTTGAAAAATTTGGAATATCTACTTTGAAAAAAGATGGCAATAAAAATGATTTAAATTCTTCAGCAATTGCTCTTGGTGGTATGGTTAAGGGTATATCCCCTCTTGAGCTTGCAAATGCATATACAGCGTTTGCAAACGGTGGTACAGTATATAAACCTTTATCTTATACCAAAGTAGAAGATAGAAAGGGTAAGGTTATTCTAGATTCAACGGGAAATAAAAGTACAAAAGTTTTAAGTGAGGGAGTTTCTTTCATCATGAACCAAATTTTGCAATTTTCTGTTACAAACGGATATGCAAATGAAGCAGCTGTATCAGGAGTACCGACAGGAGCAAAAACAGGTACAACAAGTGATGACCTTGATATTTGGTGTGCAGGTTATACACCGTCTTATGCAGCAGCCGTTTGGATAGGAAATGATGTCGCTATATCACTTTCAAATAATAGTTCCGCTGCTACTAGACTATGGGGAAGAATTATGAGACAAATAAACAAGAACTACCAAGGCTCATATCCTCAGCAACCTTCAGATGTAATAAGTATAGGAGGTCACTATTTTATTAAGGGCACAGAAACAGGCCTTGCATCTCTTGATGGTATCCAAAAAGAATTAGAAGAACATAAGGCTAAGAAGGTTACGATATGTGAAGACTCAGGCATGCTCGCAACTCCTTGGTGTACGAACTTAGTTGAAACCGAATTTGAAGACGGTAAAGATGAGAGGATACCTAAATATCACTGCCCGCTCCACAATAAGGACGCCAAAAAATATCCAATTGCACCAGATGCTAAACTACCTGATAACGATAACAATGAAGACAATACATCTAACCCTCAACCAAATCCAGATAATGGAGAGCCTGAACAATAATATTTTCTTATACATAGATTTATAGATTCACAAAACAGATGCCCCTATCAGCAAGATAAGGTAATTTGCTGAGAGGGGCATTTCTTAATACCTTTATCATATAAACAATGTTTAATCAAAGATTCATAATTCTTTTGAGGTTTTGGACCTGAAGCACTGTGTTTTTCGTTTCCTTCTTAAATACTGCAGAACCTGCAACTACTATATCTACACCAGAAGCGATAATCTCACTGACATTATCCTCATTCACTCCACCATCAATTTCAATTTGAAAATCTAAATTCATTTCTTCTCTAAGAGCCTTTAGGCGTTCAATTTTTCTAAGCGAATGATGAATAAATTTTTGCCCGCCAAATCCAGGATTAACAGACATAATAAGAACAAGATCAACGAAAGGCAATATGTCATACAAAGTTTCAACTGAAGTTGCAGGATTGATTGATACACCGGCTTTAATACCAAAAGATTTTATATGAGAAATCGTACTATGAAGATGCCTGCATGCTTCCTGATGTACCACCATATACTCCGTCTTATCAGTTACAAAATCTTCTATATATAAATCGGGATTCTCGATCATTAAGTGCACATCATATGGCACAGTGTTTCGATTGTTAAGACTCTTCAAGACAGATGGTCCAAAGGTGATATTTGGCACAAAGTGTCCATCCATTACATCAATATGCAGTAAGTCAGCTCCAGCACTAGAGATTAGTTCCGCTTCATCTCCAAGTTTAGAAAAATCAGCCGCTAACAGCGACGGCGACAAAAACTTCAATCGACTCCTCCTTAATCACATTTATTAATATTCATCATAATCATCATAATCATATTAATATTTCTTTTTATTAATGATATCCTTTAAAAACATCTCATACGAATTGTATCTACTACTTGAAATTTGACCTTCAGATACAGCATCTAATACAGCACAGCCTGGCTCCCTAATATGCAAACAATCTTTAAATGCACATTTCGCACCCAATTTTTCAATTTCAGGAAAACAAAGCCTTAAATCGTATTTATCAATATCGGGCAATTCGAGAGATGTAAAACCAGGCGTATCAAATATAAAACTATTATTGTTTTTATCTAACGGGATTAACTCAACATGTCGTGTTGTATGCCTACCTCTATTTGTTTTTTTACTTATTTCCCCAACTTCCATATGCCCTCTACCAATTAATGCATTCATAATTGTAGATTTCCCTACACCCGAGGGGCCTGCAAGAGCAACAGTCAGTCCTTCAAATCTATTTCTTAAGTTATCAATGCCAATTAAATTTTTAGCACTAATAGCTACTGTCTCATAAACATCCTTATATATCGAATGTATTTGCTCATACGCAGCCATTGCCTTTTCATCTTCTGTTTTGTTTACACAAATAATGCAATCAACATTCTTCGTTTCGCATACGCATAAGAATTTATCCAGTGACTTCAAATTAGCTTTTGGTTTTGTAGCACTCACCACCATTGCAACTAAGTCTACATTTGCAACCTGCGGTCTAACAAAATAGTTGCATCTTGGCATTACGTCTTCGATTATACCCTTTAACTCTTTATCGTTTGATTGATGGTTTTTGTTTAAGATTGTGAGTTTTACCTCATCTCCAACATATAGCGTCGCACCATCTCTTTTCAGATTACCACGGCCCTTTGTTGTTACCATTCCAATAGGTGTTTTCACGTAGTAAAATCCACCTATTCCCTTAAGTATCCTGCCATCAACATCCGTAATAGTAGAATTTTCATCAAATTCTTCAGATTTATTTATTAATTCATTTGAGTTCATATAGTTTAAATCAATATTAATTATTTTCCTGTGGTGGATTCTCATTGTTTCCTGGTTGAGGATTCTCAGGAACTTCAGGCATACCCTTGCTTATCTTAATAGAAACAGAAGTACCCTTCTTTAATTCAGTTCCTGCACTATATTGCTGCCACATAACAAAATCTTTACCGTAGACATTGCTTTCCTCATATGAAATATCTCCCACCTGAAGGCCTTCTCTATTTAATGCCTGTACAGCTTGATCAGCAGTCAATCCAGTCAAAGTAGGCACTTTAGCCTTCTCCTTCTTCCCCTTACTAACTACAATGCTGATCGAGGAGCCAGATTTTACAGTGGATCCTGCCGATGGAGATTGGCTCATTATTATACCTTCATCATATTTTTCACTCTCCTCGTATGTTACATTACCCAAAGTAAAACCATACTGACTTAGTACAGCTGAAACATCTGCATCATTATATGTTTTACCAACAAGATCAGGTACAAGTCCAGCTTTCTTACCCTTACTGATATTAACTCTAACCTTTGTGCCTTTTTTGACCTTAGTTTTAGCTATTGGTGACTGAGACACTATCTTACCTTTTTCAATCTCAGCACTGTAAACTTCATCGCCCTTTTTAATCTTTAAATCTAAGCTTTCCAACTCATCTGATGCCTCATCATAGGTCATACCTTTGAGGGATGGAACCTCAATATCGCCTTTATCATCATTTAAAAATTTAGATGATAGGAAATACCCACCTACTGTGCCCAAAATTATAAGCGCAATAAGAGCAATGATCCAAGGTAGCATCTTCTTAAATTTGGTTTTCTTATCTGATGTTTTAGACTTATTCTTTGAAGATTTCTTGCCACCCTTATCCGAGATTATATCATTTAATTTTTCCTCATTTTCATCATCAATTTTTACAGGCTTCTTCCTTCTATTTGCACCCTCCATCAAAATATTATCACCTATTTTTTTCGATAGGAAGTCCACATTATTTAAATCCTCAAACATAACCTCCGCATTGTCATATCTATTTGTTTGATACTTGTCAGTTGCTTTTAGAATGATTTTTTCAAGAGCGGGAGGAACATTATCTACGATCTGTGAAGGTGGCTTGATATCCTCATTAATATGCATTAGAGCAATTTCCACTGGATTTTCACCATCAAAAGGCACCTCACCGGTAAGCATTTCGTACAAAACAATGCCAAGAGAATATACATCTGATTTTTCGTCGACATACTTTCCCCTCGCTTGCTCAGGTGAAAAATAATGCACAGATCCCATAACCTGTCCACCATCGTCCTTGTTGACAATAGTAGATGTGGAAATCGCTTTTGCAATCCCAAAATCAGCAAGTTTTGCTACACCATCTTTTGTAATCATAATGTTATGCGGTTTCACATCTCTATGAATAATATGATTCTTATGTGCAAGACTCAAAGCTGCTGCAACCTGCTTGCCAATTTCTATAACATTTTTATAGTCAAGTGGACCATTCTCCTCTATGATATCAGACAAAGGTCTTCCATCTATGAGCTCCATAACGATAAAATATATATTGCCTTCTTTGCCAACATCATAAACATTTACGATATTCGGATGCTGAAGCCCTGCAGCCGCCTGAGATTCTTTTTTGAAACTCTCAATAAACTGTGCATCCCTTGTATATTCAGGACGCAAAATTTTCACAGCAACATATCTATTCAGGAGTCTATCTTTTGCCTTATAGACAACAGCCATTCCCCCATCACCAATTTTTTCGATTAGCTCATATCGACCAGCTAATAATTTACTATTACTCATTGATATCCTCCTCATCAATTTTTAGGGAAATTACTGTAATATTATCGCTACCCCCGTTTAAATTTGCTAAATCAACCATTTCCGAACATGCATCAGACATTGTTTTGGCATTACATATAATTCTCTTGATATCTTTATGTGGGACTTCAACGTAGAGTCCATCTGTACACATAATGACAACATCTCCTGCCATAAGAGAAACAACAAACATATCTGGATATATATGCATTTCAGCGCCGAGAGCTTTTGTAATCTGGTTCCTATCAGGATGAACAATAGCCTCTTCTGGTGTTATCTTGCCCCTTTGAACAAGATTATTAACATATGTGTGATCCTCTGTTATCTGCTCCATTTCATTATCTCTAATGAGATAAGCCCTGCTATCTCCGAGATTGAATACGTACATTTTAGAACCCGAAATATAAGAAACAACAACAGTTGTCGCCATTCCATTATTTTCTTCAAACTGATTAGCCATCTCTAGGATCATCTCATTAGTTTGATTTAGGCATTTTATAAAATAGATCCTAACTTCTTCTTCATCCCACTTTGGATTAAGGGGATTATTTTCGACATATTGGGAAATAAATCTAGTTGCAGTACGGCTTGCAATTTCTCCCGAACTACTTCCTCCAACACCATCAGCTACAACAAAGACACCCCTATCCACCATCACATAACATGCATCTTCGTTGTTAAACCTAGATATTCCCTTGTCAGTTTTGAAACCAACATCCATATGGTTTTACCCTCTCTTCTTCAAAATACAAATATAAAAACCGTCAGCCCCGAAATCTCCAGGGAAAATTTGTCGATTATACAGTATATCAAAATCGTCAATATATCCTATACTCATAAAATTTTTGATAAGACCATCATTTTCATCTGGATTAACAGTACAGGTTGAGTACAAAATACTTCCCTCCGGCTTTACGTAATTGGCTGCTAACTTTAACATAGATAACTGCTTATAATAAAGATTATAATCCTTCATTGACTTATATCTTATTTCAGGACGCCTTCTGATAACTCCAAGACCTGAGCACGGTGGATCAAGTATTACTTTATCAAAGCATTCATCATAATCTAGTTGAAAATCAAGTGCGGAATATTTGTATGCCTCAATATTAGACAGATTACATCTTTTAGCATACCTATTGATCAAATCTATTTTGTGTTGATAAACATCCCAAGCAACAACTTTTCCATGCTTAGCAAGCTCTGCTGCAGAAGTTGATTTTCCTCCAGGTGCTGCACACATATCGAGTATGTAATCATTGTCATTAATACCCAGTTTATCCACAGCAAGAATTGATGAAATGTCTTGAAAAGAGATTAGACCATCATGAAACGATTTTCCAGATACCGCTGCAGCTTGACTCGTATTGTCTATTAAAATTCCTCTATCGCTTTCCTTTACTTTAAAAGCGGTTATACCTTGAGATTTAAGCAAGTCAATAGCTTCATCTCGATTTATACGCTCCGTATTCACTCTTGCAAAAAGCGGTGCTCTCTGACATGATTTTTCGCAAATTTCAATTGTCTTATCAAGTCCATAACCATCTAACCATACATTGATTATAGATTCATCAATGGAATACTTTGTACTTATTGATTTTACATCACTTCCTTCTGGTGGTGCAAGAGTATCCTTCGATCTGACGACATTCCGCAAAATACCATTAACAAGACCTTCATATCCTCTGAGTCGCTTTTTTGTAATTGCAACCATATCATTGCATATTGCATAGTCTTTACCGGATTGCATAAACATCATCTGATAAATTCCAAGTCTCAAAATATTTCTAATATCATCCGATTTCTTTTTCAGTTTATGCTTCAAGAATCTATCAATATAGTAATCCAAAAGAAGCTTATTTTCAAGAGTTCCCAAAACCAAATTTCTAACAAATGAAAAGTTTATCTGCTCCACATCAGACGGCTCATTATCAATAATGCGCCCATCAATATCGTCGTAATTTCCATTGGGTGATATTTTGTTTTGTTCCTGTTCAAAAATAATATTGCTATATGCTTTTTCTTTCTCTATCCTAGTAAAAATATCCAATGCCTTTTCACGATCTTTAGATATTTTTCCAGATTTTTTCGTAGGATTGTTAATGTTACGTTTGACATTTCTATCTACATTAACACTCTTTGATTCAGCATTATTATTAAAATCATTTTTCATCTAAGATGTATAAACTCCAATTATCTATTATCTCTCAATGCCAAAATCCTAACTAGATTTGCAATAGAAGTTGCTAAGGCTGCGATATATGTCAGTGCGGCTGCAGACAAAACCCTTTTTGCCCCTGCAAGTTCTTCACCTTGCATTAAACCACTAATTTCTAGTTGCTTAAGTGCTCTTTTGCTTGCATCTATTTCTACTGGCAAGGTCACAAGATGGAATATTAGCACAGCAGTCATACCTATTGCAGCCATATTCAAAAACATATTGCCAAGTTCAGATTGAAAGTTATACATTAAGAAAATTGCAATAATGGTTAAAGGCCATACTGCACCTGCCACAAGGTTTACTAATGGTACAAATGCATTTCTAAATTCTAGCATTGGATAACGCTGATTATGCTGTATTGCATGCCCAACTTCATGAGCTGCAACGCTAACCGAACTTATTGATGTTCCTGCATAAACATCACCAGATAAACTTATAACTTTACTCCTGGGATCATAATGATCTGAAAGAGTCCCTCCAATTTGCTGAACATCAATTCCCGAAAGACCGTTAGCTTCAAGTACCTTCCTTGCAGCCATTGCGCCTGTAACGCTGTTTTTTACACCAATATTTTTATAAGCTGCGAATGTATGTTTTACTTTAAATTGTGCATACATAGCAAAAATCGAACTCACAACCAAT
>QWCE01003864.1_pt1 | contig 15773 bp, 14 predicted proteins | sample 1972531 | NCBI WGS metagenome assembly QWCE01 (sample SAMN09866716, study PRJNA288562) | Human gut metagenome isolate term4_stool, whole genome shotgun sequencing... | reverse complement strand
TTGAAATGCTTGTGGCATGGTAATAGAAAATTAAAAGTTGATAATAGAAAATTAATTGTTTGTTGATCAACGTTACAAAGATAGGTTCCGCCGTAAGGGTCGGTGATGCCGGTTGATGCCCGGGGTAGGGAATAACGATTAATTAACATGGGATACGGTGATAACCGCCGGTTTCTTACGCTGCCCATCGTAGACCCCTTTGAATAGGCATTGTAAGGAGCCTTGGATGGGCATTGTAAAGACCTTAGAATGCCTGTTCAAGTTGACAGTTGACCAGTGACAGTAGGCCGTTTTAATTTACCGCTGTATGCAACTGTCAACTAATTTACGGTTCACCAAGATAGAGTATGATCAACCCCACCTGTCGTGGCGTAAATATACGTTGCTCGGGGCGGTAGCCCGTCTCCCGCAGCTTATCGTACAACTCCGTGCATCGGATGATCCAACGGCGTAGACGGTTACAAGCTTGATGGGAGGCCAGCTCTGGGAAATAGGATGCCGCCAGTGCGGACTTTCTTAATGGTAAGGACACTTGATTTATGATTTATAGATTTGGGAGAGTGAAACTTTCAAACTTTCAAACACTCGTACCCCCCTCACACACACACACGCCCGTTAGGTACATTATATAGGGGTGTGAGGGAGGCCGGGATTACTTATGGGTGACACGGCCGCCGAAGCTGTACTCACCCCGTCCGTTCTTCTCCAGCGTGCCTCGTTCCTGCATTCGCTTGAGACAGGTATCTAAGGTGGCGGTGGGGATGTTGTTCCTCTCCGCTTCCTCCAAGGCCTGCTGTCGGTTGAAAGAGAGTGGAAGGGCCGCGAAGAGAGCCTCTTGGGGCGTGGACGTGCGAGAGCGTGGCGCCTCGTCGGACGGAAGCAGGGAGAGTATACCCGCCGAATGACGGTAGAGCGGCTCCACGAGCGAGAGGACGGCTTGAAAATCGTCATCGTCGATGCGTAGCTCTAGGGAAGGAACGATACCGTCCCGTACGTTCTCCTCCGGGATCTTGGGGGCAGGCGAGAGACCGGGACAATTGAGGATTGAAAACTGAGAATCGAGAATGGCTTGTGGGATGAGGAGACCCTCCACCGATCGCAGGAAGGCCACCACGGAAGCGATCCGGCAGATATTGATGGCGATACGGGCCACGGAACTTCGCATCGGATAACCGTAGGAAAGACCGGCGTGCCCGAATATGCGTGCGAAGCAGCTGTTGAATCGCTCCTTTTGCGTGTCGGAGAGATGGAATTGTATGATATTGACCCTCTCACGCAGGTAGTCCACGAGCATTTTCCACTGCCGCCCCCAATCGGAGAAAAGGCTATCCATATCCTCGTCGCCCTGCTCGAACTGATCCGCCCACTCATCGATAGGCGGCATCCGGTAGAACAATTGGCGTGAGAACAGCCCGTTTTCGGCCGAGGGAATAAGTGGCCGTACCTGCGCTGGAGTACCGCTTAACAAGACACTGAGGTAAGAGGCCGGGCACTCCCGGTATTCCCGGTTCGTGCGTCGGTTGAAAGCCAGTCGCTCGTGGTCGTGGCATTTACGCAAGGTATCGCTCCAGTGCCCGTGCTCGGTGCCGATGGCCGTGCTTACGGTATCGGCCTCGGTCTCGCAGATCAGCCCTATGCCGTCGGCCTCGATGAGGTTCTCCAGCACGCCGGTGCCGGAATTGTTACCGGCGATAAGGAACATCTTGAGGGGAGGCATCTCGGGCTCCGGCGTATCGGATTTTTTCTTGCCCAGCGAGTCCCAACGGCTCTTCTCCTCCCGGTAAGCTTTGTGCCTCTGCCGGTAGTCCGCCATCATCGCCTCGTGTATCGGCTCGGCCAGCCGGCGTGTCCAAGCGAGGGCTCCCTTTCCCGAGGCGGGCGGGGCGACGATGAACGTTTGCAGGCAAGGGTAATAGAATTTCCGCCCGTACGATATCCGGAGCGATTTGTTGAGTGTCGCTCCCAACACGGTGATAGCGCCCAGCAGGAGGATATCCCGTTGGGCGGGGGTATCGCCCCGGTCGATCATCCCTTTGAGGAAAGCGGGCCAAGGATACTCCGGAAAGGTGGGCGGGACATTTTTCACGGATTGTTCCTCGTGCGTACACGTGTGCGTGTGTGAGGGAGGCGTGAATGTTTGAAAGTTTGAAAGTTTCCCGGCCTCAGCCATGGATTTGTCCAGTTTCACGCCGGCTAGGTCCGCCAAGTGGAATACGGATCCCAAGCCATTCCGTCCATTGCCTCCTTTGAGGGCATGGTCGTATAGCTTATCCGCCTCGGTAGAGACATATTTCTCCGACATCCGGCAGATACGATGAAAGAATGTCCGGCCGGCCTCTCCGCAATCGTTGGCGATGGCGAAGGCGATCGGCATATACTCTTGATAGGTGGGAGCGATGTTCGCCCCCTGTTTCTCGATGGCGGCAACGAGCCGCTCCAGATCAGATAATGGGTTCATGATGAATGAATAATGAATGGTGAATAATGAATAACGATTTATAACTGCCAACTGTCACTTGTCCTCTGTCAACGATTCCGGTCTCCTAGCCTCGCTGAGGGATCGTGGCAAAGGAAGCAAGCCCGTGAGAGGTCTGCGTTCGTGGCATCAGCTTTCAGCCCGTATTTCCACTCAAGATATTCCCAAGCGAATCGTACCGCCTCATCGAAAGACTCCTCTACGGTTTTCTTGATCGACAGGCGATAGGGTACGAGGAGCTTGATTCCCGTGGTACTGGGACTCACGAAGGAGAGATCGGGGCGTAGCCGCTCATCGGCGAACAGCGTGTCCCTCCAACGGATCGCCTCTTCGGGTGAGGAGAGGTGATCGATGTCGATGACGAACTCGCCCGAGGGCACGAGCAAGTGATCTTCCTTGCGGTAGGAGAAGATACCGGCGGGCGTGACATAGGGTAGCAAACTCTGTTTCAGCCGCCTGAACCGTTTCTCGTCGCTCGATGCGGCACGTACCTGATCGGTACGCTCACGCAGCCACTCGCTGGTGGTGATATAGGCGTGTAATTGACTGACACAGACGACCCCGTTCGGTACTTGATTGGTGATGGGGGCGTTGAAAAAGGAAAAGATAGACTCTTTCATGATCGGATAAAATAAATTGATTATTCGGTTACCGCCGGTAAAGGAATGCGTTCCTGTCCATTCCCGGAATAGCGATGGACGGGACGGGTACGGAAACGGACGTACGGTGGATGAAATGAGGATAGAAATAAATATGCCCCCGTGAAAGGGGCGATTATTGTTAACACTTAAATTAAAAACGAATATGACAGAAAATCAAGAGCGGGCGGAACAGGCACGTTCTGCCTTTACGGTCAATGGAGGTAACGTGCAGATCCTGCCCAATGCCACCATCGCTATCCAGAACATCCATTGGGGTGACGGGACGGTGACACGGACGGAACGCTGGATTACGCCCGCGGAATCGGGACTTCATGAGTCTCCGTCTCCTCCGGTGAAGTCTCCCGCCCCTCCGGTGACGGATGAGCCCACCTCGTTGGCGTTGTTCATCCCGGACGAGGCGACCCGTCTCGTCTACGAGGCCCGCCTACGCGTCTGCCCGGACACGGTCACCCTTTGCCAGACGGTATTGACGGACCTTTACAACGAGATCCTAGCCGACTACTCGTCTCCCCGTAAGCTGGTCAAGAGCCGTGCCTTCATCAGCGCCATCCTGCCTCACCTCACGTTCGTGAGCGGGGCGAATGTACCGAGTATTCGGTATGGGATAAGGAAGTATGTGCTGGGGGAGGGGATGAGATAAATGAGAGATCCTAGAAACTCTGCTATTTGTATTATGCTGAATGATTTGTCTCAGTGATCTATCTCTATAAATATAGCTTGAACTCATTTTAAATCTAAATATTCGATGCGTTTGTCCCGCTGGTGTATCGGCGGGGTGAAGGTGTCTTGTGTACTAATCTTTCTATGGCAATAAATCAGCTTAAAGCGGGTGCGCTTTTATCTTATGTCCTATTGGGATTAAATACTTTAATAGGTCTGCTATATACTCCGTTTTTACTTCGGATGCTTGGTAAGTCGGAATATGGATTATACTCTTTGGCTGCCTCGGTTATTGCATATTTAACCGTCTTGGATTTAGGCTTTGGTAACGCTATTGTTCGCTACACGGCTAAGTTCCGGGCTGAGGGGAAGAAAGAGGAGCAATATGAGATGTTCGGTATGTTTTTCCTTCTCTATTTGGTTATAAGTTTAATAGCGTTTATTGTCGCAATGATTATGGTTTGGAATGTAGACGCTATTTTCGATGCGAATATGACAGCCGGGGAGGTGAGTCGGATGCGTATTATCCTTCTGTTGATGGCGTTCAACTTAGCGTTTACGTTTCCAATGAGTATCTGGGGATCTATCATCACGGCTTATGAGGATTTCGTGTTCCAAAAATTAATTAATATAGCGAGGACCTTACTGAATCCGTTGGTGATGGTTGGGCTTTTGTTTTGGGGATATAAGGCTGTTGCGCTGGTGGTGGTCACTACTATATTCAATGTGTTGACCTTGAGCGTCAATTATATTTACTGTAAGCGTAAACTCCGGGTGAAACTATATTTCAAGAGGTTTAAGTGGGGATTCTTGAAAGAGGTGTCGATTTATTCTTTTTGGATATTCTTGAATGCGATCATGGATCGGATCTATTGGAGTAGCGGTCAATTTATATTGGGAATTTATCAAGGGACGGCATCCGTGGCGGTGTATGCGGTCGCTATCCAGTTGAAGGATATGTTTTTCCTGTTTTCCACCGCTATCAGCTCCGTGTTTCTACCTAGGGTTACCTCTATGGTTACTCAAGGGGTTTCAGAAAGGGAGATTTCGGATTTGTTTATTAAGACTGGGAGGATACAGTATTTGATCATGGCCTTTATCCTTGTTTCTTTTATCCTCTTCGGTCAGTCGTTTATTGATTTGTGGGCAGGGCGCTCATACATTGAGGCTTATACGATCGCATTACTCTTCTTTATACCGGTGACGGTACCTTTGATCCAGAATTTAGGTATAACGATATTGATGGCTCGGAATCAAATGCGGTTCAGATGCGTGCTTTATGTGATTATAGCCATAAGTAGCCTGTTCGTCTCGGTGCCCTTGGCGAAGATGTATGGAGGGATCGGCTGTGCGATCGCTACCGCTCTGGCTTTGATTTTGGGTCAAGTAATAGCGATGAATATCTATTATCAAAGAGTGATTCATCTGGATATTCTCCGTTTTTGGAGGGAGATAGGTAAGATGAGTGTGGCTCCTTTAATGGTAGGGATTCTTGGTTATTTTGTATTACGTCGAGTAGAGATAAACACTATGCTTTCTTTTCTGATGAGTGTTCTGGTCTTTGGTTTCGTTTATTTACTTGTCGTATGGAATGTAGGTATGAATTCTTTTGAGAGGAATTTGTTTAAGGCTCCCTTATTAAGGCTTGTCTCGAAATTATAATCTATGGTTGATATAAAAGAAAAAAATGAGTGTTGTGGATGCAATGCCTGTGTCCAACGTTGCCCTAAATCTTGCATAACCATGCGAGAAGATAACGAGGGCTTTCTGTATCCAGAGGTGGATAGGGAGGTTTGTATTGATTGTGGCTTGTGTGAGAAAGTATGCCCTGTGATTCATCAAGGGGATAAGCGTAAACCATTGGCCGTTTATGCGGTGAAACACAAGGATGATAAAATCCGTTTATCAAGTTCCAGCGGCGGTGCATTTACCGCACTGGCGGAAAGCGTGATTGACGAGGATGGCGTTGTATTTGGGGCTAAGTTCGATGAGGACTGGTCGGTGTTTCACGATTATACGGATACGAAAGAGGGGCTGGCAGCTTTTCGAGGTAGCAAGTATGTGCAAAGCCGGGTAGGGGATAGTTTCAAGAAAGCGGAATATTTCTTGAAAGCGGGCCGAAAGGTTTTGTTCTCCGGGACACCTTGCCAGATAGCTGGTTTGAAACGTTTCCTGCGGAAAGAGTATGATAATCTCTTGACAGTGGATTTTATCTGTCACGGTGTTCCGAGTCCGGGCGTATGGCGGGAATACCTGAAGGAGGAAACCGCACGTCAGTGCGGCGGAAAAAATTCAGTTTTGTCTCACCCTAATATAAAAGAACGAGATGCTCGCATCGAGAGCATCTCGTTTAGAGACAAACGCTTAGGTTGGAAAAAATTCAGTTTTGCTCTCACCCTCTCCGTGCCCAATGGGCACGGAGCAAAAAATACAGTTTTGCTCTCAGAGTCTAAATACCATAATCTCTTTTTAAAGGGATTCTTACGGGATTTATATCTTAGACCATCATGTCATCATTGTAAAGTAAAAGGATTCTGTTCTGGAAGTGATATAACGATAGCGGATTTTTGGGCTATAAACCATTTCCTCCCCAAAGAGAATGACCATCGTGGATATAGCTTGTGTATGTTTCATTCAGATGTGAAACTACAGTGTAATATGTTTCAATTGGATGTGGAAGAGGTTTGTAAAACAAACTTAACAATATATCATTCTTCAGTGGAGCATAAGAACAGAACTCTTTTTTTTAGTAAATTCTCTCAAGGGGAGAAGGTTATTCCTTTGATAAAGAAATACGCAGTGGTGCCATTGAGAAGGAAAATAATATTGGTAATAGCAAGTATATTAAAAAATTAAGTTATGAGAGTTGGTATTCTGACAATGAATTATTTGTATAATTATGGAGGTATATTACAATGCCTTGCATTACAGAAAATATTAGAAAGTAGAGGTGCGGAAGTCGTTGTAATACGGTATTCGTCCAATAAAAAGGGAAGTGTTAAAAAAAAGCTGAAATTATTATTTACAGACTTTTCTTTGAAATCGTATTTGAGTTGGGCTGTTGATTTATTGAGTGATATATTTACTCGAATAACAGGAATGAGACAACAACTGCCAAAGAACTTATTGCGGAAATGCTCTTCTTTTATATCTGAAAATATTCATTATACAGAATTGTGTGATGAACAGACAATAGGGGAACTTGTTCAGCGGATGTATTTAGATGCTATAGTCATTGGTAGTGATAAAATTTGGGGAGCCGTAGCTGATGAACAATTGGTATATTTTGGCGATTGGGTACCAGAGTTTAAGGGAAATTTGATTTCTTATGCGGCTTGTTCTTCAAGGGAATGTATTCCATCATTCAATCAACAAAAGATAAGAGAGCTATTCTCTCATTTCTCTCATATTTCTGTTCGCGATGAACATACGAAGAATCTGTTTCAACCATTTACTGAAAAACAGATATCGATTGTGGCAGATCCTACTGTATTGTATGGTTTTAAAGAGTATTATGTGGAGGAAAAAGTTCAGCCATATATACTGACCTATATTCTTGGGCGCAAGATTAAAGGAGGGCACAAAGAAGCGTTGAGTGAGATTAAGAAAAAAGTTGGACAATTGCCGGTAAAATCTATCGTTTTGTCTAATGAATCTACTGATATCGTGAATTTCTCAGATGAGGTAATATATGATGCGTCTCCGATTGAATGGTTAAATTTGATACGCAACGCCGCTTTTGTTTATACTGATTCTTTTCATGGAATTATGTTTTCCTTGAAGTTTCAACGAGATTTTATTGCGTATTACCGAGAAGCTTCTCGTGCAAGCAGATTACTTGATTTAATGTATTATTTTGATTTATCATCATGGATTGTTTCGTCAGTGGTAGAAATGAAACAAAAAGATAGTTTGACTATCCATATAAAATATGAAGATTTACAACATAAAATAGGTAGATTGCGCAATGAATCTTTACTTTATTTAAAACAAGCTTTGTGGTAATAAATTAAATTTTTAGATGCATATTTATGGATTTTCAATATAGGAAAATGGATAATATGGTAGATGACAGGCACTTTAAATTGATTTTGTGTCTGTTGTTTCCCATGTCGGTAATGGTTGATTTAACTAATGGATATACACAAATGGTGATGGGCTTGCATTTACCTATAGGAGTATTATATAGAGGAGGTATATTTGTTATGTTATTATACCATATGTTGAAACTGCGTCGTGATAATCTGTGGAAATATTACTTTATGTTAATGTTGCTAACTTTTGTGTTGAGTTTTGGATATTGGCAGCATAAAAATGTAATAAATATTACGATGGAATTGAATGAACTAATACGTATTGTTTACTTGATACTGATGATCATATTTTTTAAGGTTAATATGAGAAGATTGGCTTCATTTGATGTTGTTAGGTGGATAACTAATTATGGTTTTTTGATAGCACTCGCCATAATTTTGTCTTTTTTGACTGGATGGGGACAGAATTCTTATGGTGAAGACTATGGTTTTGGAACGAAGAGCTTTTTTAAGGCTGGGAATGATCTAGGAATGACGCTTCTTTATGCATCCGTGTTTGCAAGTGTCAATCTATTTCACTGGATATCATTTGTGAATTTTTTTAAGTTTATTATTATAGTATTGTCAATGTCATTAGTTGGTAGCCGTATAGGAATTATTGGAGCAATACTCGTTTTTAGTTTAACGTGTATTTGTTATGCTTTTTTTTATAAACCTTCTACGACTAAAGAAAAGAATAAAAAAAAGATTTTAGTCGCAATTTTTATCCCAATGTTAAGCTATGGCGTGTACTTGCTTGGCTCTTATATCTATTCGTTGTTTGATAATTATGCAATGAATAAATTAACAATGGATTCAATCAAATCGGCAAGATCTTTTTTAACAGATATAGCTAGTGAATATATAGACGGTTTGCGAGGTCTTTCGTTTTTTTTAGGTGAAGGTTCCTCTACCCTTTTTCAAGAGGCAGCACATTCCTTAAATTTAGGTCTTGCTTATGAAGCAAAAACCATTGAAGCCGATTTCCATGAATTAATAGGTAGCTATGGCTTTTTGGGTGGAATTTTGATTTTGTGTCCATTTGTCTATTATGCTCTACGTTCGATATTTTTGTTCCTACGTTCTTATTCTATTCATAATTTTTGGGCTTTGTTTATCTTTTCTTCTTTTATTGTGTTGTCTTTTTTGGCCGGACATGCAATAAAGAATGCAATGGTAGCTCCTATTTATGCCTTTTCTACGGTATATTTCTTTCCGAATAGAAAAAAGTTTAGTATATAATAGACATGAAAACAAAAATTTTGTTTTTTAATAATAGATTTCCGTCAGAACAATATCCCAAGGTGGCTGCTTACGCAAAGACACTTACTGAGATGCTTATGCAAATGGGGTTTCAAGTAGATCTTTGTGTGAATTATGCCTCGTTTAGTAAACTAAAAGCTTATGTTTCTTTTTACATACGTTTATGCTTAGTTCGGCTACGCAATTATCAAGTGTTGTACATAAACCATTACACATCGTTGATTCCGTTGATTATCAGATTAATACTTCGAAAGAATTTGAGGACTATTTTTCACTGGCACGGAGAAGAATTGATTAATGATTCATTAATTTTTCGAGCGATAAGATTTTGTATGAAATACTCTTTCAGTGAGAATTCATATCATATATCTCCTTCTGTGTATTACAAAAAGGTGATAAGAGATAAGTTAGGAGTTCCTGATAGCCGTATATTCGTATCTCCAAGTGGTGGTGTAGACTTGAGATTTTTTCCATTGGAAGTTCATGATAATCAACAATTTCATATAGGTTTTCCCGCAGCATTGACAGAACATAAAGGTGTTCGTCTTTTATATGATTTGCTGGAGCAAAAGGATAAATTGGAAGAACGTATTGGCAAGCTGATACATTTCCATCTCATACGTTATGGGGATGAGATGGAAAAGATGGAATATTTGGTAAAAGCCAAATATTCGGATTTTGTCACAATACACGATATGTATATGCATAAGGATATACATAAATTTTATGCTCAAACCCATATTACATTGTTCTTGTCAAAACGAGAGTCACTCGGTTTGACTGTATTGGAGTCAATGGCATCCGGTGTTCCTGTGATAGCACGTAATCATACATCAATGCCTGAATTAGTGATTCCCAAAGTCACAGGAGAATTAGTAAGTAAAGAACCTACAACGGAAGAGATCTTAAATGCCATTCAGCGGATTCATGCAAATTTATTACAATATAAAACGAGGGATTTTGTAGAAAAGAAATATTCGTTTGAGCAGGTACAAAAAGAAATGAAGGATTTTATTACGGGCATTCTTTGATTTCAAGTCTGTACAAAGAATGTGTTTTAGCTTGTTTGAAACTTGAGTATATGGATTTTAGATTTTTTGAATTAATATTTTATATATAGAATATTTCCAGATGAAAGAAAAGAAATACATAATCTTAGGGTTGACACCGCAAGGATTGGCCTTATTGAGGGAATTGGGGAGAGTGGGGGCAGATGTGACTGCTTTTTGCCAATCTAAGCACAATGTGGGCTATTCAAGCAGGTATGGGAAGAAAATCTTTTTTCGGAACGTTGAGGAATTAAAAGAAGGTATCGGTGAAATTGTTGCAGACAGTATACGGAAACCTATCTGTTACATCACATCTGGAGAGATTTTGGCATTGGTACTTAGAGAGTATAAAGAATTATATGAATTATGTGAGGTATCATCTGCTCCCTATTCTGTTATTGAGATGCTTGCTCATAAAGATAGAATGTATGCTTATGCTTGCAGTCATGGCTTAACTACTGCTAAATATATCACCTTGGACAAATACCAAAATGGTATGTTGTCATTTCCTTTGTTCTTAAAAAGGAATTATGAAATACCCTTATTTTTCAAGGCTGTGATGATCGAAAATATGGATCAATTGGAATATTATATAAGTAGAATTCCGAAAGAAAGTTTAAAGGATGTTATCGCTCAGGAATTTATTAATATACCATCTTCTAATTTGTTGAATCTATCTTGTCAAGGATACTATGTTGAAGGTGAGTGTTGTGGGCTTTATTTGGCCAATCAAAAACGAAGATTAAAGAAAGGTTTAACTTCATATATTGAGGAAGTTACCGATTTTAACATTGCGCAGCCTATAGAAAGACTAGTTCGTCAGTTCATGTTGAGCTTGCGATACAGTGGGTTTGCCGAGTTTGAGTTTATGTATGATGTACAGAACCAAAGGCTTTATTTTATTGAAGTGAATACTCGGGTATGTGGGTCGCAGAGCGGTCTGCATTATAAATTTAGTAATTTGGTTGATGTATTGTTATTCCCTCAAAAGAAAACTCAGTTGATCGTAAAGTGTGATTGCTTGAAATGGATGAATATTGTACGTGATATACGTGCACGATTTGAAAGTAATGATTTTTATAACTTGACAGATCTGTTTCATGCGCATTATGACATATTGAGATGGGATGATATTAAGCCATTTCTTTTTCAATTTATTCGGATATGATCAAAAAGGTTATAGAATTTATACAATCAGATGGATGGCTCAATACAATTCGTTTTATTTTGAATGGTATTTGGAGTGCATTAGGCAGAAAATCAGTTACACTATGTTTAGTTGGGAAAAGAATAGACTTGAAAATCAGTTATCGGGAATATTGGAATCAATTTAGAATAAAGGCATACACTTCATCTGATGCGCTCGAAAGTGTAAACTTTCCTCGTTTGAAATATACCCCATATCATAGATGGTTTGACGAAGGAGCGATATGTAGAGTGGTTTTTAAAGCTGATATCCCTGTTGCTTTTAGTTGGACACATTATAAGGAACATTCGATTGGTAACGTTGGAATTTTTGATATGGGAGATTCTATAGCTTGGTTAGGACCTTATTTTGTTCATAAAAACTATCGTGGACTATCTCTTCAACAACTGATGATCAATCAAGATGTATCGAATGCCTCGGAAAATATAACAAGTTTTATAACTTCTGTGAATCAAAGGAATACTGCATCTCTTCATTCTTTTTTGAAGTTGAACTTTTTTATAGGGGGATGTTCAGTCTTTTCTCATGGGAAGACAACTATTAATATAAAAGAGGGAGCTTGTCCTTATTTAAAAATAAAGTGATGAAAACATTATTGTTTACTTTGGATTATGAACTGTATGGCAATGGTAGTGGAGATGTGTTTAAGCATATCATAGAGCCAACAGACAAAATACTTGGTATAGTAGAAAAATATAACGCTAAACTCACCATCTTTTTTGAAGTGATCGAATATTGGAAACTAAAAGAGGAGTGGGAAAGTGGAAATCGAATGGGATATGATCGTAATCCTATAGAAGCGATGGAGCGGCAATTAAAGCGAGCTTTTGAATACGGACATGATATTCAACTACATTTGCATCCACAATGGGTAGATGCTTTTTGGACAGAAAATGGTTGGAAGGTAAATTTGGAAAAATGGAGGTTGGGTGATTATGAAGGAACGGGTGAAAATTCATTATTGTGTTTACTGCAAAGAGGGAAAGAAACTATAGAAAAATTACTGGGGAATGGATATAATTGCGAGGTATTGCGGGCTGGTGGCTATAATGCGCAGCCATCAGATGAATTGTCTAGCGCTATGAGGTTGGCTGGCTTAAGAGCTGATTCTTCAATATATCCGGGGGGAAAGGAGAATGGATTTTTATCGAAATATGATTATACCGGCGTAAAAGGGGATGTGGGTATGTGGTATTGTGGAAATAATCTGGAAACATCGTCAAATATAAAATCAGATTTGATTGAATTACCCATTGTTGCATTTCCTATTTTACGCTTACAAAAATATCTATCTTTAGATCGTGTAAAATCACTTTTAAGAAACCGTAAATCTGCCAAAGACGCATTTGATGCGAAAATTCCTAAAGCTAGAGGAGGACATATTAGCAGATTGCTATATTTCTTTCAAAAAGAAGCGCAGACTTGGGACTATTGTCTTTTTACTAAAGGAATGCATCGGAAATTTTTGAAAACCATAGAAAATCAAAATGATAGAAGTTTATTTGTCTTGGTTGGACATCCAAAGAGCTTTGTGTCTTCTAAAGGACTTGAGTTCCTTTTGAAAAGGAAGCCTTCCAGATTCCAATATATAACTATTTCGGAATATTTAAAATCTTTATAATATATGCTTAACGCTATTTTCTTTTACCGTATATCACGGTGGCTATATCTACATCATGTGCCATTTTTACCAAAGTTGATTACACTGATTATCTTCTTAATTTACAATAGTAAAGTCCCTTATCAGGCGGAAATTGGAAAGGGAACGAGACTAGGTTATGGAGGTGTTGGAGTGATTATTCATTCAAAAGCTAAAATAGGATTGTATTATTCTGTAGGACAGCAAGTTACGATAGGGGGGGGGTAATTCGAGGTATCCCGGTTTGCCAATAATAGGTAATCATGTACGTATTCATAAAGGTGCTATTGTGTTTGGTGGTATAACGGTTGGTGATAATGCTGAAATTGGGGCTAATGCGGTGGTAAATAAACCTGTTCCCAAAAATGCGGTTGTTGCAGGAATACCGGCTAAGATTATCAAAATAAGAGATGATGAATCGAATAGTAGATAGTTTTAAATGCTTGAAGCATTATTGTGAATCAGAGCACTTCAAAGGTTGGGATCCATATGATGGATTGAATTCTAAGCTGTTTCAAGCTCTCCCTTTCTTGAAAAGATCGGCTATTTGCCGATTGGTGGTAATTCAAGGTTTTAAGCGTTGTCCCATTAACTTGAGGCGTATAGCGCTTGTTCCGAAAGAGTATAATGCGAAAGGTATTGGCTTGTTCTTATCAGGTTATTGCAATTTGTATAAAACTGTGCGGAAACATCCGGAATGGGAATCTATATGGGGTACGGCTGAACAGGTGAAAGAACAGATCATTGCGCTGGCCGATTTATTGATATCCTTGCGCTCGAAAGGAAATTATAGTGGTGCTTGTTGGGGATATAACTTTGATTGGCAGGCACGGCGATTGTTTCTTTTCCCTAAGAGTACTCCAACTGTAGTGGCTACTAACTTTTGTGCTACAGCTTTGATGGAGGCTTATGAGATAACGGGAGATGAACGATATTTAAAGATTGCCTTGTCTGCTGCCGATTTCGTGATAAAGGATTTACATCGTACTCCTTATAAAGATGGATTTTTGTTTTCGTATAGTCCGCTGAAAGGTAATGATACGGTGTTCAATGCTTCTTTGTTGGGATCGAGATTGTTGAGTTATTGTTATCATTATACACGTAATAATACGTATCGTGATTTGGCTGGGCAAAGTATAAAAGCGTGTTGTGCCGGACAACGGCAGGATGGAGCATGGGTGTACGGAATGTTACCGGTTCAGAATTGGGTGGATAGTTTTCATACGGGTTATAATTTGGATGCGCTTATCGCTTATCAAGAATTGACCGGAGATAGGCAGTATAATACCTATATAGAAAAGGGATTTGATTACTATATCCGTCATTTTTTTGAGCCGGATGGAACTCCAAAGTATTTTGATGACAAAATGTATCCGATAGATATTCATTGTCCGGGACAGTTGTTTGTGACTTTAGCACGGTTACATAAATATGATGAATATGCGAGTCTAGCAGAAAGCGTGTTAAACTGGACTATTTTGAAGATGCAGGATAAGAAAGGATATTTTTATTATCAACTGAAACCCAGTTTCAGTTCCAAAATTTCATATATGCGATGGAGTAACGCTTTTATGTTTAATGCAATGTCACATTATTTGATGGAAAGTGAATGTATATGAAAAGGAGATTTTTTATTGCTGTAATAGACTACTAAAACCTTACCGATCGAATTTTTACAATCAAAAACATATATGGAAAGAGTTTCTTTGAACGGGGTGAAGGTATATCCTTTTACTTCGCATGAGGAATTGTTGGCTTTTGTGAGTCGGCACAAGGGGATATTGGTGGCTATCAATGCGGAAAAGATTTTGCATGCTACGGATCAGACCCGTTCTATCATCAACCGAAATATAGGCTATTGTGATGGTTTCGGAGCGGTCATGGCGTTGAAAGAGAAAGGGCATAAGGAAGTGATCAAGATTCCGGGGTGCGAGTTGTGGTTGCGTATCATCAATATGACCTATCAACAAGGAAAGAGTTATTACTTGGTTGGTGGAAAACAAGAAGTAATCGAACGGACCGTAAAAAAGCTAAAAGAGGATTATCCCGGTATACGGATTGCCAACTTCCGAAATGGCTATATTAAAACAGAGGAAGAGCGAAAAAATTTATTGGAAGATATCGTGACAAAACGGCCGGATGTGGTTTTTGTGGCGATGGGCTCCCCAAAACAGGAATTGCTAATGGAAGAGATGGCCGAACGACATAAAGCTGTCTATCAAGGTCTAGGTGGTAGCTTTGATGTATATACCGGTAACGTGAAACGTGCCCCGCAATGGTGGGTACGACATAATTTGGAATGGGCCTATCGTTTGGTGAAGGAACCGGTTCGAATTAAAAGACAAATACATTTAGTGAGGTTCTTGCTTCGGGTGAAATTAGGACTGATTTAATTTATATCTCCGTTTTCTTATTCTAAATCAATATAACATAATAACATAATTTTTATGAAAGCATGTTTCATGGGTTTGGGCTATATTGGCCTGCCCACGGCTATTATTGCCGCAAAGCACGGGGTGGAGATCGCCGGAGTGGATATCAACGCCCAGGTGGTGGAGGTTACCAACCAAGGGAAATTGCATATCATCGAGCCGGGTATGGAGGAGATGTTGCGGGAGGTACTGGCCTCCGGACATTTCAAGGCGTACACCGAGCCTCAGGTGAGCGACGCTTATTTCATGGTGGTACCCACTCCTTTTAAGGGGGATCATGAGCCGGACGTATCGTTCGTTGAGTCGGCTACC
>QWCE01007558.1_pt1 | contig 15776 bp, 9 predicted proteins | sample 1972531 | NCBI WGS metagenome assembly QWCE01 (sample SAMN09866716, study PRJNA288562) | Human gut metagenome isolate term4_stool, whole genome shotgun sequencing... | reverse complement strand
AATAGTTTCACTTCTTCTCTTGCATCCAATTGAGTTTCAATGCCAATTACAACTCTTTCCGAAGCAGCCATATCCCCTACTTCCTTCAGCCGTTTTATTAAAGCTGTCCGAAGTTCCGGAGTTTCCTGCCAGCCTGCTTCCACTCCACCCAAAGGGAGAAAAGCGACCTTGGCACCCATTACTTTCATTGCATCCAGACAATCCCGGACTAATTCTTTATAATCAGCACGATCTAAAAAAGACTGTCCATAAAAACCGGACATAGCAATAGAAGGAACCTCTAAATTATAGTTCTGAGCTGTTTCACGAAATAGCTGCTGGAAATGGGGCTCACGCAATTTGTTATCGAACATTTCTCTTTTACCGAGACTACCCATATCCAACTCGACTCCATCTCCTTTCAACTCATGCACCAATTGGAACGAACCAATCTTCTGACGTTTCAATATCATCCAGTCACATACGGCGATCTTGTAACGTTGTTCTTTTTGTTTCGATGCAGCAACAGCCAGCATTGGAAAACATTCTGCTACGATTAATATCCAAAGGATATGTTGAAATAATTTCTTTCTATTCATCATCTTAATTATACGCTGATCGTATAAAAGACGGATGAAAGGAAACTTTGTAATCGGCTACATTCCAAATATTTAATACTAAAACGGAAAAGGGGATATTTATAAAAATAAGATAATGACACTATCCCAGGTAAATGGTGTCACTATACCACTGATATAGTGTCACTATCGCAGACATATAGTGACACTATCTTTTTGAAAGGATTATTCAGGTAAGATGTAAAAAAAATAGGCTGCCGAACCCTGAAAAGTCCGACAGCCTTGTCAACCCAAAAACGATACCTATGAAAATGCGGTATTTATTGAACTTCTTACCATCCAATAACACCTTATTTATATAAAGAGTTTCCGATCCGGTACGATTACTCTCAATTACCAGCTCATTTTCCTTATACCATTTAGGATCCAAGCGGATCGTTACTTTATTAAATACCGGAGTAGTCAATGTATATTCCGGCAATCCCGGACAGTCGGGATAAAAACCTATCATATTGAAAATAGCCCATGCAGACATCGTACCTGTGTCATCATTTCCAGGGATACCGTCCGGTTTGGTCGTAAAGTACTTATCCAGCAGTCGCTGTGTCTCTTTCTGTGTACGCCATTCTTCACCTTTAAAGTAAGAGAACAGATGAGCGTAAGCAATATCCGGTTCGTTAGCCGGATCATATAGTCCTTCATCAAACACCATTTGCAGCTTATTGACAAAAGGTTTCTTTCCACCCATCAGTTTAGCCAATCCATATACATCATGTGGTACATAGAAAGTATAATTCCAAGAATTACCTTCGTGGAAACCGGGATTCGGTTCAAAGTTCTCTCCCTGCCTCGGATTGAACGGACTGTAGAAAGTTCCGTCCGGAAGAATAGGTCGGAATGTACCGAACTCCTTACTATAATAATGCTTATATCCCAAAGAGCGTTTATAGAACATTTCCGCATCTTTCTTCTTTCCTAAAGCATCCGCAAAACGGGAAAGGGCAAAGTCTGCGATATAATATTCCAGTGCATGAGATACGGAGTTATCATATTGTTCACGAAGCGGCACGTATCCTTTTGACATATAGTCATCATTGTCCGGACGCATCAGATTTTCCGCCCCGGGTAATGTAGCCGACTTGTACATAGCTTCATAAGCCAGATCTACGTCAAAGTCACGCAATCCTTTCATCCATGTATCCACAATCACTGGGATACTTGGATCACCTTCCATCGTAAGAGTCTCTCTTCCATACAATTCCCATTTAGGAAACCAACCATGTTCACGATACATATCGAGCATGGTACGTACCATTTCCATCTGACGTTCGGGATAAACCAAAGTCAAAAGCTGATGTACGTTACGATATGTATCCCACAAAGAGAATACAGTATATCGGGTACCTTTCGTTGTCAAAATCTGATCGCTCTCCATAGCCGGATATTCACCATTTACATCCTGCAGAACGTTCGGATGAATCAACAAATGATAAAGTGCCGTATAAAAAACTGTTTTCTGTGCATCCGTTCCTCCTTCTACAGTGATACGTGACAAGTCATCGTTCCACTGTGCACGGGCATCGGAAAGCACCTGTTCAAAGTTTTTTCCCGACTGTTCTTTATCCAAATTCAAACGGGCATTCTCTATGCTTACAAAGGAAACTCCCATCTGTACTTCGACCTGTTCTCCTTCCTCTGTTTCAAAAGTGAAGTAAGCGCCCACATCGTCACCTGCTATTTCTTTTCCATAGCGGGTATACAATTTATATTTGCCTTGGTCTCGATCCCATTCTGCTTCCACACCTGTCATCGGACGTTGCTTTTTCCAATATCCGGTTGTGGTGGGAACTTTGTTCACTCTCATCACAAAATAGATGGGAAATACAGCTTGGGGATTATAACAGAAAGTACCCAATAGTTTCATTCCCTCTATTTCGCTGTCACTTACACGACGAAGCATGGCTCCACTCTCATTGGTCAGGCCTTCGCCCAAATTCAGAAGTATATGACTCTTTCCTCTAGGAAAAGTGAAACGGGCAATACCTGTACGCGGAGTAGCAGAGACTTCTGTCTTTATATTATACTTCGTCAGATAATTGGAATAATAGCCGGGAGAAGCCTGTTCATCCTTATATTTGCTCCCATATTCCTTATAGTCTACATTCAGTTCTCCGGTAGTAGGCATCAGCAATAAAGAACCCAGTTCAGGACAACCGACACCACTCAGATTTACATGAGAATATCCTGTAAAGAAACAATTGGTATATTCATAAGGCGTGGACCACCAACGTGCATCTTTATCATAAGTATTATCAGCAGAACCCATCACATTAAAAGGTACTACGGACATCATTCCATTCGGGCAAACAGCTCCGGGATTAGTGGTACCGAAATTTGTCGTTCCAATAAAAGGATCTACATAATCTATCAACAGACTCTTTTCCTTATTCATAGGGGGGGCCTTACCCTCTCCCCCAAATACGGGGAGAAGGGTGAAAGCCATTGTGCAAGTTAATAATATACGTCTCATATCCTTCTTAGATAATGCTCGTCCGTTTTGTAAAATCAATTATTTCCTGGATATAGCCGAAAGCCATTCCTACAACAGTATCTGCAGCTCCATAATAAACAGCTACACGCTCACCATCCTGCAATGCCGCACATGGGAATACCACATTGGGCACATCACCTTGAAGTTCATAAGGTGCAGCCGGACCTATCAGATATTCACGGGTACGATAAAGTACCTTTTCGGGATGATCCTTATCGAGTATCGCCGAACCCATTGCATAACGGAAACCGTTGCAAGTAGTGATAACACCATGATAGAAAAGCAACCAGCCTTCATCAGTAAGGAAAGGTACCGAACCTGCACCAATCTTGGTACACTGCCAGGCACTTTCAGGGAAAGGAGTCACTTTCATAACACAACGGTGTTCACCCCAGTATTTCATATCCGGACTGTAGCTGATATAAATATCACCGAACGGTGTATGTCCATTGTCGCTGGGGCGACTTAACATAGCATATTTGCCATCTATCTTTTGCGGGAAAAGTACTCCATTACGATTGAAAGGCAGGAAGGCATTCTCGCATTGGAAGAAATCTATAAAATCAAATGTATAGGCAATACCGATAGTAGGTCCATGATAGCCGTTACACCAAGTAATCCAATATCGGTCTTCAATCCATGTAACACGCGGGTCATATTTATATTCGGATTCGATCATTTCCGTGTTACCGGCTTTAAATTGAATCGGTTCATGACTAATATCCCAATGAATACCATCTTTACTGAACCCTGTGAAGATATTCATCTGTACAGCTTTGTTGTCACAACGGAATACGCCGGCGAACCCATCTTTGAAAGGTACGACAGCACTATTGAAAATACTATTGGATGAAGGAATATGATAGCGTCCGATGACCGGATTTTGCGAGTAACGCCACATTACATCTGTACATCCGACAGGACGTTCTTCCCAGGGAATTTGAATCTTATTCATAATAATTATTTATTTAGTAATTAGTTATCTATTATCACTCAAAAATAGCAATTTATTTTTTCTTTTTTGAATCATCATACGTAAAAGGTATAAAATAGGTCATCAAAAAAGCAGGAATTGTTGCGATCAGTACATAGATAAAGAAACTACGGTATCCCAGTAAATCACTAAAATAGCCGCTGATCATTCCCGGAAGCATAACTCCCAGATTCATGATTCCCGAAGCAAATGCATAATGTGACATCTGATGTTTGCCAGGAGCAATCTGCTGCATCATGAACAAGGTCAGTCCGACAAATCCGAAACCATAGCCGAAATACTCCATTGTGATACATGTTCCGATCAGATAAAGACTGGTCGGCTGGACTACAGCAAGGAAAGTATAAGCAAGGAAAGGAAGGTTGAACACGCAACAAAGCATGAATAATGTTTTCTTCAATCCATATCTGGCAACAAATATTCCACCTAGCAATGAACCGATAACAAAGGCGGCAGAACCAAAGACGCCATTCAATGTGCCGATTTCTGTCAATGACAGCCCCAGACCTCCGACCTCTCTGGAGGCACGCAGAAACAAAGGAGCAACCTTCATTATAAATCCTTCCGCCAATCGGTAGAGAATAATGAAGAAGATATAATATACTATATGTTTTTTAGTAAAAAAGTTCCCAATCACATTTACCAAATCCTGCATGATTTCTGAAGTAGTTTTTTTTCCGGTAGCAGGAACTTGTGTAGAAGGCAACATCTTTATATGATAAAGACCGAGCAATACCATTACTGCAGCAATTACGGCAAAAATAATCATCCATGCAGATGAATATGCACCCTTATTGGCATCTATCGAAGCTCCTTCTATTGCCCCGAAATGTTCGGCCAGCATACCTGCCAAAGCAACTAATCCACCATTAGCAACCAATTTTGCCACATTATAGAAAGCCCCCTGCACTCCAATATATTTAGCCTGATCCTCTTTATTCAGTTCTGCCATATATACACCATCGCAAGCGATATCATGTGTGGCTCCACTGAACGCAATCACCGCCATAGTGGAAATACTGATAGCAAAGAAATAATCAAAGAATAACGAAAAAGCTACTACTCCAAACAATATACCACTCAACAGTTCGGTTACCAGTACAAAAAACTTTTTGGTCCGATACATTTCAAGAAAAGGGCTCCATAAGAATTTGAGTGTCCAGGGCATCATGATAAGAGAAGTCCAAAACGTTATCTGAGTATCAGAAATACCCAAATCCTTAAACATGAATACGGAAACCAAATTGATGGCAATAAAGGGAAGTCCCATTGCAAAATAAGCGGTAGGTACCCAATAAATCGGGTTGATAGTTTTTCCTTGAGAAGCAGTTTTATTCTGTTGCATAGTTCAATAGTATATAGATGAAAGGGTCATTTTTCTGACCCATCTATATATAATACAACTAAGAAGGGCAAACTACTAACGCTTGCCCCTACTTTTTTTTATTTTATTGTTACTTCGTCGATAAAGAACCACGAAGGATGCCCTACACCATAATGCCATTCGGGACATTCTTTCGTACCGGTGACCTCAACTTTCACATAACGGGCATGCACTGGCATTTCCGATTCAGTCTTCACTCCGCGGAACTCCACTTTCCCCGAACGGTTTTCCGGCATATCATGTGTTCCCCAATGTGTATAATTCTCTCCATCTTCAGAATAGGAATAAACCACCTTCAGAGGGAAAAGAATCCAGGCTCCGATCTGATGCAGGAAATCCGTATCTATACTATGTATTTCTTTCTCTTTACCCAAATCTATAACAAAAGCACCGTCTGTTCCTTCCCAGCCGATCCAGCTTTCAACGAAAGTAGATCCTCCGAATAGTCCGTCCACTAATGCCGTTTTTCCGATTTCTGCATATTTACCGGTAGGAGGAATAAGATAAGTAACCTTCGCTCCTATCGCAACGCTTTTTTCTGCACGGGGCATATATCTCTCCCGATACAACTGGCAATATTCCACAGGAGAATTGGAACGTTCATTCAATGTCGGTACATTAAATTCTTTCACCCGTTCTTCAAAAAGTGCCAATTTCGGACTGATCTCATTCATATCCGTACCAGTCTCAGTACGGGCAATTTCCAATTCCGAATACTGAATGGGCAAGCGGGCACGCTGCACACGCTTCAGGAATTTATTATCTTCAGCCACCGCTTTCTCTGCATCATCAAACAGTTGATTATAACGTCGTATCAGTTGTGGTTTCAGCATTCCGTATTTATGGGAAACAGGAGAATCATAAATCCACAATCTTTGTCCGCTACCTATCAACGCTCCCTCCATCACCTTGATATACTGATAAAGGTATGGCGCAGCCTCTCCATAGTATCCATGCAGGAAATGCTGCATCAAAGAATCAACATTCGCTTCGGGGTTCCACATTAACTTAGATACCAGATAGGCACGTAACTCAGCGAAGTCTCCTCCCCTGCTTCCTGCAATCTGTGAGAAATGCATAGTGGCATGATTCTTTTTGAACAGACGAATATTATCCTGCAAGATATGAAAATTAGGGAACGGAGCCAGATAATTATCAAAATTAATACCATAATCCCACACGAAAATATTATTAGTGATGGCAGCCCAGCCTTCCATTGCTTTCACAAACTCTTTACCTGAGGCATTTTCCGTCAAAGTCACTTCACGGTCACAATCTATATCACAAAGCATGATATTCACATTCGGCAATGGCTTCACATGTTTCGGAGGATTCATCGTATACAGATAGGCAAGCGTGGAAAATTCCTTATCGGGAAAACGGGCAGCCAGCTTATTCAAAAAAGTAATGATACTTCCTGAGAGTGCTCCTTCATAATCATCTATCGCTTTGCAGGCATCACATGTACAATTGGTATAATTACCATCATTCTGACTCACAGACATAATATGCTTATCCGGATTTGCCTTAAAAATAGAATCAATCCGCTGAGCCACGATTTCAAAAACTTCCGGGTTACTCAGACACCATTGGCTTGCTTTCCCGGGATGGCGTTTGCCTTTAAAATAAGAATAATATTCCGGATGGTCTTTTCCATATACGGAAGCAGGAAGCAACTTATCAAAAGTATGCGCAGTTCGATTGTCTTCGCAGGGTTAAAAGAGTATTCGTTTTCTCCCCAGTAATCCACTCCAAGATATTGTTCGAGTAAAGTTACAACTCCGTAGACTGTCCCATTCCCACTGCCTGAAATACGTAAGATTCCATCTTTCGTAGATAGGCTGAAACCGTCTTCTGTCACTCCAGCTGGGGTTTTGCTACTGATTATAATATCTCCTTTTTTTGCATTCTGCCCTTTTACAATGGGAAATGTACAACCTGAAATTCTCTGAAGGAACAATTGAAATAAATTTGCTGATATTTGATTAATCTGGTCATTTTCTGATAGAATAATCCTGGATTTAGTTTTTCCATTATCAACTAAAACGACTTGTGCTGTTGCAGGAATATAACAACATGCTCCCAACAAACAAAGCAGCTGAAAAATAATACGGCGAATGATTCTCATAGCATTTCCTTTAATTAGTTTTTAGATAATACAATCCAAAAATATAAGATACTCAAGAAAAAAATCAGTTCTAAGTTTTATTAACAAAGAAAACTTAGAACTGATCACAACATGATATAAACAGCAAATAGCCCAAGCTCATTCAGTAATAAACTTGGGCCATTTTTTATTCAGTTTCAGTATAAATACCTACAGTATTAATATAAGGAGAATAATAAAGAGCTCCATGGAAAGTTACTCTTATATATTGCGCTTGTTTAGCCACAAGAAGAAGAATGTAACTTGTCTTATTTGCAAATCCTGAAGCTACACCAAGATCCTCATATTTCTCTCCATCATTACTTATCGCTATACTTGCACTTTCCGAAGAATAAAACCATTCATAGAAATGTAAAGCAATAGTTTTTATATTCTCTTGTTTTCCCAAATCGATATCAAGTATGCTGCCATCCGGAACATAATCATACAAGTCGCTAGATTGTCCATTCAAAGTAAAACTCCAACCCGAATGGTCATTTATTACAGAACCTACCGGTTTGTCTACACAAGATAAAAATCCGACAAGTGCTGTTTTATAAACAATATATATAACTTTATTCTCGCCTATATCTGCTCCTACTCCATCAACATTCGTGATTGTCACTGGAATAACATAGTTAGTACCCAGCTGCACAGAAGCCATATCATCCGAAAAACTCAAGGCAACACTCTCTTCCGGAGTTGTTTTTCCTTGTTTAATCATTATTGTCGATTGCTTTAAACTTGCACTAGTCAGTAAAGAATAATCTGTGCCATGCAATGCATTATACGTTCCAACTAATGCCGGATTAATAGCAAGAGTAACTTTGGTGTCACCATCTGCGGCCCATGCCGATTTTAAGATACCGTCAAGCTTCCATTCACTGCTTAAATTTGTAAATCCTTGACTATACTGATACTCTAACAGATATTCTTTACTTGAAGTCAGTGTGACATGATTTGGTTTGTAAGTCGATTCAAATGTCAAGAATATCTTACTATTACTTTCACTCGCTGATACTCCTGTTCCATTAATAGAAGTTATAGCAATCGGGAGAATATAATTTTCCGATCCGTTCTTAAATTCTTCCATATTAGTATAATGCACTTTTAAAGTATCTGCAGAGATATATTCCCCTTGTTTTATATACAAAGTTGCATTTTCCAGTTCTGCATTTTGTAAAGCTACATAGCTCGTTCCATATTCACTGTTGTATGCATCTACCAATGACCTGTCAATAGCTAATTGGATGGTCAAATCTTGTGGTGCAGGTTTAGTACACCTGACAGGAGACAAAATATGTTCGGTGGCGATTTCTTTCAAAAAAGTTCCGTCTCCTTTATACTCTAAAGTAGCATTTGTTTCACTTGGTTTATAAATATAGACATAATTGATATCATACGGATCTGTTGCTTCGTCATCGTCACATGCTGTGACTAATGGCAATGACATAGCAAAAAATGTACTGTATAATATATATTTAAATAATGCTTTCATATCATACTGTTTTAAATTATTGAGCAAATGAATATGTTTCCCATGTCACCTTTTGACGGTTTTCGTTACCTAGGTTAGAATTGCCAATTTCCACATCATGACCATTACCGGTTACATCGTGTAGTATTGTAGCTCCTTCACCTTCATTCATTGGCAGATACAACAACAAATTCTTGTCTGTATAGTCAACTTCGGTATACATAGATTTCTTTATCTGATTAACTGTGCGTGTAACTTTCCAAAAACGAACCTGACACATTTCACAGAAATCCGGAAAATATTCTTCTCCTGAAGAAATCATCTGAAATTGATCAATATTCATCGGTTGTCCTATTGAAGAAGATAATGAGGCAACTACAGTACCATTTTGGTACAATAAAGTAGTACCGGATGCTGCATCATAACTCACTGCAAAATGATACCATTTTTGTGCTTCTAAACCTTTTCCCTTAGTTGGATCACCTGTATCAAATTGAGACTCCATCGTTTTTACTTGTAGGAAATTATTTTTATAGCTACCATTCTCGGAATAGATTAAGTCACCAAACCGTATATATAGTTCTGTCCCTGAACCTCCTGAGTTTATTATAGCCTGATTATTCTTAGTATATCCACCGTTCCCTGATTTAGAGGTGACTTTACTCCACCATTCCAATGTATAATTTGGCAAAGCTAACCCCCAAGCTCCTTCCGGGGCTGCATGCATACCATTATACCATGTTAATTTAGGAACAGCTTGTTTCAAAGGCTTCACAAGAACCAATAAAAAACTGGAAGAGGATTCCGACTTCTCAATACCTCCTTCCACATTCTTAATACTGATGGGAATTGCATATTGAGCACCGCCTTCAGCTTCAAAACTTTTAATATCAACATTCACAGGATCTGCACTTACAGAACCTGCTTCAATTGTCACTGATTCAGGAAATGATATATATTCTTTAGGAGGCATTTTATAATTAGTTTCATTCTTCTTATTATAAGCATCTAATACAGATTCGTCAATAAATAAATTAGCTTTTATTGTTTGATTAATAATATTCACCAAACGTACAGTTAACGAAGTACGCGTCGTACCCTCTGTCAATGTCAATTCTTTAGTTTTGGATGTAGACGCTTCATTTATATAGACTAAATTATCTATAACATCATACTTAGCATTTTCACATGCAGTATGGACCAGTGCCAGTACCCCAAATGCCATTATTTTAAGTAAAGATATTCTCTTCATTGTTTAACCCTTTCTTTTAGTTATTAATAGGAGGATTCTGTGCAGCAATAGCTGCACGCACTGTGGGATAATCAGGATTTCCAGGATAATCATACTCAATATGATAAGCCCCCATACCTGCATGTTCTATTCCACAAGCCGGATGATAGCTCTGTTGCTCGGTAAAGTAATGCTTATCCACTGCTCTTTCAAAAGTTGCAGTCACAATAGATTTCCCCATAGCTTCTTTAAAGACATTAGGGTGACTTCTACGTACAGCTTCAAAGAAAGAATCCAATCCAGAATGTCCTAGTTCATAGGTCTGCCAAGCTATATAATCAAGACTTAGAACTGTTTCCTCTGAAAGCACTTCATAAAAGCTCAACCAACCTGCACCACCAGGGATATCAGCAACCAACATTTTCCCCGTCTTATCAAACTCCTCACGTAAAGTCTTCATAAACGCATTGGGTACTGATGGCATACTGGAGTTCATTAAAGTCCCCCAATCCTCAATATCATAATCAAATCCATCGATATTATATTTGTTACATGTATCTACAATAGCAAGTGCATATTTCTTAGCAGCCTCAATGCAAGATTGCTCATCTTTAGGATCAAAGCCCCAAAACGCTTCCTTCACTGCATCATCGTTACCCCCCGGTGTGAGATTATCACCAATATCTCCTGCGCGCCAACAAAGCACTGCTCTGGAACCCTTAGCCTGAAAGTCTTTTAAATCAGCCTGTTGCTCAACCGTCAGATTTCCCCAACAGAGCCAAAGGCTCACAAAATCCGTACTGTCCGGTAATCCACATAAAGCATATTGCATGGAAGAACCTCCCTTACCTGCCCAGTTACCAAACCAGCCAAACATAATCTTATGTGGAGAGTTAAAATAATCCTTCAAATTATTTTCATAACCTTGCGTAGGAGGTTCATAATAATCTTTCGCCTCTATGTCGGTCCAATCACTACATGCGATATTTAAGAATCCCTGCGAAAAAAAGAGAGAAATTCCTATTCCGTATATTATTTTTTTCAATTTGCTCGTTTTCATAATAAAAATTATTTTAACGTTCTGATTTAATTTTTCTTAGCCCACCAAAGATCTGTGGCAGAGTTATCTACACCACCTAACATTGATACAGCTGCTTTCACATTTGCATTATTCGTATTATATTCTGACTGAGGGAAAGGCAAACGACGCATACCACGCTGCACTGTCACCCCATCTGTATTCAGATTATTCACGATAGGGAATAGTTTAGGATAACCTGTACGACGAATGTCAGCCCACGTTTCCCAACCATTCGGAAAATTGGCAATCCACTTCTGAATCAAAATACGCTCCAAATTCTCTGTAACACTTGCTGATTCATTATATTTCGGAGTTACAGTTGACACTGCTGCTATATCCTTACCTGAATCCGAAGGATCACTGTAAGCAGCAGGAACCTTTTCACTTTTCAAATAATCGCCAATAGTAGCTTTACGTTCTTCCATAGACACTGTCACTCCTGTGTCATAAAGTTCTTTGGGAGTTCCTCCCATATTCCATTTATACATCAATGCAGCTTCTGCACGTAAAAAATAAGCTTCAGATGCAGACATAATGAGCAATTCATCATCTATACCAATATTCAGGCGGGAGAATTTTGTATAATTTGCCTGAGTTGTAGCACTTTGGTAAATACCATTTCGCACTCCTATTTGTCCTCCACCGATAGAAGCATCTGCTTCTGATGCATATTTAGCCAAACGAGGATCATTATAACCGCTTAAATATGAAGTGATATTAGCACTGATACGAATTTCATTCCATGAAGAAGTAACACGATAATATGGATTCATACCGTCATTATATTTACTATATGCAGCATCTGATGCAGATGTCATCACACCAATTACATCAGAAACAGCTTCTTCTGCTTTCTCCTTGGCAAGTGCTGGAGAAACACTAGAAATGCGCATTGCCATACGAAGCTTTAAAGAATTGGCAAATTTCACCCATTTGTTAAAATCTCCATTAAATACAAGATCGTATTCTGATAAAGAACTCATATCTTCATTACCTAACACTGCTACTTTAAAAGCGGAAATCGCTTCATCCAAATCATCAAACATGTGTTTATAAAGATCCTCCATATTGTCATATTCTACAGTAAAAGCAGTTCCTGTAATTTGAGAATAAGGAATCGGTCCATAACAATCACTAATTTTAAGTGAAGCTGCCACACGAAGAATCTGTGCCCATTGATAAGCCAATCCTTTGCCATCAGAAAGATCACGTATCTGGAAATATCCGGTATAAATCTGTGGCATAGTAGTATCAAACATATTTCCATACCACCCAACTCTTGGATTGTAAGTATAATAATTACCTCCATTACCCCATTGGGCGATACAAGTAATTTCTCCACCATATTCAGATCCAATCATCTGATCCAACATCTGTGAATTGTTCTGTTGTCCTTGTACTAATGCAGGAATCATGCTTTTAATCAATGATCCGGTGATTGCATTATCACCCAGCATTTGGTCAGGTTTAGGTCCAAAGGGATTTGTATTATACTCTTCAAATTTATCGGTACAACCTGTTCCTAGTGCTACTAACAAAGTATACACAGACAGTTTTGCAAACTTCTTTATTATCTTATTCTTTTTCATAATCTAAACTAGAATGTTAGTTTGACATTAAATCCGAGACTTCTCAAACTAGGTTGTTGAAAATAGTCAACCCCCTGATAGAAATTACTAGTGACAGAAGATGTACTTTCCGGATCATAAGGTGCTTTACAATAAATCATCCATAAATTCTTTCCTGTAAGCCCCAGTGTCATATTTACATGATTTTTGAACCATGTTTTAGGAAGTTGGTAGCTCAAGCTCAGTTCAGAAAGGCGAATATTCGTTGCACTATATGTATAATAAGTACCAACAGCGGTAGTTACTTTACTATAATATTCCTCAGCATCCACTTTACTGTCTCCAACCCATACACCGCCTGCCTGACGAGCAACTGCAGAACTTTCAGATACACCATATTTATCAATCATGGCTTGTGTATCCGATACAACTAATCCTCCAAAACGCCCGGTGAATGCAAATCCAAGATTCCATCCCTTCCAAGCAACACTACCATTCCATCCCCAATAATATTTAGGAAGAATAGAGCCAACCTTGCGGTATTCCGTATTTTCAATAGCCAAACTTCCATTAGAGGGGTCTTTCCAAATATATCCATTAGGAGACTGACGCAAACGCTGATTGATATAAATATCTCCCATTGATCCGTTTTCATAGAGTCTTAAAGTCGGACCACCACTAGTTCCCAATGTTCCTTTTGAGTAATACTCCATTTCGATAGCTTCGCCGGTTTCCGGATTGATGGCACCATTCGCTAAACTAACGATCTTGTTTTGATTAAGAGTGTAAGTGAAATTTGTAGATACCTTCACTTTATCAAATGTATCAGAATATCCTAAAGCCAGCTCAATACCCTGATTCTGAATATTACCAGTCTGCACAATATTATTCTTATATCCAGATGAAGCCGATGCATCAACATAGAATGTCTGATTGAAGGTATTAGAACGATAGAAGGTCATATCTAAATTAATACGGTTGCCAAGGAATTTAGCATTGACGCCTAGTTCCCATGATTTTGTATTTTCTGGTTTCAGATTAGTATTATAATGACTTGCAGGATATTCATATGTATTTGTTTGCTCATTATAAGTATATTGCATTTGGGTAAGGTATCGATTAGGGGAAGAAGCGACCTCCGCCCACGAACCACGAACTTTCAAATAAGAAATAGCTTTTGGTAGCTTTACAGATTCACTAACAAGCCATGACAGACCAACAGACGGATAAAAGTAGGAACCTTTGCTGGTAAAAGCTAATTGAGATGCCCAGTCATTACGCCCAGTGACAGTCAAATACAATTGATGATTCCATCCTAATTCTGCACTTGCAAAAACACTTTGTACTTGATCATGCCATTTTGATTCATTACGCTTGGAAGTATTGACATTAATATTGCCATAATGGAAGAAATTAGGAATTTGCTCCAATCCTCCTTTTAGATACATAGCATCTTCCTGAATATCATTAATAGAAGCACCAACAGTTGCATTCAATGAAAGTTTGTCATCAAAGAAATTCTTATTTATGCTAGCCATTACATCAGCATAAACAGACCGATCATTTTGTTTAGTATGTCCATAATAACCTTTAGAACTACTTTCTGTAAAAGTACCTCGTGTACTAGCATAATACTTTTCATAACTATCGCTATCTGAATTATCCACACGTACTCGCCCTGTTACATTCACCCAATCTGTTATATCCCATTTCAGACTAGCATTAAACATATAACGACGTTTAGAAAGCTCATTCTGCATTCGATTCATAATCCAATATGGGTTTTGCATATCCAAATCAGTACCAAATATAGATTCCGGCCAATATTGTACCATAAGGTTTCGAGCCTCACTATAGCGTTCATACATCTGTACTTCCTGAAAGTTTTCACCTCGTGGAAAAAGATAAAGAGATACCAAGGGATTAAAATATTGTCCACTACCTACCATATTCTTATTATTTTGAATAATATATTGAGCTCCCAAATCAAGACTCAACTTATTATCACAGAATTTAGCGGTATTACGAATAGAGAAATTATAGCGGTTATAAGCATTATTAGGTAAGATACCTGTAGAGTTTGTAGTAGAGACAGATGCGTAAGTTTGATTTTGTTCAGTACCAGTGGTCAACGTGAAACCATTCATCTCCGTCATTCCCGTATTGAAGAAGTCAGATGGATCAAAGTTGCTAGGAGTATCCATCAAGCTCCCCCAACTGCCTAACTCTCCTTCACGATTACCATAAATATTCTGAAACTTCGGCATCATCATCGGAGATGAAAAACTTGTACTATTACTATAAGAAATTTGCACTTTTCCTACAGTACCTTTTTTAGTAGTGATAAGAATAACTCCATTAGAAGCATCCGAACCATACAAGGCTGCAGCGGAAGGTCCTGTTAAAATTGTCATGCTCTCAATATCTTCAGGATTAATATCAGCTACGCTATTAGATCCTGGCTGTTTGTTCATCGTACCTCCAGCATTATCTCCTGAATTTACATTAAACATTGGAATACCATCAATAACATAAAGTGCATTATCATTTTTCTCCAAAGACTTTGTACCACGCATAACTACACGAGCCGCAGCCCCAGCACCGGCTGAAGAAGCATTTATTGTTACGCCAGCTACTTTTCCTGATAAAGCATTAATAAAGTTAGCATCCTTTATATTAGTCAATTCATCTCCCTTTACTTGCTGTACATTATAACTCAACGCTTTTTGTTCACGTTTGATACCCAACGCAGTAACTACTACTTCGTCCAAGGTTTGCGTGTCTTCA
>QWCE01007765.1_pt1 | contig 15786 bp, 9 predicted proteins | sample 1972531 | NCBI WGS metagenome assembly QWCE01 (sample SAMN09866716, study PRJNA288562) | Human gut metagenome isolate term4_stool, whole genome shotgun sequencing... | reverse complement strand
CCAACTCGGGGAGTGAATGCGACCTGTAAGAGTTTCTTACAGGTCAGTTCTTTCAAAAAGTAAATATGGCTCCGTGGTCAAGCGGTTAAGACATCGCCCTTTCACGGCGGTAACACGGGTTCGATTCCCGTCGGAGTCACTGAATATAAAATATTTGTTATGTATGCCGATGTGGCTCAATTGGCAGAGCAGCTGATTTGTAATCAGCAGGTTATCGGTTCGAGTCCGATCATCGGCTCTTTGGACCTTTAGCTCAGTTGGTTAGAGCAACCGGCTCATAACCGGTCGGTCCCGGGTTCGAGTCCCTGAAGGTCCACTTTAGTTCTATATTTTATATTCTGTATATGTCTGGCCCGGTGGCTCAGCTGGTTAGAGCGCCGCCCTGTCACGGCGGAGGTCGTCGGTTCGATCCCGATCCGGGTCGCTTTAAAAAGTCTGCGGAAGCAGGCTTTTTTCGTGTATAAAATTTCTTCCAGCTATAAAAGATGCCGTATTCCAGACATAGAAAAAAGTCTGAAATACGGCATCTTGCTTAACAGATAAATTAACGGATAAAGTTTGTGCCGACGCGCGGTTCCTTTTCCGGAAGACCAAAGGATTCTTTTCCGAGCTGGATGCTCTTCATCAGAAAACTCATATTCCGTGCAAGGGTACGCATGATCTGCAGGCCTTCGAGATCTTGCTGCGCCTCGTCCGCATTATTTCCATGGATACTGTTCCAATACTGGCCGGAAGCAACCGGCATGCCGGAGATGGTGAAGTATTTGTTCAGCTCATCAAAGGTAGCGGAAAGACCGCCGCGGCGTGCAGAGACAACCGAAGCGCCGACTTTCATGGTCTTGTCAAAGTGTGTGCTGTAGAACAGCCGGTCAAGAAAAGCAATAAGTGTTGCATTTGCAGATGCATAATAAACCGGACTTCCGACAACAAGGCCGTCAGCCTCTTCAAATTTCGGAGCAACCTCATTTACCATATCGGAAAAAGCACATTTTCCGAGCTTGGAACAGGCACCGCAGGCAACACAGCCGCGGATATCTTTATTTCCGATATGTACGATTTCCGCCTCAATACCATTTTCTGTAAAGACTTTTTCCATTTCGTGCAGGGCAGTATAAGTGCTGCCTTTTGCGTGAGGACTTCCGTTGATTAATAATACTTTCATTTGATGGTACCTCTCTTTCGTAATTTCCTTTATTATAACACCGGAAAAGATGCAAATAAAGACGCTTTTTTGGGCAAAAACTGATCTTAACAGAAATAGCTGCTGGACGGTATAATACAATCAGCAAAGAAGGCAAAACTTGCAATGGGAGGTTACCAAATGAAGATAGAGAGAATTCTGATTGAAGATCAGATGGCACCGATCGGGCTGGATGAGAAAAAACCGGCATTTTCCTGGCTGCTGACGGCAGAAGAAGGAGAACAGAATCTGATGCAGAGCGCATGCCGGATCGTTGTGCGCACCGGAGAAGATACTGTGTGGGACAGCGGAAAAATGGAAACCGGCGTATCAACAGGGATTGGTTATGAAGGAGAAGCACTGCAGCCCTGTACCAAATATGAGGTAAAAGCAGAGGTGTGGGATAACCACGGCGGAAAAGCAGAAGCAGAAAGTTCCTTCGAGACAGGCCTTATGGATTCTTTGTATGCAGCATGGGAGGGAGCTGAGTGGATCGGCGCACCGCATGCGACGGTATGCGCGGAAAACCGCGGTGTTTTTACAATCGAGAGTGAATTTCGGATGGAAGGCGGGAAGGGAGAAGCGGGTATCGTCTTTGGAGCCAATGACTTCCGTCTGAACGACCATACGAAAAATGAGCTTGGCATGGAAGGGGAGAACTATATCCGTTATGTTGTGTGCCTTGAGGATGGAGATGCACGCCTCGAAATTTACCGCGTGGGCTATGCGCCGGAGGATACAGCGGAAAAACCGTTTGCCGTTACGAAACTGGTCAACTGGAAAGAGAAAACACAGGAAATCCTGACACCAGAGAATGCCGATGCCTTTCATAAGCTGACCGTAGAGGTTGACGGCAATGTGGCATACGCCTATGTCGACGGCATCCTCGTGGATGCCATTGAAGAGCATGGATTTTTTGGAACGAAAGTATCAGGCCGCCAGCTGAATCCGAGAGGAAATAACGATGTGCTGCCGTATCCGAGACTGAATGAGATCGGATTTTATGCAGGAAAAGGGACGACAGGATATTTTAAGAATCTGACCGTAAGAAACGTAAGAAAACCATCCGCGGAAATTGTTCGTGAGACGCCGGAAGGACGGCTGGATGGGGGAAAAAGTATCTTTGCGGACCAGATTCCGGTGGAAAACGGATACTTTAAAGTAGAAGACAGCCAGATTACGGCAGATCCGTCCCATCATTCAATTCCAATGCTGCGGTCGTGTATTTCCTGCCAGAAAGAGAAAAAACTGGTATCAGCACGCCTTTATATTACTGCGCGCGGTATCTACGACTGCCGGATCAACGGACAGGAGATCACGGAAGATCTGCTGCGTCCGGGTCTGACACAGTATGACCACAGAATGAACTATCAGACATACGATATCACAGGGCTGATGAAACCGGGCCGAAACGGAATCGGCGTGACGCTGGCATCGGGCTGGTGGAGCGAGGCACAGACCTTTGTGGTGAAGAACTTCAATTACTTTGGAGACAAGGAGAGTCTGCTTGCCAAGGTTGTCATGAAGTACGAGGACGGCAGCCGCGAGGTCTTTGGAACAAATACCGAGGATTGGAAGTATTTCGGAGAAGGTCCTTACCTGTTTTCCAGCTACTTTGCCGGAGAGCAGTACGATGCGCGCCGGGCAGAGGTTTACGAAACTTATTCTCTGCCGGAGTTTGATGACAGCACCTGGGAAAAGCCAGTTGTTGTGGATACCGTCATGATCGAAGAGTTCTGCACGATGCCGGGCTTTGGACGGTCCTGGCCGGCGGTTCATGAGCAGAAGCCGGAATATATCGGTGAGTACGATGCGCCGGTGCGGATTGTGGACCGGAGAACGGCAAAGACGAGAAAAGAGCTGTTCCCGGGTGTGTATCTCTACGATCTGGAACAGGAGATGGCTGGTGTACCGCGGATTACACTGCATGAGAAGGCGGGCACAAAGATCATCATCCGCTATGCGGAGGTGCTTTATCCGGATCTGCCGGAGTATGCCGGAAAAGAAGGCACGATGATGCTGGAAAATTACCGGGATGCGACGAGTACGGATGTTTATATCTGCCGCGGCGGGGAAGAGGTGTTCCAGCCGAAGTTTACCTTCCACGGCTACCGCTATATTGAGATCAGCGGTGTGGAGCATGCGCCGGAGCTGGAAGAAGTAGAGAGTCTTCAGTATTCTTCTGTGACGGAATTCCATGGAAGCCTTACGAGTAGCCATAAACTGCTGAACCGGTTTGCCGAGAATGTTTCCTGGTCACAGAAATGCAACTTTATCAACATTCCGACCGACTGCCCGCAGAGAAATGAGCGCATGGGCTGGGCGGGCGATACGCATATTTTCTGCCATACGGCGCTCAACAACAGCAGCCTGAAGAAATTCTATGAGCGGAACCTGCAGGCGATGCGTGATCTGCAGACACCGGAAGGCCAGTACCCGGAGATTGCACCAGTGGGCGGCGGATTCGGCGGCATTACGTATGAGTGTGCGAGTATTTTTATGGCGTGGGAACTGTATGAGCAGTATGGGGATATCCGCACACTGGAGAAATTTTATCCTGGCATGCAGAAATATATGGACTATATGAAGGATAAGGGTCTGCCGGGAACGAAGGTAAATCCGGCGATCGGACCGCTTGGCGACTGGCTGGCACCGGAAGAGACGGATCTGCTGCTTTTATGGAATGCATTCTATTATAAAGAAGCCGATCTGATGAGCCGGATTGCCGGTGCGCTCGGAAGAACAGAGGAGCAGCATCAGTATGAGGCGCTTGCTGCGAAGGTGAAGAAATTCTGGAATGAGACATTTGTACTTCCGGATTCCGGAAAGACCTGCAATGCGGACGGAACGCTGTGTGATACGCAGTGCTCGTATGCAATTGCACTGTCTTATGGTGTGGCAGAAGACAGAAAGGGAATAGGAGAGCATCTGATCCGAAAGACGAGAGCGATCGGCCATACGGTCGGAACGGGATTCTTTGGAACGGGTATTCTGAACCAGATGCTGACCGAGCAGGGCGCTGTGGAGGATGCCTGGAAGATGATGCTGCAGACGGCATTCCCGTCGTGGCTGTATCCGGTGACCCAGGGAGCGACGACGATCTGGGAGCACTGGGATTCCTACACGAAGGAAAAAGGCTTCGGCGGACAGAATGCGATGAACTCGTTCAATCATTATTCTCTCGGAAGCGTTCTTTCCTGGCTGTATCACACGGGACTTGGTATCCAGAGAGACGAGACAAAACCGGGTTATCAGCACATTCTGCTGAAACCGCAGCCGGGCCCGCTCGAGTTTATGAAAGGTTCCGTAGACAGCCCGTACGGCGTGATTTCTGCCGGATGGGAGCGGAAAGGTGGCAAAATAGAGTATCAGGTTACGATTCCGGTCAATACAACGGCAACCCTGTTTAAAAACACGGAGGATCCGGCGGATACCGTGGAACTGGGAAGCGGAACGTATACTTTTATGCTGTAAAAAGAAAACCCGAAAGGCTCCGGCAAAGAAATGGGAGACTTTAGGGCGGAAAGAGAAACGCTGTCGGAGAGAAGAGAACTCCGGCAGCGTTTTCTTTGTCATGTTTATTTTTCGGCAGTCATGTGCAGATGACGTTTGATCGCTTCAAAGCTTTCCTGGCTGATGACATGCTCGATGCGGCAGGCATCTTCCGTGGCGGTCTGCTCATCAACACCAAGGCTCATCAGGCCGCGGGAGAGGAGCTGGTGGCGCTCATAGATCATCTCTGCGATCGCGCGTCCGCTGTCGGTCAGGTAGATGTAGCCTTCCGGCGTTACGCGGATCTGCTCTTTTTCTCTTAAGTTTTTCATGGCAACGCTGACACTTGATTTTTTAAAGCCAAGTTCTTCTGCAATATCAACACCGCGTACAACGGGTTTTTTCTGACTTAAGACTAAAATGGTTTCCAAATAATTTTCTGCGGATTCGTTCGTTTTCAGCAAGATGTTCACCTCGTTTTTCTAAATAGCTGAAGATTCATAAATATATATACATATAGAATAGCATATTTTTCGGAATAGGGCAATGATGGTTTTTGATGGTTTTTCTTAATTTCAGAAAAGTTGTAAGATTTCAGAAAAAAAAGACAATGAGGATAGAAGAAGAAAAGCAAGATAAAAGATGACAGGGGGCAAAAAGAGAGGTAAAATAGGAAAAAACAATGAAATTTAGATGGAGGTTAGAACATACCATGGAACAGGTGATAAAGAAAAGACTGCAGCAGGTGATGGATGCGTCTGTTGCAAAAGGAGAGACACCGGGCTGTCTTCTGATGGTGATCAAAGACGGAGAGGAGCAGGTTTATCTGGAGAGCGGATATGCGGATATCGAAGCGAAAAAGCCGGTTTCCCGCGATAATATTTTCCGTCTCTACTCCATGAGCAAGCCGATTACCGCGACGGCCATGATGATTCTGGTAGAGCGCGGAATCGTCGATCTGGCGGATCCGGTCAGCAAGTATCTGCCGGGCTTCCGGAACCCGGTTGTATGTACAGCGGATGGGAAGATAGAAAAAGCGGAGCGGGAGATCCTTCTGGAGGATATTATGAATATGACATCCGGGCTGACGTACGGCGGAACGGATGAGACGGGACGGCAGATCGATGCACTTTTTCAGGAGGTGATCCACGGACTTAAGGAAGAAAACGGCGGAACGATCAGTACAGTAGAATTTGCAAACCGTCTTGGAAAAGTCCCGCTTCTGTATCAGCCGGGCCAGTCCTGGAGTTATGGAACGTCGGCGGATGTCGTAGGTGCGGTGATTGAGGTGGCAAGCGGCATGCGCTTTGGGGATTTTCTGAAAAAAGAAATTTTCGAGCCGCTCGGCATGAACGATACCGATTTCTGGGTTCCGGCAGAAAAGCAGGATCGTCTGGCGAAGGTGTATGACTGCAGGGAGGGACAGCCGTCTGTCCGTTATCTGGACAATAACCTTGGCATTCAGAACGATATGGCGTACCGCCCGGCATATGAGGCAGGCGGAGCAGGCCTTGCATCTACCATCGACGATTATGCGAAATTTACACAGATGCTGCTGAACGGCGGCACCTACAACGGTGTACAGATTCTCCGTCCGGCGACGGTAAAATTTCTGGGAGGCCACACATTAAGCGCGGTACAGCAGGCAGGCTTTGATAACTGGATCGGTCTGGAAGGATTTTCCTACGGAAATCTGATGCGTGTTCTGGTAGATCCGACGCGTGCGGTAACGCTGGGAAGCAAGGGCGAGTTCGGCTGGGACGGCTGGCTTGGATGCTACATGGAAGTCGTGCCGGAGCAGAATATGACATTTCTGATGATGACCCAGAAAAAAGATGCCGGAACGTACACCCTGTCCCGGAAGATCCGAAATATTATTTTCAGCGAATAATTTTTCATGAGAGTGATTCTCAAGTAAGGCCTTCCGGCCCGTCAGATCAGACGAAAAAAGTGCCGGAAAAGAAACAACTTAACGAATCAGACGGAACATATGAGCAAATTGCTGTAAAACTACGTCGAATTTTGTCTAAAACGGATATTTGCAGTGAGACAGATGTATGCTATTTTAGTGTCAGTCGAAAATGAAGGCGATTTCATTACTACTTTCAGAAAAAACAGCAAAAAAGGAATATCGTGTAAGCTTTTGACCGATTTTGAAGGAAATAAAAGAAAGAATTCAAAATCATGAAAAAAAGACCAAAAAGCAGAAAGGATGCAGAAAATATGATTTCGTTACCGTTAAAGTTTGATGAAGTAGAGAGTGTAGAAGAATTTGTAAATATGGTGAAACGCCTGGATTACGACGTTGACGTAAAAATAGGACGATGCGTCTTTGATGCGAAATCCCTGATGAGTGTCCTGATGATCGCCGGAAACCCGGATGCGGTTGTGGAAGCCCATACGAACGATATCGAAGCATTTAAAAAGAAATTTAAGGATTACCTTCAGTAAGAAAAAAAGTCGGAAAGGCACTGTGTGTAAGATGCATGGTGTCTTTTTTGATGCACGAAAAAGCGGGTGAAGTATCTTGCCGGGGAGACGTGTGCATGGTAAAATAAAGTCTATTGGGATGGAAATAAGAGAATCAAAAGAACGGGCTGATGTAGAAGAAGTTTTTCGTAAAAAAGGAGGTACAAAGTGGAAGAAGAGAAACTGGAAAGAAGCATCAGAAAATCAGAGATTCCCGGACTTACGAGGGAAGAGGAGGAAGCACAGCTTGCGAAGGTGATCGGGATTGCCGAGCAGAATCTGGAACAGGCGAAGGCGGATATCCGGCTGGCGAATGAGGACCTGGCGGATCTGATGGAGACGTACGACGCAAAAGAGGCGGAAGGCCTGGCGCTCTGGAACAACGCGACGGCGAAGCTGAATGCGTACCAGCACGGCATGGCGCGGCTGGAAAAAGCGAGAAAGAAGCCGTATTTCGGGCGGATTGATTTTCAGGATCCGCGGCTTTCGTTTTTAGAGTCCTATTACATCGGGCGCGTCGGCATTTCCGATGAGAAGGCGGAGCCGGTTGTGCTGGACTGGCGGGCGCCGATTTCCTCCGTCTATTATGAGAACAGCACCGGGCCGTGCAGCTATACGGTGAGTTCAGAGGGTACTTTTTCGATTGATCTGAAAAGAAAGCGGACGTATGAGATTGAAAATGACCATCTGAAAGACTTTTTTGATTCCGATGTGGTAGCGAACGATGAGCTGCTGACAAAGTATCTGGCGAAGAACAAAAAAGCGGTGCTCGGTGAGATCATTGCGACGATCCAGCAGGAGCAGAACCTCATTATCCGCAGATCCCCGAAGACGAATCTGATCGTACAGGGCGTGGCGGGATCCGGAAAGACGACGGTGGCCATGCATCGGATTTCGTATATTCTCTACAATTACGAGGAGGACTTCCGGCCGGAGGATTTCTATATCATCGGCAGTAACCGTATTCTGCTGAATTATATTACAAGCGTTCTGCCGGAACTCGATGTCTATGGCATCCGCCAGATGACGATGGAACAGCTCTTTATCCGGCTTCTGTATGAAAACTGGGATGAAACAAAGTACACAGTGCATGGCATCGGGAAGCGGCTGGTTTTTCGATCTGGAAAATTTCTGCCGTACGTACGAGGCAGAGCAGATTCCGCGGGAGCCGGTGCGGCTGGAAAAAACGGGAACATTGCTTCTGGACGCCGAGTATATTGATAACTATTGCAGGGAGCAGTCCACACTTTCCATGGAAGGAAAGATGTGCATGCTGAACGAGATCCTGCTGGCAAAATTTGAGAATGAGGTTTCGGGAAAAGAAGTGACGTTTCCGGCGCGCGAAAAAAAGGCGCTGAAGCGGAAATACGAGAAATATTTTGGAGATGGAAAATGGCGGGGATCCATTTTTGATCTCTATTTACAGTTTCTGGAGCAGCAGGCGGAGAAAGGAAAAGCGGTGGAAGTGCCGGAAAACTCCTTTGATGTCTATGATCTGGCGGCGCTGGCATACCTCTATAAGCGGATCAAGGAAAACGATCCCGTGCGCGAGGCGAGCCATGTGGTCATCGACGAGGCGCAGGATTTCGGGATGATGGCGTACCAGGCGCTTCATTACTGTCTGCGTGACTGTACGTATACCATTATGGGAGATACGTCGCAGAATATCCATTTTTCCTACGGCCTGAACGACTGGGAGGAGTTGAAAAAGCTGATTCTGACCGGCACGTACGATGCGTTCGGCGTTCTGCGGAAGAGTTACCGGAATACGGTGGAGATCTCCGATTTTGCAAATGAAATCCTGCGGCACGGGGATTTTGCAATTTATCCGGTGGAGCCGGTGCTGCGGCATGGAACGGCGGTGCAAAAGGAAGCGTTTGCGGATGAGGCTGCGCTTCTGGCAGCTGGAGTGCAGAAGATCAAAGCGTGGCAGGAGCAGGGATATGAGACAATTGCCGTTGTATGCCGGGATGAGGCAGAAGCGGCTGCGATGGCGCGGAAGCTGAAAAAATATGTGCCGGTTGTGGAGGAGGATCTCGAGACGGCAGAATTTGGCGAGGGCGTGATGGTGCTTCCGGTTGCGTATACGAAGGGACTCGAGTTTGACGCGGTGCTGCTTCTTGATCCGACAGAAGAAAAATATCCGGAGAATGACGGACAGGTAAAGCTGCTTTATGTAGCGGCAACGCGTGCGCTGCATGAGCTGGCAGTGCTGTATACGGGAAAACTCACAGGAATCCTTGCAAAGAAAGTGCCAAAGGGCCGTCACAACCAGGAATTTGCCATGGAGACGCTGACGAAGGCGAAGGAGTATGAGAAGGTTTCGCTGACGCAAAAAGAGACGCGTGAGGAGAACCGCGCGATCGGCATCCAGGAGATGGACGAGCGGAACAGCCACGGACCAAAAAGGATTGTAATTAAGCCGGAGCAGATACCGGGAAGGGCGCCTGGAAATACAAGCACGACGGGAACAGCGGTGATGCCAAAAAGCAGTACGGGCATGCGGAAAGCAGCGGCAGAAACAGGAAAAGAAATTGCCGCAAAGACGATGCAGCAGCGTGCGCCGGAAGGAGTTTCTGCTGTCTTTGCCGGTGCCGCCTACCGTGGAAAGACAGGCGGCAAAGCACCGGGCAGCAGACCGGCGACTGCAGGAATACAGTCAGAAAAAGCTGAACAGCCAGAGCACATGAATACATCGCCCTACGCTTTTGGGGCAATTCCGGAAAATGAACTGCTGCGCATGAAGGGGCATTCGAGGATCAAGTGCGCGGTGAAATGGGCAAAGAAAGGAAAAGCAGCGGTTGAGATGGCGAGCATGTACGGCATTCTGCGCATCACGCCGATTACGCCGGAGGTCATCCGCATCAGCTTCGTAAAAGGTGTGACGGCAAGAGTCCAGGACACGTACTGGAAGCCAAAGGCGGATACCTCGTTCCCCTGGAGTGCAAAGGAATCGAAGACGGCGGTTCTTGTCGAGACAGAGAAGCTGCGTGTCATGGTGGAAAAAAAGGACGGCGCGGTGCAGTTCTTTACGCCGGATCACAAACTGGTTCTTTCCGAGAAACGAGACGAGCCGCGCATGATCGACGGCGGCATGACATGGACATTCTTTGACTGGAGCGGTTCCGAAAAGCTGAAAGCCAAGGGCATTCTCTCGACAGAGTGGCTGGATCTGACCGCGAAGGCGCGCTACGTCTCGTTTGGCGGAAAGCAGGCGCGGATGCCGCTTGTCGTCTCAAACCGCGGCTATGGTATTGCAGCCGCCGCTTCCAGAACGGCACTGCTGTGCAATGTGCGGACGTTTGGAACGTATCTTCATACCGCCGGGGACGGACAGATCGATTATTACTTTATTCTCGGAAAAGACCGGGATGAAATTGTAAAACAGTATAAAGAGCTATAAAAGGAGCAGACATTTCATGAAAACTCTGGTAATTGCAGAAAAACCATCTGTGGCACGCGATATTGCACGCGTGCTCGGATGTGCGAAAAAAGAAAACGGAGCACTGGAAGGAAACCAGTACATTGTGACCTGGGCGCTCGGCCACCTCGTGACCTTAAAAGACCCGGAGGACTATGATAAAAAGTATAAGGAATGGAATATGGCAGTTCTGCCGATGATGCCGGAGAAACTGCAGATCAAGGTCATTCCGCAGACGGGAAAACAGTATCACGCTGTGACGACACAGCTTGCGCGGAAAGATGTCGGTGAGGTGGTCATTGCGACAGATGCCGGCCGTGAAGGCGAGCTGGTGGCGCGTTGGATTCTTGACAAGGCGCACAACCAGAAGCCGTGTAAGCGTCTCTGGATTTCGTCCGTTACCGACAAGGCAATCCGTGAGGGATTTGCCAGCCTGAAAGATGCGAAAGAGTACGATAATCTCTACCGGGCTGCTGTTTCCCGTGCAGAGGCGGACTGGCTTGTTGGCATTAACGCAACGCGGGCACTGACATGCAAATACAATGCACAGCTTTCCTGCGGCCGTGTGCAGACACCGACGCTCGCCATGATTGCACAGCGCGAGCAGGAAATCCGAGAATTTGTCCCGAAGCCGTACTACACCGTAACGGCAGCAGCAGGCGGCGCAGTATACACCTGGAAGGATGAAAAATCGGGCGGAACACGGATTTCTGATCCGGAAAAGGCAAAGCAGATCGCAGAAAAAGCAAAACGGTATCCGCTTGTCCTGCAAAAAGTAGAAAAGAAGAAAAAACAGAAAGAGGCGCCGCTGCTCTACGATCTGACGGAGCTGCAGCGCGATGCCAGTGCACGGTTCGGTTATTCGGCAAAACAGACCCTGAATCTGATGCAGAGCCTCTATGAGACGCACAAAGTCCTCACGTATCCGCGGACGGATTCGCGGTATCTGACAAAGGATATTATACCGACTTTAAAAGAGCGCCTCGATGCCGTGAGTATCGGGCCGTACAAGACGCTGGCACAGCAGGCGAAGCGCCGTCCGCTGAAGGAAAAGCCAGGTTTTGTGAATGATGCAAAGGTTTCCGACCACCACGCCATTATCCCGACGGAGCAGTATGTGCAGCTTTCTGCACTTTCCAATGAGGAACGCCGCATTTATGATCTCGTGGTGCGCCGTTTTCTTGCGGTGCTGCTGCCGCCCTGCGTATACGAGGAGACTGTGATCCAGGCTTCCATCGAAAAAGAATGCTTTACGGCGCGTGGAAAGCGCATGGTCGAGAAAGGCTGGCAGGAGGCGTACGAGGATAACCGTTATGACGACGAGGACGAGGCGAAAGAAGAGGTGCGGGAGCAGAATCTGCCGCTTTTGCAGGCAGGCATGAAGTTCGACCAGTCAAAGATCAGCCTCCGGGAGGGAAAGACAAAGCCGCCGGCACGCTTTACGGAAGGAACGCTGCTTTCCGCGATGGAGAATCCGGTCCGTTACATGGAAAATCGCGACAGCAGTCTTGTGAAAACGATCGGCGAGGCGGGCGGCCTTGGAACGGTTGCGACCCGCGCAGATATCATCGAGAAGCTGTTCCGCAGCTTTCTGCTGGAGAAAAAGGGGAATGAGATCTATCTGACCTCGAAAGCACGCCAGCTTCTGAAGCTGGTGCCGGCGGATCTCAAAAAGCCGGAGCTGACGGCAAGCTGGGAGATGCAGTTAAACGAAATTGCAAAGGGAAAGAAGCGGCGTGATGCCTTTATGAAAGAGATCCGGAGCTACACGGTGGAACTGATTGAGGAGATCAAAACGGAAGAGGGAACATTCCGCCACGATAACCTGACAAACAAGAAGTGCCCGAACTGCGGAAAACGGCTGCTGGCAGTCAATGGAAAGAATGCAAAGATGCTCGTTTGCCAGGACAGAGAGTGCGGCTACCGTGAAACGGTTTCCCGTACGACGAATGCGAGATGTCCGGTCTGTCATAAGCGCATGGAGATGATCGGAAAAGGCGAGGATGCGATGTTTGTCTGCTCCTGCGGGCACAAGGAGCGCATGACAAAATTCCAGGAGCGCCGCAAAAAAGAGGGCGGCGGCGTGACGAAGCGGGATGTGGCAGCCTACCTGAAAAAACAGAAAAAAGAGGCCGAAGAGCCGGTAAACAATGCATTTGCCGCGGCATTAAAAGGAATCAAATTATAAAAAACGGAGCGTGTCTGCCAGAACGGAAAAAGCGATGGCAGGCGCGCTTCTTTTGTTAAAATCGTAGAGAAAAGAGTCAAAAAAATAGATTGTTTTATGCAGAGTTATGCCGTAAAATAGAAACAAATGGGATAGAAAACCAAAAATTCTGAAAATAAAAAACAGGAGGTTTTTCAATGAAACAGACAGATTTGGAAAAGCTGCTGGCGGATATGTCGCTGAAAGAGAAAGTGGACCAGATGCTTCAGTTAAGCGGAGCATTTTATCTGGGAGATGAAAACAGCGTCCTGACCGGTCCGCCGATACGATGAAAAAACTGCAGGATGACTACATGGCAAAACAGCCGCATCACATCCCGATGCTGTTCATGATGGATGTCATTCACGGCATGAAGACCATTTTCCCGGCGCCGCTGGCGCAGGGAGCCACTTTTGATCCGGAGCTCTCCGGCGAATGCGCATCCGCAGCTGCAAAAGAAGCATCCGCAGCCGGACTTCACGTTACCTTTTCCCCGATGGTGGATCTTGTGCGCGATGCAAGATGGGGCCGCGTTGTGGAATCCACAGGCGAAGATCCATACCTGAACAGCCGCTTTTCCGAGGCGATCGTAAAAGGCTTCCAGGGCGATGATTTAAAAACACCGGGAAAAGTTGCCTCCTGCATCAAACACTTTGCAGGCTACGGCGGAGCAGTCGCAGGAAGAGATTACAACACCGTAGAGCTCTCAGAGCATACCTTCCGTGAATTCTATCTTCCGGCATACAAAGCAGGCATTGATGCGGGCGCAGCGATGGTGATGACATCATTTAACACGATCAACGGCGTTCCGGCGAGCACCAACAAATGGCTGATGCGCGATATCCTGCGCGGCGAGATGGGATTTGACGGCGTGCTGATTTCTGACTTTGCAGCCATTCTGGAAACCGTTGCCCACAGAAGCTCGAAAGATGCCGCCGATGCAGCGAAAAAAGCGCTGGAGGCAGGCGTGGATATTGATATGATGACATCCGTTTACGCCGCAAACCTCTGCCGTCTCGTAGAAGAAGGTGAAGTGGACGAGCATCTGATTGACGAGTGCTGCCTGCGGATTCTGGAGCTGAAAAACAAACTGGGACTGTTTGAAAATCCATATAAAGATGCGGATGCCGAGAAAGAGAAAGCATACAACCTCTGCCCGGAGCATCGTGCACTGGCGAAAAAAGCAGCGGAGGAATCCTTCGTCCTGCTGAAAAACGACGGTGTACTGCCGCTCGACACTGCGAAAAAGATCGCATTTATCGGCCCGTATACCAACAATCATGAAATCAAGAGCAGCTGGTCCTTCACCGGCGACAGCAAGGACTGCGTGACGATTCAGGAAGCAGCCGAGAAAGTATTCGACGCATCACGCACCACGTATGCAGAAGGATGCCCGGTTATCGGAAACGATGTGGAGCTGATCGGATTTACCGAGACGACACCGAAAAAATACAGTGAGGAAGAGCTTGCTGCCATGGAGCAGAGCGCACTACAGGCAGCAAAAGAGGCCGATCTCGTGGTCATGCCGATGGGTGAGCATTATCTGCAGAGCGGCGAGGCGACCAGCCGTGCCATGATCGATGTGCCAGAGATCCAGATGGAGCTGTTCCACAAAGTGCTGGCCGTCAACCCGAATGTGGTTGTCGTTCTGTTCAACGGCCGCCCGCTGGATCTGCGGGAAATTAGCGTTAAAGCAAAAGCCATTCTCGAGGTATGGTTCCCGGGAACCGAGGGCGGAAGCGCTGTTGTGGATGTTCTGACCGGAAAGAAAAATCCGTCCGGCCATCTGCCGATGAGCTTCCCGTACTGCGTGGGCCAGGCGCCGGTCAGCTACAACGAGTATTCCACCGGAAGACCGAATCTGCCGGGCATGAAAGAGCGGTTCCGCTCCAAATATCTCGATATTCCGAACGCACCGCTGTATCCGTTTGGTTACGGACTTTCCTATACCACGTTTGATATTTCCGCGGTAACACTGGATCAGAACGAGATGGATAAAAACGGCAGAATTGCAGCGCATGTGACCGTGAAAAATACAGGTGATACGGCTGGCTGTGATGTTGTACAGCTGTACATCCGTGATGATTATTCCGATGTGGTTCGTCCGGTGCGAGAGCTGAAAGGCTTCCGAAGAGTAGAGCTTGCTCCGGGCAAAGAGCAGGAAGTGACCTTCTATATTACCGAAGAAGATCTGCGCTACTACCGTCTCGACGGAACTTTTGGAAGCGAGCCTGGAACGTTTACCGTATTTGTCGGTGACAGCAGCACGACGGAAAACAGTGCGGTATTTACACTGAAATAAATGCAGCAGGAAAAAGGAGAAAACTTATGGAGAAAACAACGAAAAACGGAATCCACCGCATCACACAGGCAGACGGAAAAACGATTGCCTGGGCGGAGGAGTCCGGTGTAAAGGTATTGGAAAAAGATGGATATTACTTTAAAGATCTTGCAAAAACCGGCGAACTGCTGCCGTACGAGGACTGGCGTCTTTCCGATGAGGAGAGAGCGGCAGACCTTGCGGGTCGTCTTTCGATTGAAGAGATTGCAGGCCTTATGCTGTACTCGCCGCACCAGGCGGTACCGCCGATGCCGGGCGGACCATTCCAGGGAACGTTTGACGGAAAAACGTATCTCGAATCCGGCAAAGAGCCGTATGCCATTTCTGACCAGCAGAAGGAATTTCTGGAGGACGAACACATCCGTCATATTCTGCTGACGAATGTAGAAAGCCCGGAAATCTCCGCAAAGTGGAGCAATGAGCTGCAGAAAAGAGCGGAAACACTGCCGTACGGTATTCCGGTCAACCTCTCCTCCGATCCGCGGAACGGAGCAAAGGATTCCGGCGCGGAGTTCAAGAGCGGCGGAAGCGAGATCAGCAAATGGCCGGAGGGCGTTGGTTTTGCAGCCTGCTTCGATCCGGAAGTAGCCGGACAGTTTGCAAAGGATGCCTCCCGTGAATACCGGGCACTCGGCATCACAACGGCACTCGGACCGCAGATCGACCTCTGCACCGAG
>QWCE01003859.1_pt1 | contig 15787 bp, 12 predicted proteins | sample 1972531 | NCBI WGS metagenome assembly QWCE01 (sample SAMN09866716, study PRJNA288562) | Human gut metagenome isolate term4_stool, whole genome shotgun sequencing... | reverse complement strand
AGGCATTAGAGAAAGCCAGATTAAGAGACCTTTCAGGTGCAATAGAAACTTTAAAGGTCAGCCTTATGATAAATAAGTACAATATCAATGCAAGAAATCTTTTAGGACTTATATACTGTGAGATGGGCGAAGTGGTAGAAGCGCTTTCACAGTGGGTTATGAGTAAGAATTTTGCACCAGAGGATAATGTTGCTGATAGTTATATCAAAAAGATACAGTCGAATCAGAACAAGTTTGAAGCTGTTACCAATGCTATTAAGAAGTATAACTTATCTTTGAATTATGCAAAGGATAAGAATTATGATATGGCAGTTATCCAGCTCAAGAAGATAGTTGTGTCTAACCCACATTTTATTAAGGCACATTTACTTCTTGCACTTATCTATGGTGGACTTATATATGTAGGAGCAACTGCTTCAAAATTATATACAGTAGAAAACACAAGAGTTGATATACTTCTTGGAACTGTTCAAAATGTACTTGGACCTATTGGTAAGATTGCAATAGGCATTGCAGTGTCTCTTGCGTGTTTGACTACCTCTGTTGGACTAAGTGCAGTTGCGGGAAACTTTTTTTCTGAAATTACAAATGAAAAGCTTGGATATAAACCTATTGTACTACTTACTGTTATTGCCTCTGGATTTTTTTCTTTAGCAGGGGTAGAAGGGCTTATAAAGGCTGCGGTTCCTATACTATCTACAGTTTATCCGATTATTATAGTGTTAATTCTATTAGGAATGATTGATAAATATATAAAATACGATATGACTTACAAAGGTGCGGTTCTTTCAACTTTTATCATAAGCTTTATGGAAAGTTTACATAAAAGTCTTCATATTTTGGGAAAACCAGTTGAAATAATAAAAAAATTACCATTTAGTTCAGTTGGTTTTGAATGGGTTTTGCCTGCTGTTGTGACTGCAATTGTATTTGGAATTATCGCTCGAGTTAGAGATAGAAAATAGAAAAAAGCATCTACGATATGTAGGTGCTTTTAAAATTTTTTATTATTCGAATCTAATTAATAGCTGTCCTGATTCGACCATTTCTTTTTCTTCAATTGTTATGGTCTCTATTTTCCCGCTAATTGGTGCAAGGATATCTGTTTCCATCTTCATGGCTTCAATAACCATAAGGGATTGCCCTTCTTTCACGTCTTGTCCTTCCTGAACAAGTATCTTTACTATTGTTCCAGGAATGCTCGCTCCAATTTCTTTTTTGTTTTCAGGATTTGCCTTTTGCTTAAAATTATTTTTAAATTCTTTTTCAGAATGTTTATCAAATATTTTTATTACTCTTCTGTTTCCATTTACTTCAAAGGCAAGTGATACATTGCCATCTTCATCTGCATCGGAAATGTCGACAAGTTTTATAATTAAATTCTTTCCTTCTGCCAGTTTAACTTCTCTGGTTTGTCCTAGGTTTATTCCATGGAAGAAAACTTTTGATTCCATTTTGGAAAGCTCACCATAAGTCTTTTTGCTTTCAATATATTCTTCGAACACCTTAGGGTAGAGGGCATATGCAATTAAATCCTCTTCTGAAGGCTCAAAAGAAAATTTATCTTTAAGATATTTTTCGTCTTTAGTGAAGTCCTCTGGTTCAAGAAGTTCTCCTGGCCTTACCGTAATAGGTTCATCGCCCTTTAAAATTAATTTTTGTAATTTTTCAGGGAATCCCCCTAAAGGTTGACCCATCATTCCTTTAAAGAATGAGACTACAGAGTCTGGGAAGTCTAAATTTTTACCCTTGTCGTAGATGTTTTCAGGAGTCAAGTCGTTTTGTACCATAAATATGGCAAAGTCTCCAACCATCTTTGATGAAGGGGTTACTTTTACGATATCTCCCACCATTTGATTTACTTCGCGATACATGTCTTTAACTTCTTTGAAGCGATGACCAAGACCAAAGGATTCTACTTGTGGTTTTAAGTTTGAGTATTGTCCTCCAGGAATTTCATATTTATATATCTCTGTTGATCCTGATTTTAAATCCGATTCAAAGTTTTGATAGATTGGTCTAACCACTTCCCAATATTTAGATATCTCTTCGGCATAATCCAAATTGATGTCAGTTTTTCTTTCGGTGTTTTCAAGTGCAGCAACAACTGAGTTTAGTGCTGGTTGACTTGTAAGGCCACTCATTGAGTTGAATGCAGTGTCTACAATGTCAACTCCTGCCTCTGTTGCACTAAGAACAGTTGCAACGCCATTACCTGTAGTGTCATGGGTGTGAAGGTGAATTGGTATAGACACTTCATTTTTTAAAGCTCTTATAAGTTTTTCGCCTGCGTATGGTTTTAAAAGTCCAGACATATCTTTAATTCCTATTATATGAGCACCACACTTTTCCAGTTTCTTAGCCATGTCAACATAGTAGGAAAGGCTGTACTTATCTCTTTTTTCATCAAGGATGTCGCCAGTATAGCACATTGTCGCTTCAAGAATCTTTCCTTCTTCAAGTACACAATCCATGGCATATCTCATGCCTGGAATCCAGTTTAAAGAGTCAAACACTCTAAACACATCTATTCCATTTTCTGCTGATTTGGAAATAAATTTCTTTACTACATTGTCAGGATAATTTTTATATCCAACTGTGTTGTTTCCTCGAACCAGCATTTGGAATAGTATATTTGGTATTTTTTCTCTAAGGATTTTAAGTCTTTCCCAAGGATCTTCTTTTAAGAATCTATAAGAGACGTCAAAGGTTGCTCCTCCCCACATTTCAAGGGAGAATAGTTCCTTCATATACTTTGCAACAGCTGGTGCAATCTTTTCCATGTCCACTGTTCTAACTCTTGTTGCAAGAAGGGATTGATGGGCGTCTCTAAAGGTGGTGTCTGTAAGTAGGGTGTTGTTTTGTTTTTTTACCCAGTTTACAAGTCCAGTTGCACCTTCCTTATCAAAAATTTGTTTTATTCCAGGAGTAAGCTCTTCCCCTTCTAAATATGAATAGTCCTTTACGGTATCGAAGTTTTTATTAATTCTATTTTTATTGTTTACTACAATGTCGCCGATGTAATTTAAAACTTTTAACTCCTTGTCATTTCTTGGAGCCACATCAAATAGCTGAGGATTAAGTTCGATAAAACCTGTATTTGTCTTTCCAGAAACAAAACTCTCTGAGTTTAGTACGTTTAATAAAAATGCAATATTGGTTTTAACTCCGCTTACCTTTAGTTCTCCCAAGGCTCTCTTGGCCTTGTTAACAGTGTCTATAAAAGTTCGCGAAGTTGTTGTGACTTTAACCAACAGACTGTCATAATATGGAGTTATAACTGAACCAACGTAGGCATTGCCAACGTCAAGACGAACTCCAAAGCCAGAGCCTGAACGATATACGTCGATAATTCCAGTATCTGGTGCAAAATTATTTGTTGGGTCTTCTGTTGTGACACGACATTGAACTGCATAACCCCTTAGAGAAACATCTTCCTGTGAATTTATACCGATAAGCTCATGACATAGATCATGACCTTGGGCAATTAAAATTTGTGCTTGTACAATGTCCACTCCTGTTACAAGTTCTGTGACAGTGTGTTCAACTTGAACCCTTGGGTTTACTTCTATAAAGTAGTGGTTTTTATTTTCGTCCACAAGAAATTCCACAGTACCGGCATTGTAATAGTTAACAGATTTTGCTATTTTAACTGCGTCACTACAAATTTTTTTTCTTAAATCTTCATCAAGGGAGAAAGCAGGGGTGTATTCAATAAGTTTTTGGTGACGTCTTTGGATAGAACAGTCTCTCTCGTATAGATGGATTATATTCCCTTTTTTATCGCCAAGTATTTGGACTTCAATATGTTTTGGTTTACTTAAATATTTTTCAATAAACATATCGTCAACGCCAAAGGCTTTTTTTGCTTCGGATTGTGCGGACTTAAAGGCAGGGATAAGTTCCTCTTCGCTGTTTACGATTCTCATACCACGGCCACCACCTCCAGCAGCAGCCTTTATCATTACAGGGTATCCAGCTTCTCTTGCAAATTCCAAAGCATCTTGTTTTGTTCTGATAGGCTTGTCAACACCGGGAATGGTTGGAACATTTGCCTTCTTTGCAGCAATTTTAGATTTTATTTTATCTCCAAGGGTGTCAAGCACCTCATAGCTTGGTCCGATAAATATGATTCCATTGTCTTCGCATCTTTTGGCAAATTCTTTGTTCTCTGACAAAAATCCATATCCAGGATGGATTGCATCAACGCCCTTTCTCTTTGCAAGGTTTATGATTTCGTTCATATCGAGATATGCTTCTACAGGGTTTTTGCCAACTCCAATTTCATAGGACTCATCTGCCTTTGTTCTAAAGAGGGCAGTTCTATCTTGCTCTGAATAGATTGCAACAGATTTTATTCCAAGCTCACTACAAGCTCTGAAAATTCTTACAGCAATTTCGCCTCTATTAGCAACTAAAATCTTTTTTATTTTCACTGACATCTCTTCCTTTTTTAGTTCTTTTTTCATGATTATATCACAAAACAATTAATAATTTGATAATATAGAGTAGAGCATATTGTTCGGAGGAAGAAATGAATAGAAAAATAAAAAAATGGATTAGATTATTTTTGTTTTTTATAATTATACTGGGCTTTGCTTCTTGTGTGTCTAAAGATAATGAAAAAACATTAAGTGAGATTGAAGTAAAAAAAACTTCTACAGAGATAACTGAAAAAAACAAAATAAAAATAGAAGAGACAAAGGCGAAAAAGGGAACAACGGAAGTGTCTTTGGGGGTAACAGGAGACATAATGTACCATCCCTGGACATTTTTTAGAAATGTTGATAGTGAAGGAAACTATGACTTTTGTTTTTTCTACAGGGATGTGGAAGATTTGATAGAAAGTTTTGATTTGATGGCGGGAAACTACGAAACAACATCTACTCCAAAAAGGAAGATGGAAGGCTATCCTCTTTTTAATACTCCTTCAAATTCAATAACGCAACTAAAGGAATCTGGATTTGACATACTTACTACCTCAAACAATCACTGTTTGGATTCAAGAGTTGAAGGAATCATAGATACGATTGATGCCTTAGATACAAATGGTATAAAGCACACTGGCACATTTAAATTAGGAGAAAGACCTTTTTTAATTGTTGAAAAGAATGATATTAAAATAGGAATTCTTGCATATAGCCAAATGTTCAATGGAATGGATCCAATTCTTTCCCAGGAAAAAAGGTCTATGATTAATCCTATGAACAGTGAAGTCATGGAAAGGGATGTTAAAAAGTTAAAAGAACAAGTGGACTTTTTAATTGTGTTCCCACATTGGGGTGAAGAGTATATGTTTACTCCAACAGAGTTTCAAAAGAACAACGGACACAATCTATTGTCATGGGGTGCAGACATTGTAATAGGAAGCCATCCCCATGTGTTGCAGCCCATAGAAGAGGTTGATGTAGACGGAGTAAAAAAATATATTTTTTATTCCATGGGTAATTCAATTTCTGGACAAAGACAGGAATACAATGGACTTAGGGAAGTAGAAGCAGGACTTATTGCAAATTTAAAAATCAAGAAAGACTTGGACAAAGAAATTACAACTCTTGAAGGAATAGAACTACATCCAACATGGGTTAAGATAGACAAGACTAAAGGTGTGGTTCAGGGTAAAGTCACATCTATAAAGGACTACTTGCCTGGAGGTAAACTTGAAACTTCGGGACCACAAGATGTGAAAAATAGAGTTTTAGAAATTGGGAAGAGATCTGTGGATATCTTAGAGTCAATGGGATATAATACTGGACTTAAAGGAGAAATATGATATTTGTAAATAACTTAAAACTTGGGTTAGATGAATCCATAGAAAATCTTAGGGAGAAAATAAAGAACAAATTAAAAATAAAGTACGACGGATTTGAATACAAAATCTATAGACGCTCTATTGATGCAAGAAAAAATAAAATACAGTTTGTATACTCTGTAATTGTAGACATCCCACTATCTAAAAAGAAACTTTCGAAGTTTAACTTAGGGGAAGTAAGGGAGTATGTAGAAGATAAGTTCAAAGTAGATGTGAATAGAAAAAAAGGGCAGAGACCTGTGGTTGTAGGATTTGGCCCCTGTGGAATATTTTTAAGCCTAACCCTGGCAAGATATGGTTTCAATCCGATTGTTATTGAAAGAGGAGAAGACATTGAAAAAAGGACGAAGTCGGTTGAAAGTTTCTGGAAAGGTGAAGCCTTGAACGAAGAGTCTAACGTTCAGTTTGGCGAAGGAGGAGCTGGAACTTTTTCTGACGGCAAACTAACTTGTAGGTCAAAGGATCCTCTCATAAGAGAGGTTCTTGATGTATTTGTTGAACACGGAGCTCCAGAAGAGATTAAAATTTTGCAAAAGCCTCACATAGGAACTGATATTTTAAAAGAAGTTATAAAGTCTATTAGAGGTGAAATTATTTCTCTTGGTGGAGAGGTTCAGTTTAGCACCAAGATGACAGATATTATAATTGAAGACGGAAGAGTTAAAGGTATCATTACAGATAAGGGAGAACTTGAAACTGACAGTGTATTTTTAGCCCTGGGTCATTCATCAAGAGAAACCTTTAGAATGTTACATCAAAAGGGGATTGCAATGGAGTCAAAACCCTTTGCAGTAGGTTTTAGAATTGAACATCCACAGACACTTATAAACAAAGCTCAATATGGAGATGAATACGAAAATAAAATTTTACCACAGGCGGAGTATCAACTGACCTATAGAACCAAAAAGGGTAGAGGAGTTTATACATTTTGTATGTGTCCAGGGGGAAGAGTTATCTCTGCCTGCTCAGAAGAACATAGGCTGTGTGTAAATGGAATGAGTTACCACGGTAGAAATTTAGAAAATGCAAACTCTGCTATAATTACAAATATTAATGAAGAGGACTATGGAAAAGGAATTCTTTCAGGAATGGAATTTCAAGAGAGAATTGAAGAGAAGGCATTTAATATGGGAGAAAATTATTACGCTCCAGTTCAGCTTGTTGGAGACTATATTAACAACAGAGTTTCAACAGGATTTAAAAGAGTTTTTCCAACATATAAACCAGGAACAGTTTTTAAAAATTTAAATGAAATTTATTCAGAAGAGATTAATGAAGCCATAAAAGAGGCTATAATTAACCTTGATAAAAAGCTTGAAGGTTTTTCTCTTGAAGATGCTATCTTAACTGGAGTAGAAACGAGAACCTCATCACCTGTTAGAATTTTGAGGGACAAAGAAAGTTTTCAGTCAATAAGTACAAAGGGATTATATCCAACTGGTGAGGGAGCAGGATATGCTGGAGGGATAATGAGCTCAGCGGTTGACGGCATAAAAGCTGCAGCGGTCTACTTACAAGAGAGCTTTTAAGCCTGATTAAAGGCGAATGCTTTAAAATTAATTATGTCTAAGACTCAAAGGGAGTAACTTTTATAGTTGAGATTTTTAAAACTTTGAGTTTACAATAGAGCTATTATTAAAAAACGGAGGAAAACATGAAGAAAATTTTAACGATTCTATTTGCAGTAATCATAGGACTTTCAATATTTGGAGCCTTTGACAATGCAAAGAGAAAAAAAGAAGCAGCTGAAAGAGAAAAGATGACATCTGTTTTCTTTGCTGAAGTTGAATCAAAAGAAAAAGTTGGCGATGAAACAAAATTTGTTTTTAAAGCACTTGAAGAAAGTCCAAAAGAATTTAGAGGTAAGACCTATGAGTACACAACAAATAAGGACTTCCAACCTATAAATAAAGACGGTTCAGCTGCAACAGTGGATCTTTTTAAAGAAAAAGACGAAGTTGCAATTAGACATATTGGTAAGATTGAAGAAAAGGATACAAATGTACTTACTGGTGAAGTGACTATGTCACCATTTGTAAATCCTGTTAAAAATCCACCAAAGGTTACAGGTGACAAGGCAAGAGCATCTGAAGACTCAACTGAAGGCGGAAAGACAAATCCTGACAAAGGTGGTAAAAAGCCAACAGAAACAGGATCAAAAGAATAAAAAATGCGGTGTGACAAAATATCTGTCACACCGTTTTAATTAGCTTTAAAAATCGAGCACTCAGCCCCTTGACTGAATTAATATTCTGTATAGAATTAAACTTTGTAAGTATAACAAACTTAAATTTTAAAACTGAGTACTTGATTAGCTTTAACTGAACTCAGGATATAGTTCAAGTTCCTCCTGACCTATAAATCTTGAGTAAATTTGTAGATATGGGGAAGGAAAGTCTATTTCATCAGTCACTTCATAATAGTCAAGTAGAGAAACCAATTCGAAGATTTTATCTTCATTTTCTTCATCTAAATTGGCTATATATGAATTTATTATTTCCTTCATATCATCAATATTATTTAATTTAACTAATAACAGAGCTTCTTCAAAAATTATTTTTGAATTTACTTTGCATTTAAGTAATATTCTAATACTAAATATTTTTTTCATTTTTCTCTCCTTTACTACACTTAGTGATTATATAATGAATTAAAAAAAATGCAAGAACTTTTTGTGAAAAATTTTAAAATTTAAGTATTAGTTCTGTTAATATAAGCAACCCTGTGATATAGTTAAATAAAGTGATTTTGGGGAGAATGATATGAGAAGACAGGACAGAGAAGTAAAAGACATAAATGAAATAGTAGATATTCTTAAAAGATCTGATAGAACGATACTTGCTTTTAATGGAAAAAAATCGCCGTACATACTTCCTGTGAACACGGGAGTGGAGTATAAAGATGAAAAGATAATACTTTATTTTCACGGTGCAAAAACTGGAACAAAATATAAATACATAAAAGAAGATGCATTTGTTTCCTTTGAATCAGACACAGATCTTGAACTTGTAACTGACATGGAAAGAGGTTACTGCACCATGAACTACTCAAGTGTTATAGGTTATGGAATAATTCATGAAATAGATGAGTATGATGAAAAGGAGAGGGCATTAGAAGTTCTATGTGATAGCTTTCATTTAGATGACGGCTTTCGATACAATAGAAAGGCAATAGACAGAACTTCAGTTTTTAAAATAGATGTGGTAGAAGTTAGAGGTAAGGCAAAAAAATGAAAAAATTACTTAAAATAGTTACTTCAAGAGCTTTCCCAATGGTGATAATATTCTTGATACAACTGGTACTCATAGTTGAGATGTTCATAATTCTAAAAGAGAATTTTATATGGTTTTATGTTGTATCATTTATACTTTCCGTTGTTTTAATGGTTGTGCTTATAAATAAAGACACCAACCCTGATTACAAGATAACATGGATAATACCAATACTTACCTTGCCGCTTTTTGGGTCTTTCCTATATCTATTCTTTGCAAAAAATAAATTTGCAGAGAGTGTATCGAAGAGAATGGCATCAACAACATCTTCATTTCACTTTTTAATGTCAAATGAAGAAAATACGTTGGAAGAAATAAATAATCCCGACGCCTATTTACAAAGTAGGTATTTGGAACGCTATGCAAGTTGTCCAGTTTATAGAAACACAAAGTCTAAGTACTATCCACTTGGAGAATTATATTTTGAAGATTTGATTGATGACATAAAAAACGCAAAGTCATTTATATTTTTAGAGTACTTTATAATAGACGAAGGTTATGTATGGGACACCTTGGTATCTCTTTTAAAACAAAAGATAGAAGAAGGTGTTGATGTTAGACTAATCTACGATGACTTTGGATGCATGAACAAAATGGGCAGAGACTTTGGGAATAAACTTAAAGCCTGTGGAATTAAATATCAGGTGTTTAACCCTATAAAATATATAGTGCTTCCAAAACACAACAACAGAAATCACAGGAAGATTGCGATAATAGATGGAAAAATTGGATACACTGGAGGACTTAACCTTGCAGATGAATATATAAATAAAATTGTAAGGTTTGGGCATTGGAAGGATTCAGGTGTTCGAATTGAAGGACAAGCTGTGTGGTCTTTAACAGTATTTTTCTTGTCCATGTGGAACTCACTAAGCGATGAGTTTTTATCCTTTAACAATTATCTTCCAAGTGAATTTTTTAAAGAGGAAGGATTTGTGGAGGACGAAGGATTTGTTCAACCCTTTGCAGATGCGCCAAGGGATAAGGAGCCAGTTGGAGAAAACACCTACTTAAATATTATCTACAAAGCAAAAAAATATGTTTATATAACAACACCATATCTGATACTTTCATCAGAGATGTTGACTGCATTGACAAATGCTGCAAAAGGCGGAATAGACGTAAGAATAATCACTCCATATATTGCAGACAAGAAGATGGTTTTCATGGTGACAAGATCCTACTATGAGCCACTTTTAGCAGCTGGAGTTAAAATATATGAATACAAACCAGGGTTCATACACGCAAAAAATATTGTTTCAGATGATAATGTAGCAGTTGTAAGTACAATAAACGTAGACTTCCGTTCCCTCTATCTACACTTTGAGAATGGAATTTGGTTTTTTGAATCACCAATTATCAAAGACATTAGAGATGACTTTATAAACACTATGGAAGTTTCTCAAAGAAAGACACTTCAAGAGATGAATGAAAGACTTTTAGCTGTTAAATTGGCAGGGTCAATATTAAAACTATTTGCCCCGATACTATAGGAGAAACCATGAATAAAAAAGCTAAGAAAAAAGGAAGGTACAATGGAATAGATTTTGTAGCAGGACTTGCCATGTTATTTATAATGTTTTTTCATTTTGCCTACGATTTAAAATTTATTTTCAAACGAGATATTAATTTTTTTCCCTCACAGTGGATGGAGTATGGTAGGCTTGTGGCAGTGTTTTTATTTATGAGTATATCGGGAATGACGCTTCATTTTTCAAACAGATATATTTTTAAGATTATAAAACTTTCAGTAGTTGCAGTAGCAATCTCCCTGCTGACCTATCTATTTATGCCAGATGAATTTATAGTCTTTGGAATAATTCACTTTTTTGCATTTGGGACATTGATAATGGTTTTTTTAGAACTTATTCTAAAGTATATCAATGGATACTTGGGATTTATACTATCCATGTTTGGATTTTATGTTTTTTTGCCCGTAACAAGTGGATACTTAAACTGGCCTACAGGAGTAATCCGTCTACCACAAAAGTTATATGAATTGAAATATCTTTTCTTTTTAGGTTTTCCTGGAGAAAACTTTACCTCCGCAGACTACTATCCAATATTGCCATGGATATTTTTATTAATTGGTGGTTACTTTTTAGGAAAGATATACCTAAGCTTTAATCCAGAAAAAAAGAAAAAGTCCATTGACCCAATTACTTTTATTGGACGAAATAGACTTTTATTCTATATAATTCATCAGCCAATAATATATGTGGCGCTTTCATATTATTTTAATGGTGGAATTGAAATTTAAAAAGTAGTATGTTGGATTACCCAACATACTACTTTATTTCTACATTTTCAAAGTAGACAACTTCTATTTCCTTTCCGTTTTTAAGTACGTGAATTTTCTTTGGAAGGTCATGCTTTTTAATATACTCTTCCATAGAAGAGTTACTGGATAACTCATAAAAATGTAGAGGTTCATCTTTTGCAGCTTCATCTTCTAAATCTATGTACAACTCTCCTTCATTGAAATTTAATTTATAATCTTTCACTTTTGACTTAGGGTTGTTATAAACTAAAAGGAATTTATCCCTATTAAAAATTATGGCGGAGTGATGTTCGTGTTTGTTAATATCATTGATTAAACTTTCAAGTTTTGGGTTTTCAGAAAGATTAATTTTTATTTCAGTTAACTCAGTTAAGTTTTCTTTCCCCTTACAAGAAGTTATGATAGCTGCAAAAAAAATAATTAGAAATATTTTTTTCATAATTTCCTCCAATGAGAGAATTATAGCAGATTTTTCAAATCAAAGGAAATTTTGATATTATATATAACAAGTTTTTACATTAATGATTAGATGGTATACTAAATCAGTAGATAAAGGAGGCAAAGATGAGAGTTTCTTGGAATGAATATTTTATGAATTTGGCTAAGATTGTAGCTACAAGAGGCACCTGTGACAGAGCCTATGTTGGATGCGTATTGGTAAATAAAGATAATAGAATAGTATCCACAGGGTACAATGGATCAGTTGTTGGGAATCCTCATTGTGATGAAGTTGGGCACACCATGAGGGATGGACATTGTATAGCGACAATACACGCAGAGATGAATGCACTTTTATATTGTGCTAAAGAGGGTATAAAGGTTGGAGGATGCAAGTGTTATGTCACTCACTTTCCATGTTTAAATTGCACAAAAGCATTAATACAGTCAGGAATTTCCGAAATATATTACGAAGTGGGATATAGAATCGATGACTATGCAATGGAACTTTTAAAGAGGAACAAAATAAAAGTAGTACAATTAAGTTGAAATAAAAAGCCGGGTCACATAATGATTGACCACGGCTTTTAATAAGTAACAAATTTATGTTCGATTTATAATCTTTCAATTAAGGCGTCGATATCTTCTTCTCTTGTATCCCATCCTGTTGCAATTCTTACAACCTTTGAATACTCATCATGACGACTAATAATTTCAAAGGCGAAGTCTTGAGAAAGATTCATTAATTTTTCATCGCTCATTACTACAAAAGTAAGATTTGTAGGAGAGTTAACAGTTAATTCATATCCCTTTTCAACAAGTGCCTTTCTAAGTTTTGTAGCAAGATTATTTGCGTTTCTTGCAATGTCAAAGTAAAGATTGTTGGTGAAGAGTTCCAAAAATTGAATTCCTAACATTCTTCCCTTAGCAAGAAGAGCTCCTCTAAGCTTTAAGTTATATTGAAAGTCCTTTCTTATTTCAGGATTTATAACCACAAGAGCTTCTCCAAACATTGCACCTACCTTTGTACCTCCTATGTAAAAGAGGTCACAATGACTTGCCAAAAATTCCAAATCTATATCATTGTTTTCCGCTGTGAGAGCATATCCAAGTCTTGCACCGTCTATATATAAATATAGTCCGTGTTGTTGACACACTTCATAAATTTCTTCAATTTCTTTTCTCGTGTAGATTGTTCCAAACTCAGTGGAGTTAGATAGATATACCATTCTTGGTTGTACGTCGTGAATTCTTGCCATACCTTGGACATGGTGGGCGTCAATTAACTTTGCAATGTCCTTAGCCCAAAGCTTTCCATTTCTGTTAGGTAGAGTTACAATCTTGTGCCCTGTATTTTCCACTGCACCACATTCATGTGTATTAATATGTCCAGTGTCACATGATATAACTGCTTGATAGTGCTTGATAGTTGCAGATATTGCAACAACATTTGTTTGAGTACCACCAGAAATAAAAAAGATATCCATGTCTTCGTTGTTACAAAGTTCTTTAATTTTATTTCTTGCCTCTTCTGAGTATTTATCAAATCCGTAAACACCAGAAGTTTCATCGTTTGTTTCCATAAGTCTCTTAAGGATGTTTGGATGAACACCACCTGCATAATCGCAATTTAAATAAATCATAATCAACCTCTACTTTACTATCATTTTTGCGAGGACATCAGGATTACCGCATCCTGTAGTAATCACAATGTCTTCTTTTTCTACATTTTCACGAATATATTTGCATGCCTCTTCAAAAGTTTTGATATAGATGGCATTTATACCATTTTCTCTAAGTTTTTCAACCAGGTCAATTGAGTGAATAGATGGGTCAAACTTCTCCCTGGCAGCATAAATTTCTGTTACTACTACCTCGTCACAAGCGTCAAAAGAGTTAGCAAACTCATTTAACAAATGTTTTGTCCTGCTGTAGGTATGAGGCTGAAAAGTGCAGATTAGTTTTTTCTTTTTATGTTCACCAAGGGCAGACATAGTTGCATTTATTTCCGTAGGATGATGACCATAATCTGTCATAATAACGGCGCCATTATACTCCCCTACAACTTCCATTCTCCTATGAAGATTGTGGTAACTTGAGATGGATTTTTTTATATGTTCCATATCAATGCCTGACTCGAAAGATGTAATTATTGCGGCAGCAGAATTATAAATATTATATCTACCAATAATGCTCAAACTGAAATGTTGTTTTCCAAATCCAGGTCTATCACTTGTCATAGTGAATGATGGATGACCGACTTCATCAAAACTAACATCGGTTATATTATAAGTTGCATCTTCATTTTCAATTCCAAAGGTAATAATTTCACCCTTTATATGTTCTAAAAGAGGAAGGCAGTTTTCATCATCAATATTTATTATTGCCTTTGAATCCTCGGAAAGATTTTTCATATAGCCTATGAAAGTGCTTACGATATGATTTATATCCTTATAATAATCTAAGTGGTCTTCGTCAATATTTAAAATCACTGCAAGGGAAGGGTAATAGTATAAAATATTTCCCTTGAACTCACAGGCTTCAGTTAAAAAATATTCACTCTTGCCATTGTGCATATTGCCGTGAATTTCATCAAGCTTTCCACCGAGTAAAATAGATGGGTCAACATTCGCTTCAACAAGAATTTTTGATATCATACTTGTAGTTGTAGATTTTCCATGGGATCCAGATATTCCCATGGAATACTTATAATTTTTCATAAGAGCACCTAAGAAAACGCCCCTTGACACAACGGGACAAGTTAATTCTCTTGCGCGAATAAGTTCTTCGTTATCATCAAGTATAGCATCGGTGTAAACGACAAGGTCTGGATTTTCTATATTTTCTTTTTTTTGACCAACATATATTTTTATACCAAGACTTCTTAAATTGTCTAAAGTATCAGAGTCATCTCTATCGGAACCAGAAACTTCATAGCCGTGAAAATTTAAAAGTTGAGCAATTCCACTCATGGAAATTCCACCGATACCTATGAAGTGTACTTTTTTTATATTTTTATCTTTATAATCAAAATTAAACATAATTTTCCCCCTAAACAAGAGTATTATACCATAATGACTCATTGTGATTAAGAGAAAGTTCTTAAAAAATAGATTTGTTGACAAGTTGTAACAATTAAATCTTATAATTTCTTAAAATTTTTTAAAATCTATCTAAAAAAGCATATAAATTTTAATTATTAATTGACATTTAGACATAAAATGGATTAGAATAAGATTAAATAGAAATTAATTATAGCAATTGTCGATAGTAATATATTTTAGGAGAGAGACATGGGAAATGTAAGTAAAAAGCTCTTATTTATTCTGATGGCATCATTCTTACTTATAATTTCATCTACTTCTTTAGTGCAAGGGGCAAGCACAATTGATATTGTCCTAAAGCCGGGGGATGCAAAGAGAGAAGTTGTGGATAGGCAACTTAAAATTTGGAAGATATCCGATAAGAAGATAAAAGACGACTTAACGGAAAAATTAAAAACTTTTGAAGAACTTTCTGAAGAAGCGTTGGATGGGAAATACAAAGATTTTTTTATAACTGAAAAGTCTGACAAGAACGGTAAGATAGTTATAAAAGATCTTAAAGAGGGAACCTACTATGTAAGAGAAGTAGGAGATAAAGAACCTAAGACCGCTCCCTTTTTTATACTTATTCCAATGGATGAAGATATAATCTATCCGAAAGTTGAGATTAAAAAGCCTAAAGAGCCAACAGAGCCAACTAAACCAACAGAACCGACAGGAGGACATCATTTTTTAAAGGTTGATTCAAAGGGAAATAATCCTTTAAAGAATGCAGTTTTCAAAGTCAATGTTAAAAAAGGCGATTACTATAGAGATTATTTAGTGGATGGCAAACCATACATTATTAAATCCGATAGTGAAGGTAAGTTTGTGGTAGAAGGTTTACCTTATGGAACTTATTACTTAAAAGAAATCATACCTCCAAAAGGTTATCAAGCAT
>QWCE01003855.1_pt1 | contig 15792 bp, 17 predicted proteins | sample 1972531 | NCBI WGS metagenome assembly QWCE01 (sample SAMN09866716, study PRJNA288562) | Human gut metagenome isolate term4_stool, whole genome shotgun sequencing... | reverse complement strand
CTGGAAATTTTGACCGCGGCCACTCGCTCGCTTCGCTTCATCCGCCACTGGCGGCGCTCAGCTCGCTCCCCACATCGGCCCGGTTGCACCGTCCCCAAATCCATCTGTAGGGGCGAACGACCCTGTCCGCCCTTTGCGGCAGTGTGAGGGCACGCCGCCCTACGGAAGTCCATCATGGGGCGCGTAGGGGCGGGGTTCTACCCCGCCCGTAGGTCCCTTCCCACAAAAAAACAGGAGACGGCATAGGCCGCCTCCTGAGAGGGTGTTCTTTTTTGCCTTGTCTTAGTAGCTGCCCAGGTCGGCGGACTTGTCGCCCTGGGGGTCTACGCCGAACTTGTAGTCGTTGCCGGGGAGGATGGCGTTGAGAATCACGCCGCACAGGGCTGCGATGGCCAGGCCCGTGAGGGTGATGTCTGCGCTGCCCACGGTGAAGGTGATGCCGCCGGTGGAGCTGAAGCCCAGGCCGCTGACGAAGATCACCGCGGCGATGATCAGGTTCCGGGACTTGGTCAGGTCCACCTTGTTCTCCACCACATTGCGCACACCCACAGCGGAGATCATGCCGTACAGCACGAAGCTGACACCGCCCACGATGGCCGTGGGGATGGAGTTGACCAGGGCGTCAAACTTGGGGGAGAAGGAGAGGATGATGGCGTACAGGGCTGCCAGACGGATGACCCGGGGATCGTAGACCTTGCTCAGAGCCAGGACGCCGGTGTTCTCGCCGTAGGTGGTGTTGGCAGGGCCGCCGAACATACCGGCCACCACCGTGGCCAGGCCGTCGCCCAGGAGGGTGCGGTGCAGGCCGGGGTCTGCGATGAAGTTCTTGCCGGTGGTGGAGGAGATGGCGGACATGTCGCCGATGTGCTCCATCATGGCGGCGATGGCGATGGGGGCCATGACCAGGATAGAGGTCAGGTCAAACTTGGCGATGACAAACTGCTGCAGGCCCACAAAGTCGGCCTTGCCTACCTCAGTGAAATCCACCTGACCGGCGATGAGGGCCACAATGTAGCTGCCCACCACACCCAGCAGGATGGGGATGATCTTCACCATGCCCTTGCCCCAGATGTTGGCCACAATGATGATGGCGATGGCCACCAGAGCCAGCCACCAGCAGGTAGAGGCGTTGGTGATGGCGGTGCCGGAGAGGTTCAGACCGATGAGGATGATGATGGGGCCGGTGACGATGGGGGGGAAGAAGCGCATGACCTTCTGGGGACCCACCAGCTTGAACAGCAGGGCCAGCACCAGGTACAGCCCACCGGCGATAACGATGCCGCCCAGGGCGTAGGGGAGCTTTTCTTCGCCGGTCATGGTGGCGAACTTGCCCGCATCCAGCTTGGATACCGCCTCAAAGCCGCCCAGGAAGGCGAAGGAGGAGCCCAGGAAGGCCGGGATCTTGAACTTGGTGCACACATGGAACAGCAGCGTGCCCAGACCCGCAAACAGCAGGGTGGTCTGGATGGAGAGCGGCAGGCCGTAGCTCTGCACCAGGATGGGAACCAGCACCGTGGCGCCGAACATGGCGAACAGATGCTGCAGGCCCAGCACCAGCATCCGGGGCAGGCCCAGGGTGCGGGCGTCGTAGACGGCCTCATTGCCTAAGTTGTGTTTCTTCTTCGTGGGAAACTCCTCCTTCATTTTATTTACATTTTTAATTGTAAACTGGCAAAAAAATTGACCGGTAAAAATACCGGTCAGAAAGGAAATATAGAAATGAAAACAGAGGCGCCAACAGTCGGGCATTTCTTTTTTGCAATAGAAAAGGTCATGTCGTCGCCTCCCTTCAAATTTCATCCTGCCCATTATACGGCTGGGAAAAACAAAAGGCAATTAGGAGTAAGTCCAATTCTAAACTGAAAAAATCACTGTTTTTTGTCGAAAAATACGGACAGCTTCGGGAATAGAATCGCCGCCACAGCGATTTTCAGGGCGTCTCCGGGGAGGAACAGGAGCATCCCGTCCCGCAGCAGCCGCCCCAGGCTCCAGCCCTTGCCCAGGTACACATTGAGAATCAGCCCCATGTACGGCAGCCCCACGGCGTAGAGGGTGGCCAGGCCCGCCGCGCAGGCCAGAATAATGCGCAGGGGACTGCGGTTTTTCCTTGTAATAAGCCCTATGACCAGGGCCGAGGGGATAAGCCCCAGCAGAAAGCCGAAGGTGGGCTGAAACACATAGCCAAAGCCGCCGCCCAGGGTGAAAATGGGCAGACCTACCAGGCCCAGAAGCACATACACACCCTGGCTGGCCGCGCCCCAATAGGGCCCCAGCAGGCACCCGGCCATGGCCGTAAAGAAGAACTGCAGGGTGATGGAGGAGTAGCCCAGGGGAATTTTAATAAACGCCCCCACGGCGGTCAGGGCCGCCAAAAGGGCTGCCCGGGCCAGCATTTTCGTTTTTTGGCTCATATTTGTAAACCTCTCTGTGAACTGTTTTGGTTTACAATACAACAAAAGAAAAAACTTGTCAATCCTTTAATATAAATTTGGTTTACAATTTCAAATTGCAGTGGTACACTCTCTTTGTCAAAAAAGATGCCATTGCGAGACCGGTTTGCAAACCGGCCGTGGCAACCCGTGGCCCCCTGTACCGCACGCCATGTCATACACGCGGCGGGGGTATCGGCATCGTTGTAGGGCGGACGACCCTGCCCGCCCGGAGCGTGAGAATACATATTTTTGTGGAGGGGAGGAATCGAGCATGAGTCAGCAGCGTGTGTGCCGTGCTCTGCAGGAGGCCGGGGACTATCTCTCCGGCCAGGAGCTGAGCCGGACCTTGGGCATCAGCCGGGCCGCCGTGTGGAAGGCGGTGGAGGCCCTGCGCCGTCAGGGATACGATATCGAGGCCCGCACAGGCCGGGGCTACCGGCTCGTGGGCGCGCCGGATCTCCTCTCCCGGGAGACGGTGGAACGGTATTTGTCCCGGCCCCGGGAGGATTTCCGGGTGCTGGAAACGGTGGACTCCACCAACTCTTTCTGCCGCCGCCTGGCCCTGGAGGGGGCCCCTGACGGCACGGCGGTGCTGGCGGATTGCCAGACGGCGGGCCGAGGGCGCCGGGGCCGCAGCTTCCAGTCCCCGGCAGGCAAGGGCCTGTTTTTCTCTGTTCTTTGGCGGCCCGACTGCGCCCCGGAGAAGCTCTTGCCGCTGACGGCTCTCAGCGCCGTGGCTGTCTGCCGTGCCGTTCAGCGGGTGACCGGTGTTCGGCCGCAGATCAAGTGGCCCAATGACCTGGTGCTGGGAGGGCGCAAGCTGGCGGGCATCCTCACGGAGATGTCCCTGGAGGGGGAGAGCGGCCATGTGTCCCATGTGGTGGTGGGCATCGGCATCAATGTTCACCAGCAGCCGGAGGATTTTATCGGTGAGGTGGCGGACATTGCCACCTCCTTGGACCTGTCCCTGGACGGGAGGGTCTGCCGGGCCCGGTTGGCGGCGGCCCTGTTGGAGGAGATGGACTACCTGCGCCGGGAGGTGCTGTTCACCCCGGAAAGATGGCTGGCGGATTACCGGGCGGCCTGCCTGAATGTAGGCAGGACCGTGCGCCTCCTTCAGGGCGATGCCCGGGAGACGGTGCAGGCCCTGAGAATTGATGAGCAGTACGGCCTGGTGGTGCGCCATGAGGACGGAAGCGTGGAAACTGTGCGCAGCGGCGAGGTGTCGGTGCGCGGACTTTATGGATATACGGAGTGATAGCAATGCTGAAAGACCTTTGGGAACTGTTTTACACCTTCGCCAAGGTGGGCGTCATGACCTTTGGCGGGGGCTACGCCATGCTGCCCATTTTGCAGCGTGAGGTGGTGGAGAAAAAGGGCTGGGCCACCGACGAGGAGTTGACGGATTATTTCGCCATCGGCCAGTGTACCCCGGGGGTCATCGCCGTGAACACCGCCACCTTTATCGGCCAGAAGCATCGAGGTGTGGCCGGGGGTATCGTGGCCACCCTGGGAGTGGTGTTCCCGTCCCTTATCATCATCTCCGCTCTGGCCAAGGTCATCACCGTCTACGCCCACCTTAGCTGGGTGCAGCACGCCTTTGCGGGCATCCGGGTGTGCGTGTGCGTGCTGATCTTCAACGCGGTGCTGAAGCTGGTAAAAAGTGCCATGAAGGACGCCTGGTGCTGGGGTATTTTCGGATTGATCCTGGTTTTGTCCTTTGTGCTTGCTGTGTCGCCCATCCTGTATGTACTGGCGGCGGGCCTGGCGGGCGTAGTGCTTCAGGCCGTGAAAGGGAGGGAGAAGAAATGACCTATCTGCTGCTGTTTTACGAGTTTTTCAAGACCGGCCTTTTCGCCGTGGGCGGCGGTATGGCGACCCTGCCGTTTCTCTATGATATGTCCGCCCGGCATCCGGACTGGTTCAGCGCCTCCCAGATTGCCGATATGGTGGCCGTGTCCGAGTCCACTCCCGGCCCCATCGGGGTGAATATGGCCACCTATGTGGGCTTTCAGGTGGGGAGCGTCCCCGGTGCCGTCGTTGCCACCATCGGCCTGGTGACTCCGTCTATCATCGTCATCCTTATCATCGCCGCCTTCCTGCGCAGCTTCCGGGACAGCAAGCTGGTAAACAGCGTCTTTTACGGCCTGCGCCCGGCCTCGGCGGCCATGGTGGCGGCGGCGGGGCTCAGCGTGGCGGGGGTGGCCCTGCTCCATAGCGGCATGACGGGCCTGGCGGCGCTGAACTGGAAGGCTCTTCTTCTGGCGGCCGTGCTGCTGGTCCTCACCCGGTGGGTAAAGCCCACCAAGGGCCTGCATCCCATTCTGTTCATCCTGGCCTCCGCCGTGGTGGGCGTGGTATTTAGCTTTTGAAATAATAATTTCCCTGTCCGGCTCAAATACGGACAGGGAAATCTTGCTTATCGGTAAACGGTGTGTAGGGGTCGGCCTCCCGGACGACCCGAACCGGGTCTGCGCCACATTTCTTGTAAAAACCCATGTCATTGCGAGACCAGTTCGCAAACTGGTCGTGGCAATCCGTACCCTGTCCTTATAGGCCCCCTTGCCTAAAGGGGGCTGGCACGGCGAAGCCGTGACTGGGGGATTCTTTTCCTGCACTCCCGGCAGGGCACGCGGGCCCTGCCCTACAAAACCGTTGTAGGGGCGGACGCCTCTGTCCGCCCGTCTGCATTGGGCACTATCGCGGCGGCGTGAGGGTACGCCGCCCTACAAAATTGTCCAAATCCCTGGGGGCGGGCGACCCTCGCGGTCGCCCGCCCCCAGGGAAATCCCCCTCAGGACATATTCTTTTTCCCCGGCGTCAGCTTCCGCTTGTTGCCCTGCTCATCCACCACCCAGGTGTTGTCCAGCTCCCGGCGGAGATTGTCCATGACGCTGTTGAGGTACTCCTGGCGCAGAGCGGCCCGCTCCTCCGTCTCGGCAGGGGTCAGCCCCTCGGGGGTCTTGGCCTTCCGGGCCAGCGCATTGATGCGGTCAATTTTTTTATGTTCCATTCTTTTATCCCCTTTATACTTACAAAAATCGTTTCATGGTAATGCCTGTGCGTCCCTTGCGGCTTTGGCCGCCTACGGACTCCACCAGGCACTTGCCCAGGCCCCGAGCCGTAAGCACATCTCCCTGCTGCACCGGGGCGTCGGGCTTTTCACAGGACATCCAGTTTACCTCTACCTTGCCGCTGCGGATCAGGTCCGCCGCCGCACTGCGGCTGAGGGAAAAGCCGGCGGCCAATACGCTGTCCAGCCGCAGGGAGGCTACGGTGTCCCGCAGCAGCTTTGCCGGCTGCTCGGGGACGGCAATCTCCTCCGGCCCTATTTCCGACAGGCGCAGGTGTACCCGGCCCGCCTGGGACCATTCCTGCAAAAGGAAATCCGCCACGCTGCTGCCCACCAGCACATCCGCCCATTGGGGCGAAACCAAAATGTCACCGATCTTCTCCCTTGTCAGACCCAGTCCCATGAGACTGCCCAAAAAGTCCCGGTGGGTAGGGTGGTCCGTCTCGTAAAACCGGCACCGAAGCGCCCGGATAGCTCCGGCCTCCGGCTCCTGGGCCCAGTCCGGGAGAAAGTGCATCTGCCGGCGTTGGGCGCCTTGGTAGCCGCCCCAAAGAGCCCAGCCCTCCTGCACGCCCAAGGCCTGCATCAGCTGCCCGGCCAAGGCCTGCTCGTGGGGGGAGAGGAAGCCGCTCTCCTCCGGCACATTGCGGCTGCGGCAGCGCTCCAGAGCGTCCCACAGACGGCCCAGCAGCACCCGCTCCTCCGCCGAGGCGGAGAGTTTATCCAAAAGCTCTCTGCGATTCAAACGATTTCCTCCTATACTTCCTGCTAAAAGCGCCCTGCCGTTGGGCAAGGCGCTTTATGGTTGTTGAAAAATTTACCAGACCAAAACTTCAATGGTCAGGGTCTGCCCATCTACAACAGCGGTAATAATGGCTAATCCAGAGGAAACGCCAGTTACTATGCCGGAAGCGTCCACAGTAGCAATTTGACTGTCAGAAGAACTCCAAGTAACAGGCGCAGATGAACCAACTACTTCCACAGATGCAGTTTCACCGGGGTTCATGGAAAACTGCCCTGTCAAGCCACCGCTTGACTGTAAAAACAGAGTATTAGTTGCAGGCACATCCGTCTGCTCCGTCCCCTTCACCGCTACGCTGCAGGAGGCGGTGAGGTCTCCTGCCTTGGCGGTGACCACGGCGCTGCCCTCGCCTACGGCCTTCACGGTGCCGTCGGCGGAAACGGTGGCCACGGCCTCGTTGCTGCTGGAGAAGCTGACGATGCTTTCGCCCCCGGAGGCGGTGAGCTTCACGGTGCTGCCCACAGTGAGGTCGGCATTTCTTTGGCTGAGCGTCAGAGCCCGGACGGGCGTGTCGGCCTTGCCGCCGGTGAAAAGCTCGGTGAATTGACTGCCGAAGATGGTGCAGGCCACCAGACCCAGCACCAGCACCAGGCACGCCACCACGACGCCGCCGCCCACCTTGGGCCGGGCCTTGGCGCCGCCTACCCGGCGTCCGCCGGTCTTTACGGGCTTGCCGCTGTGCAGTTCCTCATCCTCCTGGCAGAAGGGACAGGTTTTATATGTATCGGAGAACATTTCTCCGCATTTGGGACATTTCAAAAGGCGCATTGCTGATCCTCCTAACTTTACATAATTATTCTATACGGATTCTGCGCCTGCGTCAACTGGAAAACATGGGAATTCATCCTTTTTTAACAAGTTCCCTTGCAATTATTCCGCATCCTGCCTATAATGGAAGAAAAATGACAGCAGGGGGACATCGCTTATGAACACCATGATCATCGGCATCGCCGGAGGCACCGGCAGCGGCAAAACTACCCTCACCGACCATTTGGCCGCCCACTTCGGCTCGGCCATCAGCGTCGTACACCACGATAATTACTATAAGCGCCAGAATGTCCCCTTTGAGGAGCGCTGCAAGCAGAATTACGACCACCCCGATGCCTTTGATACCGGCCTCATGGTCAGCCAGCTCAAGGAGCTGAAGGCGGGCCGTCCCATCCGCTGTCCGGTGTACTCCTACGCGGATCATAACCGCACGGAGGAAACGGTGCTCATTCAGCCTGCCCCGGTGATCATCGTGGAGGGCATCCTCATTTTCCACGATCCCCGCCTGCGGGAGCTGATGGATATTCGCATCTTCGTGGAGACGGACGCGGATGTGCGCATTCTGCGTCGGGCCCTGCGGGATGTGGAGGAGCGGGGCCGCTCCATGCAGTCCGTTGTGCAGCAGTATCTGACCACGGTGAAGCCCATGCACGAGCAGTTCGTGGAGCCTACGAGAAAGTTTGCCGACATTGTGGTGCTGGAGGGAGGTCACAATCTGGTGGCTCTGGACCTTATCATGCAGCGCATCGCCGGCCATATCGCAGAGGAAGCGGCGCATGAATAAGATACTCCGCTATATCCTGGCGGTGCTTTTTATAGGCCTGGGCCTGTATTTCCTGCTGCCCTTAGTCATCGGCGTGCGCCATATAGGCATGTTTGCCCCGGCGGCGGTATTCGGCATTTTCGCCTGGATACTCCTGCGCCCGCAGAAGGTAAAGGCGCTGCTCACCGGGCGGCATCGGGCCCTGTGGCGAACGCTGCTGGCCCTGTTTGCGGCAGGGCTTTTGTGCGTAGATGTGATTTTGGGTCTCATGGTGCGCCAGGCGGTGAATCGGCCCGAAAGCGACGCGCCCTGCACGGTTTTGGTCCTGGGCTGCGAAATTCGGGGCCTGCGCCCCAGTAAGATGCTCCAGGCCCGCATCGACAGTGCCTATGACTACCTTACGGCCAATCCCCGGGCCGTGTGCGTGGCCTGCGGCGGCATGGCCGACGACGAGATCATCTCCGAGGCCCGGTGCATTCGGGACGAGCTGGTGCGCCGGGGTATCGACCCGGGGCGTATCTACCTGGAGGAAAAGTCCGAGAATACCAGGCAGAATATCGCCTTTGCCGCGGACATCATCGAGGAAAACGGCCTGCCCACGGACATAGCCGTAGCCAGCGACAATTTCCATCAGCTTCGCTCGTCCATTTACGCAAAGAAAAGCGGCCTTTCGGCCTATTCCCTGGGCTGCCGCTCCTACTGGCTCTTAGGCCCCGGCTATTGGGCCCGGGAGACCATCGCCGTGGCCGCGGCGTTTACATTGGGAAGATAACGAAAGACCCTGCCGGGCGTCCATGAACCGGGCAGGGCCTTTTTGCGTTTATTTATAATAGGGCAGGGAAGAGGCTCAGATCTCCTTCCCGCTGTCCACCACAATGGCCCGTGCCCGGGCCAGGCGCAGGTCGTGGGTCAGGCGCTCTATGGGCAGGTTCTGCTTCAGCTGCTCCGGGGTCATGCCGTACAGGGCGGACATCTGGGTGTATTTCTCCTCCAGCTCCGCGTCGGTAAACCGGATGTTTTCCAGTCGGGCGATCTCCGTCATGGCCAGCTCAAACTCCACCGAGGCCCGGGCGCTGCTCTCCGCCTGCCGGCGCAGATCCTCCCGGGTAATGCCCGCCATCTCCAGGTAGGCGTCCATGGTGGCCCCTTGGCTCTGAAGCTGCTGCTCCATGTCCTGCAGGAGACCGTCCAGCTGGCACTGGACCATCCGCTCCGGAATGTCCACCTCCATCCCGGTAATGACCTGCTGCACCAGGGCGTCGGCGTAGGCGTCGGCGGCCTCCTGCTGCTTTGCGCGCACCGCCTGCTCCATGATGCTCCGGCGCAGGGCGGAGGTGTCGGCATAGCCCTGGGCCTTGGCAAATTCGTCGTTCATGTCGGGCTGCACCCGGCGCGTTATCTTGTGGACCTTGATGTGGAACACCGCGTCCTTGCCCGCCAGCTCCGGGGCATACTGGGTGGGGAAGGTGACGGCAATGTCCCGCTCGCCGCCCACGGCCAGCCCGGCCACCTGCTCCTCAAACCCGGGGATGAAGTAGCCGCTGCCCAGCAGCAGGGGATACTGCTCCGCCTTGCCTCCCTCAAAGGGTACGCCGTCCACGAAGCCCTCAAAGTCCAGCACCACCTCGTCGCCCATGGCGGCCTTCTCCGGGTGCTCTTCGGTGAGATGATTCTGCAGGTATTCCCCAATGGCGGCGGTAACATCGTCGTCGGACAGCTCCACCTGGGGCCGGGGAGCGGAGAGACCCTTGTACTGCCCCAGCTTCACCTCCGGGTAGAGGTCGATGAGGGCGCTGAATACATAGCCCTCGGGCCCGATGGCCTCCACGGTCAGCTCCGGGGCCCCGGCCACGCTGATGTCCTCCTGGCGCACGGCCTCCACCAGAGCAATGGGGAAGGTGTTATTCACCGCGTCCTGGTAAAACACATCGGCTCCGTGCTTTTCCTCCATCTCCTGCCGGGTGGGCAGGGAGCCGTCCTCCTTGGTAAACAGCGCCTTGCTCCGCTCATAGGCCTCCTCCAGCGCCTTTTCCCAGGCCTCCTGCTCCACCTGAATGGTCAGCACCACCCGGCGGTTTTCTTTATTTTCCCGTTTCAGCAGCATACTGCATCCTCCTCAAAATTTGACAGATGCATACAGTATAATATAAAGCCGCCCCTTTCCGCAAGTCGCCGTGTATAAAAAATGTTAAAAATTTGTGATATTTCCGTTTCTCCCTATGGCATCTGCCGGGAAATGTGCTATAATGGCAGGGTGTCTATTTGCGGCCCAATGAGGGGTCGCTTTCCCCAAAAGCCTTGCAGGGGTTGCCTTCCCTGCAGACCGCAAGCCTTTTGACAGAAAAATCGGAGATTTTTCGCCAGCATAAGTGTCGGAGGATATTCATGCAAGAAATCAAGCACTTCATCAAAACCCATCCCCATATGTGGTGGGGTCTGTATCTGCCGGTGTACCTCATTCTGTATTTCGTTGTGGAGCATGTGGTCACCGACAATTACTGGCCCACTCAAACGGTCATCGACGACTATATCCCCTTCTGCGAGTATTTCGTTATCCCCTATGACAGTTGGGGCATCCTGCTGTTTATCTTGGGCGTGTTTTTTATTGTAAAGGACCCGGAGAGCTTCCGGCGCTATATGTGGTTCATTGCCATCGCCTATACCACCGCCACCCTTTTTTGCTTCCTGGTGCCCAACGGCCAGGACCTGCGCCCGGCGGAGCTGCCCCGGCAGAATATCTGCACCTGGATCCTGCAAATGACCTGGGCCGCCGATAATAATGCCAATGTTTTCCCCAGCGTCCATGTGCTGGGCGTGGTGGCGGCTATCTCCGCCATGTGGCATTCGCCGAAGCTGAAGCGGGCCTGGCAGATCGTCGGCACCGTTTGGTTTGTCATCATCGCGGCGTCTACCCTGCTTGTGAAGCAGCACGCCTTCATCGACCTGGCTGCTGCCCTGGTGTGGGGCGCCGTGGTCTATGTCATCGTGTATGTCATCATCGGGCATAAGAGAGATAAAATGGGTCTGCGCTGCGGCGCGGAGGACCCGGGAAGGGAGGACGGTCATGACCATTCCCCAGACCCCCGTATTTGAGGGTATCACGGCGGAGGAGTGCCGCCGCATCTATGAGTGCTTCGGCGTTCGGGAGCGGCGCTTTAAGCCCGAGGAGCAGATTTACGACTTCGGCAGCGGCGGACACAGCGTCGGCATCTTAGTGTCCGGCTCCGCCATCGTGGAGCGTGTGGACCGCCGGGGTGACCGCACCATTTTGGAGCATCTTCTGCCCGGGGGTGTGTTCGGTGAGATGCTCATGTTTCAGAATGTCCTGGGCGACAGCATCGATGTGTCCTGCGAAAAGTCCTGCTCCGTCTGGTTCTTCCCCCAGGAAAAGCTGGAAAACCGCTGCGAAAAAAACTGCGGCCATCACAACCGCATGATCGAGAATATGTTCCACCTCATTGCCGAGAAGGCTACGGCCCTGTCCGAGCGGGTGGAGGTGCTCAGCCGCCGCAGCATCCGGGATAAGCTGCTGTGCTATTTCTCCCTCCAGCAGGCCAAAAACGGCGGCAGCTTCACCCTGCCCTTTTCCCTCAGCGCTTTGGCCGATTACATATCCACCGACCGCAGCGCCATGATGCGGGAACTGAAAAAGCTCCGCGAGGGCGGCGTGGTGCAAATTGAGGGTCGAAAAGTTACGATTTTAGCCGAGGATATTGCCCCGTAGGAATTGACAAAAGAAGATTTAATGTTAAAATAAAAACGAGATTATTCTCACCAAGTAAGAGAGCGTATTCTTGCAAAAACTCACAAGGAAGGAAGATAGCACCTATGTATCGCATTGTTACAAAAACAGCTCTGAAGCCTACTGTGATCCTGTATGAGATCGAGGCCCCCATGGTGGCGAAGAAGGCTCAGCCGGGCCAGTTCATCATCCTGCGGGTAGATGAAAACGGCGAGCGTATCCCCATCACCATCCATGATTACGATCGGGAGAAGGGCACCGTCACCATCATCGTTCAGACCGTGGGAGCCACCACCGAGAAGCTCAGCCATAAGCAGCAGGGCGACTGCCTCCACGACTTTGTAGGCCCCCTGGGCAAGCCCACCGAGACCGAGGGCAAGAAGAAGGTCTGCGTAGTGGGCGGCGGCGTAGGTTGCGCCATTGCCTATCCCGTGCTGAAGAAGTTCCACGACTGCGGGGCTGAGGTCCACGCCGTGGTGGGCTTTAAGAATAAGGATGTTGTGATCCTGGAGGATAAGTTCCGGGCCGTTTCCTCCGTGCTGAAGGTCTGCACCGACGACGGCTCCTACGGCCAGAAGGGCCTTGTCACCGAGGCGCTGAAGGAGCTGCTGGATGCGGGCAATGTATATGATGAGATTTTCGCCATCGGCCCCATGGTGATGATGAAGTTCGTCAGCAAGACCACCGAGCCCTACGGCGTGCCCACCACGGTGTCCATGAGCCCCATCATGATCGACGGCACCGGTATGTGCGGCGGCTGCCGCCTGACCGTGGGCGGCGAGACCAAGTTTGCCTGCGTAGACGGCCCCGACTTCGACGGGCACAAGGTGGACTGGGACCTGGCTGTCAAGCGCAACCAGATGTATCACGATTTCGAGGTACATAAGCACGAAGAGGTCTGCAACCTCTTCAAGAAGGAGGTAAAGTAACATGGCTGTGAATATGCGTCAGGATAAGAATCCCATGCCTTCTCAGGACCCCAATGTCCGCAATCATAATTTTCTGGAGGTGGCCCTGGGCTACACCGAGGAGCAGGCTCTGGACGAGGCTGCCCGGTGTCTCAACTGCAAGGCCCACCCCTGTGTAAACGGCTGCCCCGTGAATGTCCGCATCCCCGAGTTCATTCAGAAGATCGTGGAAAAGGACTATGAGGGCGCCTATCAGGTCATTCACCAGACCAGCTCCCTGCCCGCCGTGTGCGGCCGCGTCTGCCCCCAGGAGAGCCAGTGCGAGATGCACTGCGTCCGGGGCAAGAAGGGCGAGGCCGTGGGTATCGGCCGCCTGGAGCGCTTCGTGGCCGACTGGCACAACGCCCACAGCACCGAGGCCCCCGAAAAGCCCCAGTCCAACGGCCATAAGGTAGCCGTGGTAGGCTCCGGCCCTGCCGGCCTCACCTGCGCCGGCGATCTGGCCAAGAAGGGCTACGATGTCACCGTGTATGAGGCCCTGCATCTGGCCGGCGGCGTGCTGGTGTACGGCATCCCCGAGTTCCGTCTGCCCAAGACCATCGTGCAGAAGGAAGTGGACGGCCTGAAGGCCATGGGCGTGAAGGTGGAGACCAACATCGTCGTGGGCCGCACCATCACCATCGACGAGCTGATGGAGGAGAACGGCTTCGAGGCCGTGTTTGTAGGCTCCGGCGCAGGCCTGCCCATGTTCATGCACATCCCCGGCGAGAACCTCAAGGGCGTGTATTCCGCCAATGAGTTCCTCACCCGTATCAACCTTATGAAGGCCTATAAGCCCGACTCCGACACCCCCATCATGGACCTCAAGGGCAAGAAGGTGGCTGTGGTCGGCGGCGGCAATGTGGCCATGGATGCCGCCCGCTGCTCCAAGCGCCTGGGCGCCGAGGTGTATGTGGTGTACCGCCGCGGCATGGAGGAGCTTCCCGCCCGTCATGAGGAGGTGGAGCACGCCATCGAGGAGGGCGTCATCTTCAAGACCCTCAATAACCCCGTTCAGATCAACGGCGATGAGCAGGACTGCGTGAAGTCCATGACCTGCATCGAGATGGAGCTGGGCGAGCCGGACGCCTCCGGTCGTCGCCGCCCCGTGGAGAAGCAGGGCAGCGAGTTCGACCTTCCCGTGGACGCCGTCATCATGTCCCTGGGTACCACCCCCAACCCCCTCATCAAGGCCACTACCAAGGGCCTGGAGGTCAATAAGAAGGGCTGCATCATCGTCAATGAGGACGGCCTCACCTCCCGTGAGGGCGTGTACGCCGGCGGCGATGCCGTTACCGGCGCTGCCACCGTCATCCTGGCCATGGGTGCCGGCAAGCTGGGCGCCAAGTCCATCGATGAGTTCCTGAGCGCAAAGTAAGCCAATACATAATAAAAGGGCGGGAGAGTCACTTCTCCCGCCTTTCTATACGGACGGAAACGCTTCCTGCACCCCTCCGTAGGGGCGGGGTTCTGCCCCGTCCGTTGCGTCAAATCTCATCACAGAAAACAACCGAAATCAAAAAAAACTCTCTCCCGGTCCGGGAGAGAGTTTTTTCTGCTTATTTTTCGCAATTCAGCCTGTAAATCAGCTCCATGCCCCGCAGCAGCAGGCTTTCATCGTAGATGAACTCCCTGCGGCAGTGGGGAACAATGCACTCGGCCAGGCCGCCGGTGGCCAGGAGCGTACATTTTTTGCCCAGCTCCGCCTCAAACCGCTCCGCCAGCCCGTCCATCATAGCCGCTGCGCCGAATACCGCGCCGCTTTGAATGGATTCCAGGGCCGTGCCGCATATGGCCTGCTTCGGCGCCTGGATGGATACCGACGGGAGCTGCGCCGTCCCGGAAAACAGGGCCTGCACGCCCAGCCGTACCCCGGCCAGGATGGCCCCGCCGATGTACCGGCGCTGCTGGTCCACCACCGTCACCGTGGTGGCGGTGCCCATGTCGAAGATAATGGCCGGCAGGGGGTATTCCGCCGCCGCAGCCGCGTCCGCCGCCAGGATGTCATTTCCCAGGGTGTCTCCCTCCGGGATGGCCAGAGTCAGCCCGCTTTTTGACCGGGATGTGACGATATACGGGGTGATGCCCGTCAGCCGCTGCACCACCTGGGACAGCACCGGTACCAAAACCGGCACCACGGAGCAGATCACCGCCCCGTCTACCCGGCCCAGCTCCACGCCCTCCCGGGCAAAGAGGCTGGCCGCCAGGGTAAAGTATTCCTCCACCGGCCGCTCCGGCACGGTGCCCAGGCGGTAGAGCCTGCGCGCCCGGCCCTCGCCCGCAGGCAGGCCGAAAACAATATTGGAGTTGCCTATGTCAATGGTCAGCAGCATTCCGTCCACCGCCTTACTTTTTCTTGCCGATGGCGATAAGCCGGGAGATCACCGGAGCCAGCACCACATTTACGCCGATCTCCAGTAAGAAGTTGCCGCCCGCCAGGCCCAAAATCATGTATGCTCCGGCGCTTTCATAGCCCAGAGCGGCAGCCCAGCCGTTGAGGGTCTCCATGAAGAACACCAGGCAGCCCAGCAGAAACACACCCGTGTTCACCACCGGGCAGACGATGGCCGCCATGATGATGGCCACCCACTGATTTTTCTTGCTCAGGGCCGTGTACACAAGCCCGGCGATAAGGCCGCACAGCGTACCTTTCACCAGAACCGTAATCACGGTGCCCAGGGGATTGACAGGCAGGAAAGCCGCTGCCTGCCCGGCAATGAGGATCACTCCGCCGGACACGAGGCCCAGCCACGCGCCCACCTTCCATCCATATATCGCAGCGCCCACCACAATGGGCACCAGGGATACATTGATGTTCAGTCCTCCGATTTGGAAGGTACCGCCTAAAAATTGCAGCACCAAGACGATGGCGGTGAACACACCTGCGCCCACCAAGTTCTTTGTTTTCTGATTCACTTTTCAAACCTCCTGCTGCCGCTCCGGCTAACCCGGATGCAGCGCAAATTTTGACGCAAAAAAGCGCCGAAAGCATTGTACCGCAACTGCGCCAAAAAGGCAAGACAATTTTTTCACGAACTTAAAACACATTCTATAAACCCCGCCCGCCTTACCGCACCCCTTGTAACGCTTTCGTAGGGGCGACCCTTGCGGTCGCCCGCCCATTGCACCTCTTGTTGCGCTTCCGTAGGGGCCGATGATCCTGTTACGGTGCCCAAAATTTTTGCGCTGCCTTACGGCGGACGCTTAAAATTTTGACCGCGGCCACTCGCTCACTTCGCTTCCTCTGCCACCGGCAGCGCTCAGT
>QWCE01021355.1_pt1 | contig 15810 bp, 10 predicted proteins | sample 1972531 | NCBI WGS metagenome assembly QWCE01 (sample SAMN09866716, study PRJNA288562) | Human gut metagenome isolate term4_stool, whole genome shotgun sequencing... | reverse complement strand
GGCTAAGGAGGTTGTCGATGAGGCAGCTGACAAGGCTGACAGTCTCCAGGCAGCTCAGACCGCTAAGGAGGCAGAGCAGGCTGTTAAGTAATTAGCACCTCCTGTCGTCGGTACATAGACCGACAGTAATACAAGGAGAGCCCCGCACGGACCGAGTGTCAGTGCGGGGCTCTCTGTATCAGCATACGATGGTGGGCTACTTCTCAAGGAGGTGCAGGTAATCGCCGTATCCCTCCTTCTCCATCTCTTCCTTGGGGACGAAGCGGAGGGCAGCGCCGTTGATGCAGTAGCGGAGACCGCCGCGCTCCCGGGGACCGTCGTCAAAGACGTGTCCCAGGTGCGACTCGCCCAGCTTGCTCCTCACCTCCGTGCGGCGCATGCCGTACCGTAGGTCAGTCCGCTCCACGAGGAGGCTGTCGCTGATAGGTCGGCTGAAGGCGGGCCACCCGCAACCGCTGTCGTACTTGTCGGCGGAGAGGAAGAGCGGCTCGCCGGTGGTGACATCGACGTAGATTCCCTGCCGAAACTCCTTGTCGTACGGATGGCTGAAGGCGCGTTCCGTGCCGCCCTCCTGCGTCACCTCGTACTGCAGGTCGGTGAGGCTCTGCTGCAGCTCCTCCTTGCTCTTACGACTAAAGCGGGGCTGATTCGCCTCGCGTGCCTTCCGGAAGAGGGCGGGGGAGATGTGGCAATAGCCGGAGGGGTTTTTCTCCAAGTAATCCTGGTGGTACTCCTCAGCGCGGTAGAAGTTCCGGAGCGGCATCCCCTCCACCGCTATCGGCTTGCTGTACTGCGTGCGGAGCCGGTCCAGTGCGGAGTTCACCACCGGTTCATCGGCCGGGTCGCTGTAGTAGATCCCGGTGCGGTACTGCGTGCCGCGGTCGTTGCCCTGACGATTGACCGCCGTCGGGTCTATGGCGAGGAAGAAGGTCTCCAGCAGCTTTGCCGTCGACAGCACCTCAGGGTCATAGACCACCCTGACGGTCTCAGCGTAGCCCGACTTGTCGCCACAGACGATCTCGTAGGTGGGGTCGGGGGTATCGCCATTGGCATACCCCACCTCCGTCTCCACTACGCCGCGGATCTGGCGGAGGAAGTGCTCCGTTCCCCAGAAGCAGCCGCCGGCGAGGTAGATCACTCTCTTATTTTCGCTCATCTCTTGCTTCGTCTCAGTCCCCTCGTCACCGCTCCCTCGGGCTGACAGACAGCTGCCGGTCAGCAGGGAGAGTAGGAGAAAAGTGGCAGCGAGGAGCCTTGATCTCCTCACCACCTGGAGGGGAAGTGATCTCTCACTCATCCGACGTCGGTGTTGCGACCCACGACGAGGGCGTACTTGTACTCCGGATCCAGCTCCACGACGTTGTAGGAGCTGTAGAAGGGACCGAAGAAGGAGACCATCAGCCGCGCTACGTCCGGATCCTCGATCGGCTTAGCCTTGCCGATGGCATCGCACCACTCCTCCCGCTTGCGGTCGTAGCCTCTATTGACGACACGGATGGAGCCGTCGTCATTCATCGAGTACTCCGCAGTGGTATTATCGAGGTCCCTCTCGAAGCGGAAGTCAAAACGAGCGATCTCGTACCACTTGCCGAGGTAGCGCTCCAGGTCGAAGCCTCTCACTGGCCAAGCTCCCCGGGGCAGTCCCATGTTTTTCCAGATGTAGTAGTGGTACAAAATTTGGACCATCGCCATCGTTCCTCGACTGATAGGAGGAATGGTTACCTTTGTGGTATGAAGAAAAGCATCGAAATACTGGCGCCCGCTTCCTCCCTTGAGGGTGGTCGGGTAGCACTCTCGGCGGGAGCGGATGCGGTCTATATCGGAGCGCCAAAGTTTGGCGCTCGGGCCGCCGCCGGGGTCTCCCTGGAGAACATCGCGACGCTCACCCGAGAGGCACACGAGGTGGGTGCCCGGGTCTACGTGGCGCTAAATACGATCCTGACGGATGAGCAGCTCCCCGAGGCGGTCTCCCTGGCGTGGGATCTCTACCGCGTCGGAGCCGATGCGCTGATCATACAGGATATGGGACTGCTGATGGAGGAGCTGCCACCCATCCCCCTCCATGCCAGCACCCAGTGCCACAACGACAGCAACGCCAAGCTCCGCACCCTCGAGGCGCTTGGCATAGAGCAGGTGGTGCTCCCCCGTGAGGTGAGCACGGCGGATCTGCCGATCCTGCTTGACGGGGTAGGGATGCGGGTCGAGAGCTTTGTCCACGGTGCTCTCTGCGTCTCCTACAGCGGACGCTGCTTCATCTCCGAGGCGTGCCGCGGTCGCAGCGCCAATCGTGGTGCCTGCGCTCAGTACTGCCGCATGAGCTACGATCTGGAGGATGCGTCGGGGAATAAACTCCTCACCGGTCAGCACCTGCTCTCGCTGCGGGATCTCAATCGGACCGAGATCATCGAGGAAATGCTCGACCGGGGTGTCTCCTCACTAAAGATCGAGGGTCGGCTCAAGGACATCGACTACGTCCGCAATGTGACCGCCCACTACCGCCGCGTGGTGGATGAGATCATCGACCGACGTAGTGAGGAGTACTGCCGTAGCTCGTGGGGCGAGACGGAACTCTCCTTTACCCCGCGCCCGGAGCAGACCTTCTCCCGCCGCTTCACCGACTACAATACGCCGCTTCACCGTCCCATCCCGACCGAGAGCATTACCCCCTTTACCAATAAGAGTGTCGGTGAGGAGCTTGGCACGCTCATCGAGTGCCGGGGACGGGAGGTGGTGCTCCGACTCCGTGAGGGAGTAAAGGAGCTCAACAACGGTGACGGGCTCCTCCTCGTCTCTCCGGATGAAAAGGCGACTGCCGGTGCGCTGATCAATCAGGTGACGCCGCTGCGGGACGGGACCTATCGACTGAGGCTCTCCGGCTCGGTCGAGATGGCTCCCGGGGCGACGGTCTACCGAAACCTCAATCATCAGCTGGATCGGCTCCTCAGGCGTGACGATGCCTCGAGCCGAAAGGTTCCTATTAATATAGAGTGCGAAGCGACGCAGCAGGAGATTGTCCTCCGTTCCGCTGTCGCCGAAGCACCCTCCGTTGCTGTCGAAGTGCGGAGAAGGATGATGCTGGAGCCGGCGCAGAAGGATCCCTCGGCGAGGCTTATCGACACGCTCTCAAAGCTCGGCGACACGCCCTACCGCGTCGAGCGACCGGAGCTGAGACTTCGGGGACTCTACCTTCCTCCCTCAGTGGTGACGGAGCTGCGGCGAGAGCTCATCGGTGAACTACGTGAGGCTTGCCACCGAGCGATGACCGAGGAGCGTGACCGCCGGGGAGAGCAGCTCCTGGAGCGGAGGCGGGACTTCCTCGGCCGGGTACACTCGAGGGAGGAGTCCGGTCTGCCGGAGAGGCTGGACTTTACCTATAATGTCGCCAATCAGCAGGCGGAGCAGCTCTACCGTCGACTCGGCGTAACGGGAGAGATAGCCCCGGCGATGGAGGTGGCGATGCCGGAGGGACCGGTGCCGGTGATGACGACCCGCCACTGCCTGCTCCATCGGCTGGGCTACTGCACCCGAGAGGGCAAGCGGCCGCCCTTTTCGCTGCCCCTCTACCTCGTCCGCGGTCAGGAGCGCTTCCGCATCACCACCGACTGTCGCGCCTGCATGATGACCCTCTGGCTCGACCGATAGAGGGTAATAGTACGACTGCAAAGATAGCCTCGCCACGGCAGCCGCTTGTCTCTTATCTGCATCTCGGGGCACATTCAGTCGGTAATTAGACATAAGTGTGTATAAAAAGAGGGGCGCAGTACCGTCAGAGTACTGCGCCCCTCGCTATTAAGTGAAGCCGGACGTTACCAGCCGGGGTTCTGTTTCAGATTCTCCTCACCATAGACGTTGATCTCATGCTGTGGGATTGCCCAGATGATCTTCTTGTAGAGCTCGGTGCCGGGTTCTACGTCGAGGGTGAAGTATCCGTCGGCGAGATAGTCCTTCAGCGCACCCGCTTCTTTCATCTCCTGTGGCGCCATACGCTTGACGGGGAGGTTCCAGCGGCGGAGGTCCCAGAGACGGAAGCCCTCGCCCACCAGCTCACGAAGTCGCTCGTCCTGGATATCCTTGAGGAGCGCATCGCCGGAGGTGGTTACCGGCTTAAGTCCGCGGGAGGCACGCAGAGCGTTGAGTGGCTTGAGTGCATCCTTGCCGGCATAGAAGCCCGCCTCAGCGGCGATCAGGTACTGCTCAGCAATGCGGAAGACGCGGGGCTTATGGTAGCCGTTAGGCACACGCCCGTAGGTGGGGTCATCCTTGATGGTTGCATACTCAGGGTTACCCTTAAACTTCTGGAGAAGCACCATCTCGTTGAGGAAATGGGTATCAAAGACCTTGACATCCGGAGCGAGGTAGAAGTAGACCCCGTAACGGAGGTCCCCCTCCTCGTACTTGTCTAGCAGCCCCTGAGTCGGGAAGTAGGTCGGAGAGTGGTAGTGCTCTGTCCTGCTTAGACCGTAGTAGGATCCCCAGGTATTGGGCTTCTCGTCCGGCAGTGAGATCTCCAGGATCAGGATCTCCTCACTGGAGGTGTCGTGTACCCACATGTCCTCAAAGGCCTCCTTGGTCGGCTCTACGAGTGGATAGGTGCCACTCTGGATCAGCTCCATGGCGGTTGCGTACGCCTTATCGTACTCCTTCCTCTCGAGGTAGACTCTCGCCTTGAGTGCCTTGACGGCATCGACGGTGAATTCACTATTCTCGGCGTGAGGCTTGCGGACGGAAAGCTCCTTCTCTGCGAGCTCCAGATCCTTGAAGATCTGGTCGTAGCACTCCCGGACCGTATTTCTTGTGGTGCCGATGAAGAGGTCGATGTCGTCCATCTGCCCCTTTAGCTCTGCCTTCTCATCCTCGTCGTCTGTCTTGTCATACTTCTCCTTCAGTGTCTCCTTTACCTTATTGTAGTTCTCGATGGTGAAGTTGACGTTCTTCAGAGTGGAGTAGTACATCTGGTAGCAGGAAGCGAAGGTGCCTGCACTTGCATTAAGCTCCAGCCAGCCGTGAAGTCCTGGTGCGCTATTACCCCAGTCGGCCTGCGCATTGAAGCAGTCAGCCATTATCTCCTGAGGGGCGGCGAAGGTGCCTCCTATTCGGTTGCGGAACTGTGCCATGACGCCCCTGTTGTAGGCAACGGCATCCTCATAAGTCTCAAGAGACTTTTCCAGGGGGATTACCGAAGTGGGGTAGCGATTGAGGTCGCAGCCGGTCACAACCACGCCTGCCAAGAGTAATAGCAAGACTCTTGCGGCGGTTTTCCTTAGTCTTGATGTCTTGTTCATAACAATCATTCTATTGGCAAACGTTAGAATTTAATTTCTACAGAGCCCAGGATTTGCATCGTGGCAGGGTTCATACCATAGGCAAGGTTAGTATCAGCCTCGGGATCCGACCCGGAGTACTTGGTAAAGGTGAGTAGGTTACGTCCGGTAAGGCCTAGCTTGACGCCCTTGAAGAATGTCTGTTGCTCCAGGAAACGTCTCGGCAGATCGTAGCCCACGGAGAGACTCTTCAGGCGGAGGAAGGAAGCATCCTCCAGGAGTCGGGTATCAAATTGCATCGTTGCCTCGTACCTCGTCATATCAGGCATTATTGTGCGGTCACCAGGCTTCTTCCAGAAATTGACACTATTCTTTGATGTGTTCCTATTGGGGAACTTTTTGGGGTTGAGGGCGAAGAAGTTGTCGTTATTCACCATGTGCTTCCCGAGGAAGAAAGAGAAGTCAGCTGAGAGGAAGAATCCCTCGTAGTAGGCGTTGAGACCGAAACCTCCACGGCAGGGCGTGCGGTAGGGGACACCGGTATTTTGCTGGAGTGCCTCCTCGTTGAAGTCGTATCCGGTGGTGATGTTGTTGTCGTCCTTATTCAGCTTACCGACATCCTCTCCCGGATTGTACCACTCAGGGTCTCCGGTCTCGGGATTGACCTGCTTGAAGATCGGCATCAGGAACATCGCTGGCTTACCTACCTGGTAAGCAAGCATATAGTCTGTCATCACCCAAGTGTCGAGACCCTGGAAGAGCTCCAGCACCTTGTCCTGGTTGTAATTGATGTTTCCGTAGACTGAGGCGTAGTTGCCACGGCGACCCTTCCAGACATCGACGTCGACCCTGAAGTCAAAGCCCCTATTCTGGTAGGTGCCGACGTTTTGCGTATTGGTGGTGATACCGGTGGTGTAGGGGTAGGGTACATCCATCACCATGTCGGTGGTTCGGCGATCGTACAGCTCGAGGTTGATGCCGAGTAGATCAAAGAGTCGGACATCAAATCCGAGGGTGGTCTTCTGCTGTTTCTCCCAGGTGAGGGCTGGATTTCCGGGACTGATGATCACGCGTGAGGGCTCTCCGCGATAGGGATTGGAGACACCTGCGCTAGCAAAGAAGTCATAGCTACCGAGTCCTGCGGAGTTTCCCGCCGTACCGGTACTAATCTTTACGTCCAGGCGATTGAGCCAGCTGACATCGGCGAGGAAGGCTTCCTTCTTGGCATTCCACTTGATACCGGCACTCCAGAAGAGAGCATTGCGATGCTTGGGAGGGAACTTTGACGAGGCGTCGTTGCGGACCGAGAGGTCGATGAAGTAGCGATCGAGTAGACCGTAGGAGAGACGACCGAAGAATGAGAGATAAGCATACTGACCAAAGCTACTTCCGATGGAGCGCTTCTCCTTGTCAGTTACTTTTCCCAGGTGCATCAGTCGGTAGTCCTTCAGGCCCGACCCGGAGGCGGAGAAGCTGTTGCCGTCGTAGCGATTGAACTCGTGACCCGCCAGAAGTGTGAAGTCGTGCGTGTCAGCGAGATTGAAGTGGTACTCCGCCGTATTGGTAAACGTCCAATCGATCCCGCGAGAGTATTTGTCTGACCGAGAGCCATTGCCGGGTGACCACATGGCACGCGGGTCTTTCACTGTGTTGCCATAGTAATTGGAGAAGTCGAGACCGATGTTGCTCCTCAGCGTCAGACCCTCAAGAGGTCGTATGGTGACGCCAAGGTTGCCGAGGTATTCGAAGGTTCCATACTCCTCCTTATACATATCTGCCACATAGTATGGACTGTATATATTGGCTCCCGGGATCCTCTCATCGTAGTAAGGCTCACCATTTTCCTTGTATGGGGTGTAGAAGGGTGAGATCCAGTAGAAGAGTCCTCCATCGGAGTAGTTGCTCCAGCCGGACTGAGTGGAGATGGAGTTGTCGTAGTAGATACCGTTATTGAGGTAGAAGGAGAGCCAGTCATTGACCTTCGTCTGGAGGTTGGCTCTCAGGTTGTCCTTCGTATAGAGTGAGCGTCCGGCAAAGAGTCCCTCCTGATAGAAGTGCTGACCGGAGACATAGTAGGTGGTGTTCTTGGATCCTCCTGAGACTGATACGTTGAGGTTGACCGTCGGGGCGTTTTTCCTAAAGAAGAAGTCTGTCCAGTTGGTGTCATGTGGAAATGCCTTGCGCGACGGTCGCTCTCTGACCGGCCTCTCCTCGCTTGGTGGTGATGAAGATCACACCATTGGAGGCGCGGGAGCCGTAGATGGCGGTGGCGGAGGCGTCCTTAAAGATCTGCACGCTCTCGTAGTCGTTAGGATTGAGACCCATGATCGTTCCCTGTCCCACCGGTACGCCATCGAGGATGTACATAGGCGTAGAGGAGAGTCCGAGGGAGCCGTAGCCGTGGAGGTTGATGGTGGCCAGCTCACCCGGCTCACCCGACGAGGTGGAGACGGAGAGTCCGGCGACCTTACCCTGCAGTCCCTCGAAGACGTTAGAGACCGGCTTGGACTCGAGGTCCTTGGAGTCTACCTTGACGATGGAGGCGGTGGTGGTGCTGATGGCACGACCTGAGCCGTAGCCCATTGCCACCACTTCGCTTAGTAGCTCGGCGTCGCTCTGCAGGTAGACCTTCATCCCCTGCTTTGCCTTCACCTCTACCGTCTTGTAGCCGATGTAGCTGATGACGAGCAGCTCGCCCTCCCGTGCGCGGATGGTGAATGCTCCGTCGATGCCCGATTGTGTTCCGACCTTAGAGTCGCTCTTGAGCCTGATCGTCGCACCGATGGCAGGCTCCTTCTGATCATCATAGACGACACCCTTGATCTCTATGCGCTGTCCTAGGGCGGCCAGCGCTGAGAGGAATAGGGTCCCTATGAGGAGTAGCAGTTTTCTCTTCATAATGTGTGGGTATTAAAGGAATGAAACAATAGTGAAGTCTCTGTAGGGTGCAAAAAGCACTTTGCCGCACTCTCCGGGCTGATCCCGGTGAGGCGGCAAAGTGCAGCGGGTATGAAAAGGAAGAGACCCGACTTGCTACAATATATATATATATATATGGAGATCCCGCGTCGGATACCGGCACACACATCCTCTCTGGAGAGTCTGTCGATCTCTCCGCAGACAAGGGATAATAAGTGTGGTAGATACCCATCTGCATAACAATTCCCGGACTTCCGGATAGGTGTTACTGTGATCTCATGCCCAAAGTTGTCTAAAATTTCCCAAACAAAAAAAGAAAAACCACAATCTACAGCAAAAAAATAATCGGGAGCTGTGGCACCTCGACCCGAATGGTGTAGATGTGAGAGGATCAGAGGGATACGAGCCTACCCGGTCAGGGGCAAATCTATGGACGGGTCAGGGGTGACGCATTGTGCATCGGGGTAATCATATACCATGGGGGCTCATCCGTGAGGCACCCGAAGGGTGCTCGCTCCATAGGCATCGGTCATCCGCGAAGCGGTGACCGATGTACAGAGACCCTTCTTTACCCCATCGACCCCTTGTGGGTCGCCGAGCAGAAATCCTCTTTCTCGGCGACCCGCAAGGGGTCGAGGCCTAATGCGTTCGCTTATACATCGGTCTTCGGCACTACGTGCCTCGACCGATGCCTATGGAACGGGCATCCTTGCGGATGCCATCATGTTATCTATTTACTCGCGCTACCGTAACCCCAAGGATGAGGATCGCCCGGCTGCGTGGCACCCCGGCAGGGGTGCTCGTTTATCTCTTCCCGGGGTCTTCGGCACTTCGTGCCTCGACACCCGGTCTAAAAAGCGATGATCCCTCCGGGGCTTCGCCCCTGCGGGATCGGCAGGAGGTAGTAGCAGAGCGGGGATCAGTCGAGGGGACTGCACAGCGACATTGAACATCACCTTTGTCGTTAAGCTCAAATGCGTCACCCTGGTACAGGGAGTGCAAGACACAGAAGGGTATAAAAAAAAGGGAGAGAGGGCCGCATGGGACTCTCTCTCCTGTAGTGGATTACGGATCGGCGCCTTACTCTAAGCGACGGGCACCATCACCGATGATGACGGGGTAGACCTTGGGGGCGTGACCAAACTTCTCCTCATACGCCTTGGTGGCGCGGACGATGAAGCTGTCGTAGATCTCATCGCGGACAAGATTGATCGTGCAGCCACCGAAGCCTCCGCCCATGACGCGGGACCCGGTGACGCCGCTGTGGAGTGCCTCGAGGACGAGGAAGTCCAGCTCCTCACAGCTCACCTCGTACTTCATCGAGAGGCCCCAGTGGGTCTGGTACATCTTACGCCCCACGGTGGGGTAGTCCCCCGCCTTGAGTGCATCGGAGACCTCCAGCACGCGGTCGATCTCCTCGATCACGTACTCGGCTCGGAGCGCGTCCTCAGCGGAGACCTTGTCCCGGATGCTGTCCAGCATATGGAGGTCGGCATCGCGTAGGTACTCGATCTTGCGGTCGGGGTAGGCCTCACGGAGAGCCTCCACCACATGCTCGCAGGAGGCTCGGCGCTGATTATAGGCGCCGGAGGCGAGGTTGTGCTTCACCACCGTGTCGATCAGGACGAGACGGTAGCCCTTAGGCTCCCAGGGGAAGTACTCGTGCTCCAGCGAGCGGCAGTCGAGGCGCATGATGTGTCCCTCCTTGCCGAAGACGCTGGCAAACTGGTCCATGATCCCGCAATTGACACCCACGTAGTGGTGCTCGGTCATCTGTCCGGCGATGGCGAGGTCGAAGTCGTCCACCTTGCCGTCGCCGAAGAGCTCGTTGAGCGCCCTGGCGTAGCAGCTCTCCAGTGCGGCGGAGGAGGACATGCCTGCCCCGAGCGGCACATCACCGGAGAAAGCGGTGTCGAAGCCCTGTACCGGGACGCCGAGCTTCTGCATCTCGCGGCTGACGCCGAAGATGTAGCGCGCCCACTGCTCCTCGGGAGCGTCCTCCTCCGTGAGACCGAAGGAGGCTCTCTCGTCGAGGTCGATGGCGAAGGCATTGATGCGGTCGGTGCCATTGGGACGAATCGCCGCCATGATGCCGGTGTCGACGGCACCGGGGAAGACGAAGCCTCCATTGTAGTCGGTGTGCTCACCGATGACATTGATCCGGCCGGGGGCGAAGTAGAGGTCCACCCCGTCGGTATGGTCATAAGCCTGCTCAAAGGCAGCTCTCACTTTTTCTCTATTTCTCATAAGGACTCAGGCTGCAGTGTGGGCGACAGGGACGTCGGTCTTATTGGGCTTGCACCCCCAGAGGGCGTAGAAGAGGATCCATGCCTCACCGATGGCGACGAGGATCCAGGAGATGTTCCATCCGATACCATCAGCCATCGCACCCTGGATCACAGGGAGAAGCGCACCGAGGGCAAAGGTGGAGGGCCACATCACGGAGTGGAAGAGACCGATGGCGCAGAGGAAGTAGGGATTCTCCGTCACCATGGCGAGGATCACGAGGATCAGAGCGGCGAAGGAGGCGACCATCAGCTGGGTGCGGGCGCTGACCTTATTGAGGAAGCTGCCGACGAAGCGACCAACCAGCATACCACCCCAATAGAAGGAGGCAAGCGTGGCGCCGAGCTTGGCAGCCATGGCGAGGTCGTTCATCGCATAGAGGACGATATTGGCACCCACGCAGACCTCCACACCGACGTAGAAGAAGAGGGTTACCAGACCGAGTGAAAGCTGACGGAAAGACCAGACGCTGCCGGGGAGCTTCTCGTCGCCGGAGGAGACACCCTCGATCTCGGGGAGATCGATGCGGGTGAGGGCGAAGACGATCACCGCCACGAGGATCATCAGGCAGAGGATCGGCAGGTAGAGAGAGGTGATATTGACCTCCAGTCCGCTCTTTCCGCTAAAGATCACGTAGGCGACGAAGAGCGGGCCGAGCGTGGTCATGAGGGAGTTACCGGTACCGGAGATATTCTGACGCTGTACGCCGGTGGTGCCTGGGACGTCGCAGGCAACGAGATAAGGATTGACCACCGCCTGGAGGTAGGTGAGTGCCGTACCGGCGACAAAGGCGGCGATGAGGAAGATCCAGTAGGCGATCGGGAGGGTTACGGGACCCTGCCAGGTGAGACCGGTGAAGTCGCCGGACTTAGCGGTATCGACGACAAAGTTGCCCGTCTCAGCCGCAGCTGTCTGCATGGCAGCGATGCTTCCCTGACTCTCGATAGACTTCGCCTCATTGATTGCACCCTCAAAGCGGGGCAGGTCGAAGGTGTCGAAGCACCAGGCGGAGCACATATAGATCGCAAAGGCGACGATCAGGATGCCGAGACCGAGGATGAGCGACTTCTTGTACCCATTCTTCTCGATGTACCGGGTACTGATCGGTCCCATCACTAAGTAGGCGAGGAAGAAGGCGAAATTGAGCGTCGTCGTCAGCGTATTGGTCATGCTACCGCCCTTGATGAGGTAAGCGGCCTGCATGGGGGCCTGGAATTGCTGATTGAGGTTGGTGATCAGGCCGATCAGAGCCATCAGCACCACCATAATGATGAAGGGCACCAAGTAATTGGGCTTCGTCTGATTGTACGTTTTAGTCATAAGTTATTGTGGAAAGTGTAAGAATGCATGGTCAGAGCTCCTCGTCCTCTATCTCCACGGTGGAGAAGGCGAAGGTGGTCCGACTCTCATAGGTCTCCCCGGGACGGAGGACCGTGGAGGGGAAGTCGGGCTTATTGGGCGAGTCGGGGAAGTGCTGTGTCTCGAAGCAGATCGCCGAGCGGGCGGGATAGCGGCTCTCGCCCTTACCTCGCATATTGCCGGTGAGCCAATTGGCGGTATAGATCTGCACGCCGGGCTGGTCGGTCTGCACCTCCATGGAGATGCCGCTCTTGGGGGAGAAGCAGATGGCGCAGGGTCCGAAGGTACCCGGCTCCTTATCCAGCACCCAGGTGTGGTCGTAGCCACGCGCCTGGAGGAGCTGCTTCTCCTCTCTGTCGATCCGCTCGCCCACCTCGTGCCAGTCGAGGAAGTCGAAGGGCGTTCGCTCCACCGCCTCAGCGGTTCCGAAGGGGATCGCCGTGTCGTCCGTCGGGAGGTACTTCGATCCGAAGAGCCTCAGCATGTGGTCATGGACGGAGGAATCTCCCTCGCCGGAGAGATTGAAGTAGGAGTGGTTGGTGAGGTTGATCACCGTAGGTCGGATCGTGCTCGCCTTATAGCGGATGTCGAGGGTATTTTCCTCCAGGAGGCGATAGGTCACCTCCACCTCCAGCTCGCCGGGGAAGCCCTCCTCACCATCAAGGGAGGTGTAGCGGAGTACGAGCGTGGCGTCATCTCTCTGCTCGGCGTCCCAGACACGGAAGTTGAAGCCCGTGGGTCCGCCGTGGAGGCTATTGGGACCGTTATTGATCCTCAGGCGATAGGTCTTGTCATCAAGCGTAAACTTCCCCTTCGCGATCCGATTGCCGTAGCGACCGATGATGGAGCCAAAGTACTGCTCCTCCGTCCCGAGGTAGTCGTCGAGGCTGTCGTGCCCGAGGACGACGTCCACCGGCTTACCCTCCCGGTCGGGGACCAGCAGCTGGACGATCTTGCCGCCATAATTGGTCACCAGCATCTCCATACCGGTCCCATTGGTGAGGTGATAGAGGTGGGTGGGATGACCGCAGAGGTTGCGGTCAAACTTCGCAGCGTCTATCGAGACCGGCTTTCTATAATAGTTCATACGTAAGCATTAGTTAGAAGTGGTGGATGTGCCGGGGGATAACCCGCCCGGGCGATATTCCGTCATCAAATGTACACTTTTTTACCCTTATGCCCCACTGATAAGCAAATTATTTATTGTACACCGCCGCCACCGAGCTCGATCAGCCAGCGGCAAAAGAGGAGGAAGAGGTAGGCCAAGAGCGCCACGAGGATGATCAGGACGATGATCGCCACGACGAAGTAGCCGGCTCGGCGATTGACCTCACGGATCGTCTCGCGGTCATCCTCGACGAAACCGCGAACCAGCTTAGCGGTCCGGCTATTGGCCCGGAAGAAGAAGTCCAGCACCGCAGCGGGAGAGACTTGATCTTGCGGGTCGAGAGCCGCAGCCCCGGGATCACGAAGAGAAAGCCCACCACGTCGCCCGCATAGGGGATGAGACCGATGAGCGCATCGATCCCGTAGCGGTCCATGTATCGGTCCGCCCAGAGGATGATCCGGTAGTCGCGGTCACGGAGGAGCTCCTGCCGGCGCTCCTCCTTCCTTGCATGGCGCGCTGCCTCCGCTGCCCTGGCGCGGTCCATGGAGGCCTGCTCCTCGGGGTCAGTCAGCCGGAGCTGACGCCGCACCTGCTCTCGTCGTCCCTCGTGCATCGCCTTATACGTCCAGTGTCGCCTCGCCGCTGAGCAACTTACGGAGGTCGTCCGGCCCGAGATCCTGCCTACCCTCCCCTGCGAGGAGCAGCAGGTCCTCACGGACACGCTCATCGGTCAGGTCGGTGTGGACGCGACGCCGGACCTCGGCGACGAAGGCGGACTTATCGTCGATCTGCCGCATATTGTACTGAAAGGTCTCGCGGATCCGCTCCAGCTCGCGCCGGTAGTGGTCCTCGGTCACCTTATTCGCCACCTCCTTCTGCCGCAGAAGTAGAAGCTCATCGACAGCCGCTGCCGACCGCTGGGCAGCGACACGAGAACGGGCAGAGGCCACCTGCGCCAGCTGTCGGGCACGCTGCTCATCCCGAGGATCAGCCGGTCTCGAGGGAGCGACGGACCGGGAGACCCTCTCTGTAATCACCGGCGCTACCTCTCGCTCCACCCCCTCCAGACGCTGCCGAAGGCGATCGATCCGCTCGGTCATCTCCGCGGGAAGCGGCGACTGCTCCAGCTCCCTGAGAGACTGAGGAGCCATCAGCCGATCCTCCAGAGGGCTCTCTATGATCTCCCGAGCGATGGAGAGGAGCTTAAGCACCGGCGTAAGGTGCTCCGCTGCCCGGCTCAGCATCTCCGGCGACAGCGTTTGCAGCTCGTGGATATGCTCTGTCAGGTCACCGGCATCCATGCGCGACTGGTGGTACTCCTTGAGCGACTCATCGTAGATCCTCTGCAGCGAGTCGATCTCCTCGCCGAAGACCCTCAGGTCCACCCTCAGCTCCTTATACTTGCGCACGATCTCGCCGTCATACTTGTCCCACTCGCTGAGGTCGCGGCCATAGCTCTCGCGAGCCTTGCCGAGGGTGACCGTCCGGCGAAGCCAGTTGGGTTCCTTCGGCTTAGCCTCGAGAGCTTCCTGATAGCGCCCCTCCAGCGAGTCGAGTAGCACCTTCGTCGTCTCCACCTGATCCTTATAGTAGGTGATATTGAGCCGGGCGTCGAGCCTCCCCATACCGGTAGAAGAGGTCCGCCCGAGAGAGGTAGAGGTCGTTGATCGTCCGGTACACCTCCACCAGCCGCGCCATATCCGCCTGTATGGAGGAAGCATCCCGCACCACGTCGCTCCTGAGGTCGAGGAGCTGCCCCTTTAGTCGCGCCGTATCGCCGGCCGTCTTGCTGTAGTGCGAGACAAGATTGACCGCCGCCATCACGAGGGCAAATCGACGACCGGAGGAGTGGCTGTAGTCCCGCACCGTCTCCGAGAGACCGGCACGGAAGTCCTCCGAGATAGAGCTAAGGAGCTCCGACGAGCGACCCGAGAGACTGTCGAAGGAGAGCCTCGCCCGACCATACATCTCGTCCACATCGATCCAGCGAAGCTTGTCGAAGTCGAAGAGCTCCGGTGCCACGCTATGGATCCGATCGCCAAAGAGATCCTTCAGCAGCGCTACCCACTCCCGATAGCTGTAGAGGATCTGCTCTCGCAGTTCGCCGTAGGCGGTGATAGCCCCCTTGATGTCCCCCTTTGCTTCCTTATATGCCTCTACCAGACCGGCATAGCGACGGAGGAGATCCTCCGACTCCGCCTGTATCGCCTTGATGCCGGCGGTACCGACGATGGTATCGACCGCCTGCTGAGAGAGCTGAGGCTTCACGCCCGGGCGGTAGTCCCGGGACGCCTCGTCCACCTGCGCGAGGACCCGGTCCATAGCTCTCTTCCCCTCCTCGAGAAGCTCTGTCACCACGCTCACCGCCCTTGCGCTGTCGCTCGACTCGATCAGGTCGATGATGCGGTACTCATCGACGAGGCTCTTACTGCTGCTGTTATTGAGGAAAGCCTCCCGGATGTGAGGGTCATTCCCCAGCGACCTGTACGCCTCCCAGACCAGCCGGCTCACCTCGGACGAGTCCCCGGAGATGCCGTCACCTCGCAGCTCATAGGCGAGGTCGGCACGGGTAAAGTGGTCGTCCCGGGCGACCAACTGGTCAGCAACAGACTTGATGCGCTCGTAGAGACGCTGCGGATCGATATCGGACATAGAGAAAATAGGACTACTATATATAATATGTGTGGACAGTCGGAACCAAATGTCATCCCGACTGCTCAAATGTACCGCTTTTTCATCACAAGCCCCTCTGCAAGGTGTGGCCCGCCAGGGGGTGATGCATTTGAGCATTGGGGTAATCATATACCCAGGGGGCTCATCCGTGAGGCACCCGAAGGGTGCTCGCTCCATAGGCATCGGTCATCCGCGAAGCGGTGA
>QWCE01003848.1_pt1 | contig 15846 bp, 16 predicted proteins | sample 1972531 | NCBI WGS metagenome assembly QWCE01 (sample SAMN09866716, study PRJNA288562) | Human gut metagenome isolate term4_stool, whole genome shotgun sequencing... | reverse complement strand
GAAAATCTAGAAAATACTCATCCTACAAAGGACAGGTAGGAAAAATATCAGACAACAAAATAAAAAGAAACTTCAAAGTAGAAAAACCATACACACAAATAACAACAGACACAACAGAATTTAAGTATTTAGAAAAAGATAAAACAGGAACCTATCAAATAAAGAAACTCTATCTAAACCCATACCTAGATATGTACAACAGTGAAATATTAAGCTATGAAATATCAAAACACCCAACAATAGAACCAATTTTAAAAGCATTAGACAAAGCAATAAAGGTAACTAACAAAAGTAAAGAAAAAAGAATATTCCACTCAGATCAAGGGTGGGCATATCAAAAAAATCAATATACATCAAGGCTAGAAGCTAACAGTATCACCCAATCTATGTCCAGAAAAGGAAACTGCCTAGACAACTCACCAATGGAAAATTTCTTTGGCATACTAAAACAAGAAATATATTATGGACACAAATTCTATTCATATGAACATTTAAAACAAACAATAGAAGAATTCATAAAATATTACAACGAAGATAGAATAAAAGAAAAATTAGGATACTTATCACCAATAGAATACAGAAAGAAAAATGCAGCATAAAAAATTCCTACCCCTAGGGGTAGGATAGGACAAAGAAATACCAGAGCTAGTCTAGTTCTAACCCTGGTATTAGGTCCAACTTTGTGGGGTCACCTTAGATTTACCTATTCTGTAACATCACCTTTTAATTTTATTAAAAAACTACATTTACAACTAACATTGCTATTGGCATTAATATTACTGTAATTATGCCTGCTATAGCAATAGATAGACCGCTCATTGCGCCTTGAACTTCACCCATTTGTCTTGCTTGGGATGTGCCGACAGCGTGGGAAGATGTTCCTATTGCAACACCTTGAGCTACTGGATCTTTTATCTTAAATATCTTCATGACTGTTGGAGCGATTACTGCACCTGTCACACCTCTAATTACTACAGAAATTGCAGTTATAGCTGCAAGACCTTGATATTCTTCTGATAAGGATACTGCTATGGCTGTTGTAATTGATTGTGGGACGAGTGATGGTGTAAGTTCTGCGCCCATATTAAACAATTTGGATAATAATATAGCTAGAATCATTGAAAATATTGATCCTACAGTCACTCCTACCAATACTGGTAGGATATTTTTCTTAAGTATATCTAAGTTTATATATAGGTCTATGATCATAGCAACTGTTGCAGGGCCTATGAAAAATGCGATGAAATCTCCGCCTTTTTTGTAATATTCATAAGGGATACCTGTTACAGATAAAAATCCAACTATTAATAAAATTGCTATTAATAGAGGGTTTGCTATTGGTGTTTTTATTTTAGAATTGATCCATTTTCCTATTTCATAGGCTGCAAAAGATAATATGATACCAAAGTATGAGTTATTAAAAATACCTTCAATCATTTATTCCTCCTTTGCATGGCTTGAATTACAAGACCAGTTACTGCCATTGTAAGTAAGGTTCCTATAACGATTAGTCCAACAAGTGAAAATAATTTTCCTCTTATGGCATCATAATTACTAATTATGCCAACTCCTACAGGAACGAATAAAAATGCCAGGTTATAAAGAATTCCGTCACTTGTAGTTTTGACATCTTCTACTTTTAGGATTTTAAAATGAAGTGCCAAGAACAAGTAAAACATACCATAGACCGCTTCAGGGACTGGGAAGTTTATAAAATGTCTTGTGATTACGCCTAAAAATAGGCATAAACACAAGATTGTAAATTCTTTAAGATATTTCATATCTATTCAACTGATACGACTTTGCCAGGATTTAGAATCATATTAGGGTCAAATACTTTCTTGATTCCCCTAATTAGGTCTGTGTTGATTTTTCCTTCGTATTCTTTTAGATATTTAAGTTTTCCGTGACCAATTCCGTGTTCACCAGAAAGTTGTCCGCCAAATTCATAAGCTTTTGCATATACTTTTTCTAAGAAGTCATCAACTTGTTTTTTAAACTCATCAATTTTTTCTTCGTCATTAGATAAAGCGTAGATGTGTAGGTTACCATCTCCTGCGTGGCCGAATGATTGAACATCAAAGTCATAGTTTTCACCAATTTCATTTACATAGTTTATAAATGGAGCGATTTGGTTGATTGGAACAACTACGTCACATTCATCTACTAGTTTATATTGGCTGTCTATTGCTTCAAGGAAAGAGCTTCTTGCTGCCCATGCGTCTTTTATTGCGTTTGGAGTATCTGCAACTAATACGTCAATTGCACCATTTTCAACTAATAATTCTGCTGATTGTTCCATTAGAAGATCAATTTCGTCTTCGTTGTCACCATCAAAAGTGATAAGTAGATAAGCTTTTACATCTGTACCTTCTATATTTTTAGGGAAAGTTTCTTTGCCGATGTATTTTTCTGAAGCAAGGATAATCTTTCTTTCCATGAATTCTATAGCTTGTGGTTTTAGATTAGCTCTAAATAATACTGGAACTGTAGCTATACATTCTTCTAATGATTCGAATGGAACTATTAGAGATATAGTGTGTTTAGCTTGAGGGATTATTCTGAGTGTTAATTCTGTAATAATACCGAGAGTACCTTCAGAACCAACCATTAAGTCTTTTAGTGAATAACCGGTAGATGTTTTAGAAACTACTGCTCCGAATCTTGTAACTTCGCCTGTTGGTAAAACTACTTCCATAGCTCTAACATAATCTCTTGTTGTACCGTATTTAACAGCTCTCATACCACCAGCATTTGTAGAAACATTGCCGCCAAGAGTAGCAAATTTTTCACCTGGATCAGGTGGATACATATAGCCTTTTGTTAGACAATCTTCTGCAAGGTCATGTAAGAATACACCCGGTTGAACTTTAACAACTAAGTTATCTAGATCGTATTCAAGGATTTTATTCATTCCTTGCATATCAATCATAACACCGCCGTTAATTGCAACACCTGAACCAACTAAACCAGAACCAGCACCACGAGCTAAAACAGGAATCTTGTTTTCGTTACATATTTTCATTATGTTTGAAACATCTTCTGTTGATGTAGCTGCGATTAATACATCTGGTTGGTAGGAGCCGTAAATAGGCATCTCATCGTGGAAAAAGTCTTCGTTTATATCTTCGCCTGTATAGACTTTTCCTTCTACATTTTCTTTAAGTTTGCTAATGATTTCGTCATTAACCTTATTATATTGTGTCATATTACCTCCTAAATAGTTGAAAAAGGAGCATCCGCATCCGTTTTCTATGATTACGTTTTCATTATAACAAAAAAATTAACAAAGTGCAAAAATAATTATTTTTGGCGAAGTTTTTAATTTTGTGAAAAGAAATAAATTGATTGAAGATGCGAATTTATAGTGTATAGTAGAAATGAAGCTAATAATTAAAGAATGTTAAAATATGAATATTATTCATTTTTTGCAGCTGATTTGCATAGTATATTAGACGTCCTTGAAATAAAGGTTGCAAAGCTTTTTATTGGCGGAAAGTCGTTTTTCTAAAAAACTTTGATTTTTATTTGACAATTAACCAAATGATTGTTAAGATAATAACAGTAGGATAATAATAGTTAGGATGTTTAATCCAAAGTCAAAATTTAAAGGAGAGATAATGTATAAATTAACTGACGAACAATTAGAAATGCAACAAATGTTTAGAGACTTCGCTGAAAAAGAAGTAGCACCTATAGCTATAGAAATAGACGAAGAACACAGATTCCCAGAAGAAAACGTAGCAAAAATGCAAGAGTTAGGTTTCTTCGGTATCCCATTTGACGAAGAATATGGTGGAATTGGTCTAGATACACTTACATATGTACTAGCTGTTGAAGAATTATCAAAAGTTTGTGCATCTACAGGTGTTATTCTTTCAGCTCATACATCACTTGGTGCTGACTGCATTAATAAATTTGGTAATGAAGAACAAAAAGAAAAATATTTAATTCCACTAGCTTCAGGTGAAAAACTTGGTGCATTCGCACTTACAGAACCAGATGCAGGTACTGATGCTTCAGGTCAAAAAACAGTCGCTGTTAAAGATGGCGATGAATATGTTCTTAATGGTACAAAAATCTTTATAACAAATGCAGGTTACGCTGATACTTATGTAGTATTTGCTATGACAGATAAATCTCAAGGAACAAGAGGAATCTCTGCATTTATCGTAGAAAAAGGAACTCCAGGTTTTGAATTTGGTACTAAAGAAGACAAAATGGGTATCAAAGCTTCATCAACAATGGAATTAGTATTTAGAGATTGTAGAATACCAGCAGCTAACCTTTTAGGTGAAGAAGGTAAAGGCTTTAAATATGCTATGCAAACTCTAGACGGTGGTAGAATTGGTATAGCAGCACAAGCACTAGGTATAGCAGAAGGTGCACTTAACAAAGCAATAAAATACGTTAAAGAACGTCAACAATTTGGTAGACCAATTGCTAAATTCCAAAACTCACAATTTAAACTAGCTGAAATGGCTATAGATATAGAAAGTGCTCGTCACTTAGTATACAAGGCAGCTACACTTAAAGATGCTGGCGAAAGCTATACAGTTGCAGCAGCAGAAGCTAAACTAAAAGCAGCAAGAGTAGCAATGGATGTTACAACAAAAGCTGTTCAATTATTCGGTGGTTATGGCTACGTTAAAGAATACGAAGTAGAAAGAATGATGAGAGACGCTAAAATAACAGAAATCTATGAAGGTACTTCAGAGGTTATGTTAATGGTTGTTTCTGGTGCACTTTTAAAATAAATAATAAGTAAAAAGTAACGAAGGGAGATATATATGAATATATTCGTATGTGCAAAACAAGTACCGGACACAAATGAGATCAAAATTGATCCGGTTACAAACACACTAATTAGAAAAGGCGTTCCAAGTATCCTTAATACTTACGATGCTTTTGCTTTAGAGCAAGCTTTGAGAATCAAAGATAAAGATCCAGAAGTTAAGATTACTGTAATCTCAATGGGACCTCCACAAGCAGACCCAATGCTAAGAGACTGTCTAGCAGTAGGTGCTGATAATGCTTACCTAGTTACAGATAGAAAATTTGGTGGATCTGATACACTAGCTACATCTTATATTCTTTCAGAAGCTATCAAAAAAGTAGCTGAAACTGAAGGAAAGCCAGATATGGTATTTTGTGGACTTCAAGCTATAGATGGTGATACTGCACAAGTTGGACCAGAACTTGCTGAACACCTAGATCTTCCACAAGTAACATATGGTTATACAGCTGAAGTAAATGAAGAAGGACTTAAGGTTCTTAAAGAGGTTGAAGGTGGAGCGCTTGAAATTCAAATGACCCTTCCTGCTCTAGTTACATTTACAAAATATGGTGATCTAGAATTAAGATATCCAAAAATCAAAAATAAATTAAAAGCTAAAAAAGCAACAATTAACCAAATTACTTTCGAAGAACTAAAAGAAAGTATTGATGAAACAGCTATCGGTCTTAAAGGTTCTCCAACAAGAGTTAATAAATCTTACACACCTACAGTTGAAAAAGTTGGCGAAATCTTCGAAGATATGGAAGCTGGCGACGCAGCAGATAAGCTAATTGCAGCTTTAGCTGATAAAAAGCTTATTTAAGGAGGGACTATGTCAGAAAATAAAAACCTATGGGTATTAGTTGAAACTAAGGAAGACGGATCAGCTGTTAATGTAGGCCTTGAATTAATGAATCCAGGCAGAAAAATGGCTGACATACTTGGTGGAAAATTAGTTGCAGTTATTATTGGTAAAGAAGTATCAAAAGCTAAAGAAGAAGTAAAAGATCACGGAGTTGATGCAATAATTACTTGCGAAGGCGATATTTATAAAGAATATAATACAGACGTATATGCAAATGCAGTAGAAAAACTTGTTGAAAAATACAATCCAAACACTATCCTAATTGGTGCAACAAACCAAGGTAGAGATTTAGGACCAAGAGTATCTTCAAGACTACACACAGGTCTTACTGCAGACTGTACAGAACTTGATGTAGATGCTGAAACAGGAAACGTTCAATGGACAAGACCTGCCTTTGGTGGTAACTTAATGGCACAAATTCTATGTCCAGACTCAAGACCACAAATGGGTACAGTACGTCCAGGTGTATTCTCTAAAGAAGCTTTTGGTAGAAAAGACAACATAGAAGAAATAGAAGATAATATAGAATATACAGGCGAAATCAGAACAAAGATTCTTAACTTCATCCCAAGAGACGAAGGTGAAGAAGTAGATCTTGTAGGTGCTGAATTTATCGTATCTGGTGGACGTGGATTAGGCGAAGCAGCTAACTTTAAAATTATAGAAGAATTAGCAGAAGCACTAGGAGCTACAGTAGGGTCTTCACGTGCGGCAGTAGATGCTGGATGGATTTCTCACTCTCACCAAGTTGGTCAATCAGGTAAAACTGTAGGACCAAAGGTATATATAGCAGTAGGTATTTCTGGAGCTATCCAACACTTAGCTGGTATCAATGCTTCAGATACAATAGTTGCTATAAATAAAGACCCAGATGCGCCAATATTTGACGTAGCTGATTATGGTATTGTTGGAGATTTATTTGAAGTAGTTCCAGCATTAACAGAAAAAATCAAAGCAAGAAACGCTTAAGATTAAAAATTAAACCACTATTTATTATTAAATAGTGGTTTTTCTTGTATATAGACGATAGTAAAATGGCTTGATATTCTGTTTGATAATCGATTTTCTAAAAATTGTTAAAAATTATACAAAAAAGATTGACAAAAAAATATCAACTGTTATAATATAAGTATAAGAAAGAAAAAATGGGTATAAAGTTAATGAAGGCTTTGTGCCAGTAAATATTTGTAAACGATTTATTTGAAGGGGGATGAATGACTTACAAAACTGTAAAATATGAAGTTAATGGTCATATAGCAAAAATTACTATAAATAGACCAGAAGCTTTAAACGCACTTAACTCAGAAGTACTAGATGAACTAAATGTACTTCTAGACGAAGTAAGAGCTAACAAAGACCTAAGAGTGGCAATACTAACAGGTGAAGGCAGAAGTTTTGTTGCAGGAGCGGATATTAAAGAAATGTCAACTCTAACAGCTATTGAAGCAAAAGAATTTGGTCACAAAGGACTTTCAGTATTTAGAAAATTAGAAAGTTTACCTATTCCAGTTATAGCTGCTATTAACGGATTTGCTCTTGGTGGTGGATGCGAAATAGCTATGAGCTGTGATTTTAGAATAGCAAGTGACAAAGCTTTATTTGGTCAACCAGAAGTTGGTCTTGGAATTACTCCAGGATTTGCAGGGACTCAAAGACTTCAAAGACTTGTAGGCCCTGGATATGCAAAATATTTAATCTATACTGCTAAAAATATCAAGGCTGAAAAAGCTTACGAAATCGGCTTGGTTCAAGAAGTTGTAGAAGCTGATAAACTTGAAGAAACTGTAGAGAAACTTGCAGAAAAGATTGCTGCTAACGCACCAGTTGCTGTTAGAGCATCTAAAGAAGCTATAAATGTCGGTGGTCAAGTAGATATAGACAGTGCAATTAAAGTTGAAGAAAACTTATTTGCTCTAACCTTCTCAACAGAAGATCAAAAAACAGGAATGAATGCTTTTATCAATAAGGGTAAAGCAGAATTTGAAAATAAATAAAGGAGAAATGTAATGAAAATAGGTGTAATCGGTTCAGGAATTATGGGCGGCGGTATTGTAGAAACAGCTGCTAAAAATTACGAAGTTGTAGTTAGAGACATCAAAGATGAATTTCTAGAAGCTTGCAAGGCAAGAATAGAAAAATCTTATACAAGAAATGTTTCTAAAGAAAGAATGACTGAAGAAGATAAAGAAAAAGCTTTAGCAAATATCACATACACAACAGAAGTTAAAGATCTTGCTGATTGTGATATCGTAATAGAAGCTGCAACAGAAAATCCAAAACTTAAAAAAGATATCTTTAAAGAACTTGATGAAGTGGTAAAAGAAGGCGCAATCCTTGCTTCAAACACATCTTCACTTTCAATTACAGATATAGCTGCATCTACAAAGAGACCAGAAAATGTAATTGGTATGCACTTCTTCAATCCAGTTCCAGTTATGAAACTTGTAGAAGTTATCAGAGGACTTCACACATCTGATGAAACAAATAAAACAATCTTCAAATTAGCAGAAGATTTAGGAAAACAACCTATCGAAGTTAAAGAAGGTCCTGGATTTGTTGTAAACAGACTTCTTATCCCAATGATTAACGAAGGTATCGGCGTTCTAGCTGATGGTCTTGCAAGCGTTGAAGATATAGACAAAGGTATGCAACTGGGTGCAAACCACCCAATGGGACCTCTTGCCCTAGGAGATCTTATAGGTCTTGATACATGTTTAGCTATTATGGAAGTTCTTTACAATGAATTTGGTGATAGCAAATATAGACCAAACCCACTTCTAAGACAAATGGTAAGAGCTGGAGACCTTGGTAGAAAAACAGGTAAAGGCTTCTACGATTATAGCAAATAAGGTAAAAAGTAAGTAAAAATAAAGGAGAAATTATGACAAGAAAAGTAGTAATAGCAAGTGCAGCAAGAACACCAATAGGATCATACGGTGGTGCATTAAAATCAGTAAGTGCACAAGATTTAGGTATCACAGCAGTTAAAGAAGCAATAAAAAGAGCGGGAATCAAACCAGAAGATGTAGATGAAATGGTATTTGGTTGCGTACTTCAAGCAGGACTTGGCCAAAACGTAGCTAGACAAATTTCTATTGGAGCAGGTATCCCTAAAGAAAAACCAGCAATGACATTAAACATCGTTTGTGGTTCAGGCTTGAGAAGCGTTTCTCTAGCTGCTCAAATGATTATGGCAGGAGACTCTGACATAGTTATAGCAGGTGGTACTGAATCAATGTCAAATGCACCATACCTTCTTCAAAATGAAAGATGGGGAGCTAGAATGGGCGACAAAAAGGCTGTTGATGAAATGATCAAAGACGGTCTTTGGGACGCATTCAACAACTACCATATGGGTATGACAGCTGAAAATATAGTTGAAAAATTTGGTCTTACAAGAGAAGAACAAGACGAACTTGCAGCAATGAGCCAAAACAGAGCAGAAAAAGCAAGAGCTGAAGGTAAATTCAAAGACGAAATCGTACCAGTAGAAGTTAAAGATAGAAAAGGCAATGTAACAGTTGTTGATACTGATGAACACATTAGAGAAGGTGTTACAGCTGAAGGTATCTCTAAACTTAAACCAGCATTCAAGAGAGATGGTGGTAGCGTAACAGCAGCTAACGCATCAGGTCTTAACGACGGTTCTGCAGCATTAGTAGTAATGAGCGAAGAAAAAGCTAAAGAACTTGGTGTAAAACCACTAGCTACAATCGTAAGCTACGCAACAGAAGGTGTTGATCCTGCTATCATGGGTACAGGCCCAATCCCAACAGTTAGAAAAGCTCTAGAAAAAGCTAACTTAACTCTTGAAGATATCGACCTAATCGAAGCAAACGAAGCATTCGCAGCACAAGCTTTATCAGTAATTAAAGAACTTGGTCTTAACACTGATATAGTTAACGTAAATGGTGGTGCTATAGCACTTGGTCACCCAGTTGGTGCATCAGGAGCAAGAATTCTTACAACACTTCTATATGAAATGCAAAAGAGAGACTCTAAAAAAGGTATCGCTACACTTTGTATAGGTGGCGGTATGGGTACTGCAGTAATAGTAGAAAGATAAGATTAATTATAAGGTGTGCAGGTAGTTCTTATCTGCATACCTTTTTTGTTTGTTATCTCAAAAAAATAATTAAAAAATATAGAAAAGAATGATAATTATTTTCAATTGTGGGTATATAATTAATATCATAAGAAAACGATATTATAAAAGGGGTTTATATGGATTTTAAAAAATTATATGAAGAGAAATTAATTACTGCAAAAGAAGCAGCAGCAATGGTAAAAGATGGCGATTGGGTAGAAATGGGTTGGTGTGCATTAACACCAGTTGATTTTGACAAGGCTCTAGCTGAAAGAGTTAACGAAGTAAAAGACGTTAAAGTTAGGGGCGGTGTAGTTCCTTATATGCCATACACAGGTCAAGCAGACCCAACAGGTGAGCATATCACTTACCATTCTTGGCATGCATCAGGAACAGAAAGAAAACTTATAAATGCTAATAAAACTGGTGCATTCTTTGCTCCAATCAAATACAGCGAACTTCCTAGATATCTAGAAGAAAATGCTCCAAAAGCAGCTGTATCTGTTATTCAAGTTAGTCCAATGGATAAGCATGGTAATTTCAACTTCGGTATTTCAGTAAGCCACACCATGGCATCTTTTAATAATTCTGACAAAATAATACTTGAAATTAACGAGAATGTACCTAGAGCTCTTGGTGGATTTAGTAACTGTATAAATATCAAAGATGTTGACTATGTTTATCAGTCTTCAAATTACCCAATGTTAACATTACCAAAAGCATCTTTTGGTGAGGAAGAACTTAAGGCAGCAAGTTTTGTAGTAGATAAACTAAGAGATGGAGATACTATCCAAATCGGTATAGGTGGACTTCCAAATGCTATAGGATCTGAAATTGCTAAATCAGACCTAAAAGACCTCGGTGTTCACTCAGAAATGTATGTCGATGCCTTTAGAGAAATGGCATTAGCTGGAAGAATCACAGGCCGCAAGAAAAACATAGACACTGGTCGTCAAACTTATGCATTCGCTGCAGGTAGCCAAGAACTATATGATTATATAGATGATAACGAAGAATTGATGGCAGCTCCAGTTGATTATGTAAATGATGTTGGAGTTATAGCATCTCTCGATAACTTTGTTTCAATCAACACAGTTTTACAAGTAGACCTATGGGGTCAAATCTCAGCTGAAACTATAGGAACCAAACACATATCAGGAGCTGGCGGAGCTTTAGACTTTGTCCTTGGTGCTTATAGATCTAAAGGCGGAAGGTCAATAATTGCTCTTAACTCATCAAGAGTAGGTAAAGATGGTAAGAGAACATCAAATATCGTACCAACATTTGCTCCAGGAACTCAAGCAACAGCCGTAAGAAGCAATACCCACTATATAGCTACAGAACAAGGTATAGTAAACTTCAAGGGTCTTACAACTTGGCAAGCAGCAGAAGCTCTAGTAGGACTTGCTCACCCAGATAATAGGGATGAGTTAATCAAGGCTGCTGAAGAAATTGGTATTTGGAGAAATACAAACAAAAGAATCTAATAATTTAAAAAATCAGAGCGGGGATTATCCTTGCTCTGATTTTTATATAAAATCTATTTACTTAGACGTGGAGTTTTTAAATTGTTAATAAGGTCAAAAATAGCTTGTAAATATTTGTACGAATCTGGATTGTTTTCTTTGATAAAATTTATAAGATCTATAATCCACACAACTACATATTTATTTAAATAAAAAGCTTGGATTCCGTTTGCAATTATTGACCTTCTGCCATTTATTACTATATCATCTCTCATTTTATCAAAATATTTAAGGAGATTTTTCCTATTATCTTTATCTTCAATAAGAGAGTCTATCATAGACAGAAGTGATATTAAATATTTATCTTCAAGAGTATTAAAATAAAAATCTATAGTATTGTCAGCCTTTAATATAATATCTTCAGTCAAGATGGTTTTATCACGATTTTTATAGACGGCTAAATAATTCTTTTTGTCGAAATTATTAAAAAAACTTGGATATAAAGCAAATGGATACGAAGAATTATCTATGATATTTTTAAGAAATTCTAATTCATATTCTCCGTTATCAAAAGCTGCAATAAAAATTGGTGAAAGAATTACTAAAAGTTTTAACTTCTCATTATCATTGTCATTTACGATTGTTAGAGACAAACAATTTTTTATTTTGCTACTATTTTGAGATATTTCCTCAAAATTATAATTATCGTTTACTTGGTAGGATATTTTTTTGCCGTGGTCAAATTTATTTAAAATCATTTTATCAAATCAGCAAAAGTGCCTTTGCTGGCTCTTTTCAAATCTTCTGGTCGAATTTTTATAGAATGGCCAACCTTACCCGCTGATACCTTTATAAAATCCATGTTTTTTGCCTTTTCATCGATAAATACTGGATAGTCTTTTTTTAGGGCAAGGGGAGTTGTGGCACCTCTTTCGTAGCCAACGGTTTTTTTAAGGTCTTTAAGAGCAAGCATGGATAGGCTCTTTACACCAACAGCTTTTGCAGCTTTTTTAAAATCTATTTCGTCTGCGCCGTTTATTACTAATATATAAACATCTCCATCTTTGGATTCTGTAGCAAGTGTCTTAAAGATTGTATGAATATCCTGATTTCCTTCTTCTGCTAAATCAACAGAAGAAACAAATTCATGGTCTAGTTCGTAGTCTATATGTTCATATTCTATATCTAAAGTATCAAGAAATCTCATTGCATTTGTTTTTATTTCTTTTTTCATTATATCACCTCTAAATAACTATACGGCAATAATAAAAATTGTAATATTGGGTATAAAAAAATAGAAGGAGTGGCAATGAGTGAGAAAGTGGTTGTTAATTATGTGTATGATTCCTGCTATAGTCTAGCCTACGGGAATTATTTTTTGATTTTTGATTATGCAGAAGGAATTCTTGAAATACCTGAATCAAAACACATCATGTTTTTTGTGTCAGATAAGGATAGTAGATCCTATACGAATGAAATATTCAATTTAGAAAATCTAAATTCAGTAAAGTATGTACTTAATAAAAATATAAGCAATTTGAAATACCAGGATAATATTATTTTTTTAAATAATGACAAGCTTGGTATGAGAAATCTTAAGAAGCTTTATAAAAAAGACAATGTATATCTCCTAGGCGGAGGAGAAGCTATTAAAATAAAATCAAATACGGGTGAGATTTTCATAAGAACCATCTCACTAGATTGTGAAAAAATTGGCTTTCTAATAGAAATTGAATCTCTTGTAATATTTTTTGGAGGAGATGTTGATTTTTCAAAGATTAATGATGATGTTTATCTTGACTTATTAGATGAATTGGAATTTGAAAATCCCGATATGATTTTTTTACCCATCACAGACTTAGATAAAAAATCTTTTGCCTATCTAGATAAACTTATAAATGATTCTGATAGTCAGATTTTATTTCCAACAAAGATTGGAGATAGGGAAGAAGAAAGTATTGAATTTAAGAAATTTTATAAGGCGAAAAATACGGATATTAGAACCATAAAAGGTGTTAATTATAAGATTGAAATAGAGATAAATTGTGATTAATCATCTAGTATTACTAACTAGATAGAGGTATAATACGGTATGAAAATGATTAAAAAAATAAATGAATTAGAAAATATAAGCTTACCAAGTTGGGAAAATTTACCTGATGATGGCATATATAAAGAAGAATTGTTGACCTACCTAAAAGAGGTCTTAAAGCCTTTATATGTTGTGGATAAAAACGTGATAACATCATCCATGATAAATAATTATGTCAAACTTGGCTATATAGATAAACCTACAAAAAAGAAGTATTTTAGATCGTCTATAGCCCAGCTTATAGTAATATCGATATTTAAACAAATAATAACAATAGAAGATTTGGCCAAAGGAATCGACAATGAAATGACTAACTTTGGTTTAAAAGAAGGTTATGAAAATTTTGAAAATATATTTAATCAAATAAGAAAAGATGTTTTAACAGGAGAAGATGTTACGAGGATTTATATGTCTTATGATTATTCTGATCACCACTATAAGGTCCTTTCTTATTTGGTTATTTCACTTTTAACAAAATTATACACTCAGTTAGCGATAGATAATAGTGAGGAGATATAATGGAAAAAATTGCTATATTAGTAGATTCGGGCGGAGATTTAAGTCTTGACTATATCAAAAAAGAAGGTTTTTATTATTTGCCATTATATATAAATTTAGATGGTGAATATTTAAGAGATAGGATTGATATAGGTCCCGAAGAATTTTATAAATGGATAAAATCAAATGAAAAATTACCAAAAACATCTATGCCATCTCCAGGAGATATACAGGAATTAATGGAAAAAGTTAAAGAAGATGGCTATAATAAGTTGATTTGCATTAATATCGGGAGTAAATTTTCTGGCACTTTCAATGCCTGTAAATCTGCAGAGGTAGAAGGTCTTGATATATATGCCTTTAATACTGGAAATTTAACCCTTGGCCAAGGATATTATGCAGTTTACGCAAAAAAACTTATAGATGATGGCCTAGGCTTTGATGAAATTTGCAATAAACTAGAAGATAAGATAAATGATTCTAAAGTCTTTTTTACCATAGAGACCTTTAAATACATTGTAGAAGGTGGAAGAGTACCAAGGACATTTGGTAAGATTGGAGATGCACTATCTGTAAAACCAATTATAAGGACAGATCCGCCAGAAGGTGGTTTTTCTATAGAAAAAATTGCTAGAGGCGAGAAGAAAACTCTTCGCCAAATAGAAAAAATTGCAAGAAAAAAACTAGAAGGTGTCAAAGACTATTACTTTTTTATAGCCGATGGGGATTACCTAGAAGGATTTAAAAATTTGAAAGAAAACCTAAAGGATATAATAGAAAATGCTCTAGTATATATGGAAGGTCAAATTTCTCCAACTCTCGGCGCAAATACAGGACCAGGTCTTGTTGGAGTCGGATTTTTCATCCTTGACTAATAAGTTAATGATAAAAATAATAGAGTAGGATTTTTATAATAAATAATTTGACATATTATAATTTATCAAGTACTATAATATATGTAAACAACGAAGAAGTACCCAAACTCACCTAACGGCATAAGCTTTTAGGTTAATAAGATATAATTAATTAGATTATTTGCGGGTACTTTGTGCCCGCTTTTTTTATACAATACATTGGAGGTATAACTATAAAAGATTTAAGAATCAATGATGAAATTAGAGCTAGTCAGGTAAGACTAATTGACGAAAATGGTAACCAAGTTGGTATCACTTCTCTAAGAGATGCTCAAGAGATGGCTGACGAGAGAGGTCTTGACCTAGTACTTATGAGTCCAAAGGCAAAACCACCTGTAACAAGGATAATGGATTATGGTAAGTTTAAATATGATCAAGAAAAGAAAGAAAAAGAAAACAAGAAAAAACAAAAAAATGCTCAACTTAAAGAGACAAGATTTTCTTTAAATATCGAAGATAATGACTTGCAAACCAAGGCAAATCAAACAAAAAAATTCTTAAACAACGGGGATAAAGTCAAAGTATCTATAAGATTTCGTGGTAGGGAACTTGGTAGAAAAGAACCTGGCTATGAATTAATGGATAAGTTTAATGCTATGCTAGATAACTGCGGCAAGATTGACAAAAAGCCTAAGATGGAAGGCAGATCTCTTGTAATGTTTCTAGAACCAAATGATGAAAAAGGAGAATAAGATGGCAAAGAATAAAATGAAAACTAAGAGAGCAGCTGCTAAAAGATTTAAAGTAACAGGCTCTGGCAAAATCATGAGAAGAAAAGCTTACAAAGGACACTTAACAGCTAAGAAATCACCAAACAGAAAAAGAAGATTAAGAAAACCAGCTGAAGTTTCACAAACAGTAAACAAAAACGTAAAAAGACTAATTGGTGCATAGGAGGATATAGATGGCAAGAGTAAAAAGAGCAGTAAACGCAAAAAAAAGACATAAAAAAGTATTAAAACAAGCAAAGGGTTATTACGGTTCAAAAAGCCTTCTATTCAAAACAGCTAACCAAGCTGTAATGAAATCTCTATCATATGCATATATCGGTAGAAAACACAAGAAGAGAGACTTTAGAAAACTTTGGATTGCAAGAATCAACGCTGCAGCAAGACTTAACGGTACAACTTATTCAAAACTTATGGGT
>QWCE01003844.1_pt1 | contig 15853 bp, 13 predicted proteins | sample 1972531 | NCBI WGS metagenome assembly QWCE01 (sample SAMN09866716, study PRJNA288562) | Human gut metagenome isolate term4_stool, whole genome shotgun sequencing... | reverse complement strand
AGTAGATGACCTTGATGAATCAACTTATGAAACAGCTCATGGTGGCTATGACCCAACATATGCAAATGAAGATGCTGATAGAGTTCTTCCAGTTGACGTTCTTAGAGAAATGGAAAAAGAAGGTAAAATTGGAAAGATATATGACTATTTCTATACTACAGTAGGAAATGGTACAGCCGTAGCTTCTGCAAAGAAATTCTCAGAAGAAATCGGTGAAAAATTAAAAGCTGATGGCGTAGATGCAGTTATCTTAACATCTACGTGAGGTACTTGTACACGTTGCGGTGCAACAATGGTTAAAGGTATCGAAGCTACAGGTATTCCTGTAGTACACATGTGTACAGTAGTTCCTATTTCATTAACAGTAGGAGCTAACAGAATAGTACCAACAATAGCTATCCCTCACCCATTAGGAAACCCATCATTGGATCCTAAGGAAGAAAAGGGATTAAGAAAACACTTAGTTGAAAAAGCTCTTAAGGCTTTAACAACTCCAGTGGATGGCCAAACAGTTTTTGAAGATTAATTTTTAATCTTTTAAATAACAAATAAAAATGCTTCTGCTCCTTTTTGGGGCAGAAGCTATAATTACAATGGAGGTTTTTTTATGACACTACCTGTTTTTAAGAGTGCCGGATATGTACTAATTCATACACCAGATATGATTATACAAAACGGTTCTACTACTTCAACTGAAAGAGTTACTAACCCTGATTCAGAATTCTTGAAGGTTGTTGGAGATCACATTAGAAGTTATGAAGAAGTTGTAAATTATTTACCAAATCAAGTTTATATTGGTAATATGAGACCAGAAGAATTAAACAACTACGAATTACCTTGGTTCGATAAAGAATGCAAAGGTGAAAGAAAAGGTAAGTTTGGTGAAATCGTTCCTCAAGACGAATTTATCGCCGCAATAAAGGTTTGTGACTGCTTCGAATTAGTTGAACTATCAGAAGAGTTTATCGAATCTGTAAAACCTAAATTTGAAGAAAACTATCCTCATTTAGCTGAGTCTTTCGCAAAAGTGAAAGCTTCTAACATCGAAAATGATAAACACCTTATAGAAGAACATAAGGCAGAAGGACTTTACATGGACGGAAAACTCGTTGGACTTGTTAAACAAGCTCATGATGTTGACGTTAACTTAAGTGCACATACAATGTTTGAAAACCTTGTTTCTAAGGCTTCAGCTGTACTATGCGCTGATTATTTATTCCAATCACATGATAATATTACTAAAGATGAGATAGATTATGTTATAGAATGTTCAGAAGAAGCCTGCGGAGACGTTAACCAAAGAGGTGGTGGTAACTTCGCAAAAGCTATCGCTGAAAAAGTTGGATTAAGCAATGCATCAGGTTCCGATACAAGAGGATTCTGTGCTGCACCTATCCACTCATTTATTCAAGCTGCAGCATTAGTTGAAGCTGGAGTATATGACAATGTATTAGTTGTTGCAGGTGGTTCTACTGCAAAACTTGGTATGAACGCAAAAGATCACGTTAAGAAAGACTACCCTGTTCTTGAAGACGTTGTAGGTACTTTCGCAATTGTCATCTCAAAAAATGATGGTGTATCTCCTATCATTAGAACTCATATTACAGGAAAGCATACTGTAGGTACAGGTTCATCACCTCAAGCTGTTATGACTTCATTAGTTACTAACGCTTTAGATAAAGCTGACCTAAAGATAACAGATGTAGATACATTCTCAGTAGAAATGCAAAATCCTGATATTACAGTTCCTGCAGGAGCAGGTAATGTACCAGAAGCAAACTTCAAGATGATTGCTGCACTTGGAGTTAAGAGCGGTGCATTAGAAAGAACTGATATCCCTTCATTCGCTAAAAATTATGGACTACCTGGATGGGCTCCAACTCAAGGACACATTCCTTCAGGAGCACCTTATGTAGGATTCTGTATAGATGATCTTACTACAGGAGACAAGAACAGAGTAATGTTTATAGGTAAAGGATCCCTATTCCTAGGAAGACTTACAAACCTATTCGACGGTGTTTCATTCATTGCTGAAAGAAACCCTGGAGAAGAAGCTGAAGCTGAAGGATCAGGAGTATCAAGAGATGAAATCAAGAAAATAATCGGAGAATCCTTAAGAGAATTAGCATCTAATATGCTTGCAGAATAGGAGTGGTTATATGCCTAAGAATATTATTGCAGAGGCTCTTTTAGAAATCGCTGATGGTATTGAAAGCGGTTCATTTGCTAAAAAACCTAAAATAGGTCTTACTATATTAGGAAGTGAACATGGCGTTGAAAACATGTTAGAAGCTGTAAGACTTGCAAAGTCTCCTGCTTATGACATTGTCCTAATTGGACCAAAACAAGAAAACTGTGATTTAGAAACTCATGAAGTTTCTTCAGAAGAAGAAGCTCATAAGAAAATGGAAGAGCTACTTGATAAAAAAGTTATAGATGGTTGTGTAACATTACACTATACCTTCCCTATTGGAGTATCTACTATCGGTAGAGTTGTTGCTCCAAGCACAGGAAGAGAAATGCTTATTGCTACAACAACAGGTACTTCATCTTTAAATAGAGTTGAAGGAATGCTTAGAAATGCAATTGCAGGTATTTCAGTTGCTAAGAGCTTAGGAATTGAAAAACCAACTGTTGGTGTTTTAAACGTTGACGGTGCAAAGCAAGTTGAAAGAGCATTAGAAACATTAATCGAAAATGGATATGACTTAGAATTAGCTGAATCAGTAAGAGCTGATGGCGGTGCTGTACTAAGAGGTAATGATATCTTAAGAGGCGTTCCAGATGTTTGTGTTACTGACTCATTAACAGGTAATATCCTAATGAAAGTATTCTCAGCTTTCTCAACAGGCGGAAGCTATGAAGCAACTGGATTTGGATACGGTCCAGGAGTTGGCAAAGACTTTGATAGAAATATCTGTATAGTTTCAAGAGCATCAGGAGCTCCAGTAGTTGCTCACGCAATTAAGTATGCTGCTGACCTTGTAATGGGTAACTTTATGAAAGTTAAAGCTGACGAATATAAAGCTGTTGAAAAAGCATCTTATGATAAAGTAATAGAAACATTACAACCTAAGAAAGAAGCTGCTGAAGAAACTGAAACAGTAGAAGCTCCTCCAAAAGAAGTTGTAACTGCATCTATTTCAGGAATCGAAATTCTTGACTTAGAAGACGCTGTTCAAGCTCTTTGGAAAGAAGGAATCTACGCTGAAAGTGGAATGGGATGTACAGGACCAATCGTAATGATTACCGATGCAAACCATGATAAAGCAACAGAAATCTTAAAGAATAAAGGTTTTATCTAAACTAAAGGCAGGATTTCCTGCCTTTTCTTATGCAACAAAAAAACTGTTGGGGCATGAAAATATTCAACCTCAACAGTTTTTTAATTACAAAATATTTAATTATTCTATACCTTATCCAAGATTTTAAAGCAATTTAATAAAATAATTTATTACTTAGTATTATCCTTTGATTCCAGATTTCCCAATATGTGTTACTATATAATCAGAAAAAATTATATAGAGAATCAAAATTGGGATCATTGAAAGTATAGAGAAAGCCATTAATATATTATACCTTGTAAAGGCTTCACTTGAAAACGCACTAACTCCAAGTGGCAATGTGCGTAAATTTTTGCTGTTGGTTACTATTAAAGGCCACATATATGAGTTCCATGAATTAATAAATTTCAATACGCATACTGCTACTATTGATGATATTGAAGATGGAATCAATATCGTAAACAAATATCTTAAGTCTGAGCAACCATTCACTTTTGCAACTTTATAGTATGATGTTGGAACCGATAAAAATTGTTGATATAGAAAAAGTATTGAAAATATGCTTGTAATCCAAGGTATAATCATTGCTTTGAAGCTATCAATCCATCCCCAGTGACTTAAAGTTATATAATTTGGTATTATCAATATTTCACTCGGTACCATGGTTGTAACTAAAAGTGAAAATATCAATATCTTTTTTCCTTTAAATTCTTTATGAGAAAATGAAAAAGCAGCAAATGCTGATGTTACAAGATCGCCAAAGGTTACAAAAACTGCCACAATAACTGAATTTCTAAGATATGTCAGATATGGTACATCTTTTAACGCTAATTTATAATTTTCCCATTGAAATGATGATGGAAAAAATTTTTGTGGCATTATAAGAACTTCATTTGATGGTTTTAAAGATGTTAGTATCATCCAGATGAAAGGAAATCCCATAATTATTGCTCCTATTGTTAAAAATAAATACACAAAGCAGGTAGATACTTTAAACTTTTTCATTACTCATCCCTCCTCAATCTAATAAATATTACTTGAAGCAGCGTTACTATTACAATAATAAAGAACAGCAGCACAGCTGCCGCAGATGCATTTCCAAACTCCCAGTATCTATAAAATTTTGTAAATACATAATAGACCATAGTCAATCCACTTTGAAGTGGCCCTGGCTTCTGTTGATACATAATATATACTTCATCAAATAATTTAAGAGACCCTATCAATCCAGTTATCTCCAAAAAAATAATACTTGGCTTTAGTGTGGGAAGTATAACATATCTTATTCTTTCAAAACTATTTGCTCCATCTATCTTAGATTGCTTAATTAAGTTTTCATCTACATTTTGTAAGGATGCTAATAAAACTATTATCTTATATCCTAAGCCCTTCCATATGCTTAAAAGTATCAATATTGGTAATGTCTTTGCAGGGTTTCCCATCCAATCAACTCTTGATACATGAAAAAATTCCAATATGTCGTTCACGATACCATAATCTTTGTTTAACATCCATCTCCATATAATTGAAACAGCTGCACTTGATGTGACAAATGGTAAAAAATAGATTGAGCGAAAAAATTTAGCAAATCTTTTTATACTATTCAATAGTATAGCAAAGAAAAGCCCTACCGTTATTCCAAGGGGCACAGATATTATTGCATAAATAATTGAGTTTCTAACTGCAAGATAAAATTCTTCATCCTTTAAAACAAATTCAAAGTTATCTGTCCCCGTTTCAAATACAGTATCTGTTAAATAGTCAAACTTTGTATAAAATGCCATTGCAAAAGTTTTAAATATCGGATAAAACTTAAATATAAAAAGTATTAAAAATGCTGGAATGAGATATAGATAAGGACTAATTTTTTTCTTACCTTGCATTTTCATCACCTTTAAAAATATGAATTTTCTTTGCGTCTATATAAATTTCATCTCCAATTTCAAAATCCATTTCCTTAGTTATTAAAACTGTTATTAATAAATTATCCATTGAACATCTAAGATAAGTTTCTCTTCCTAAGGTTTCATATGAGATGATCTTTACTTTAAAATCACTATACTCCACAATTTCAAAATCTTCAGGTCTTACTCCAAATATTATTTCTTCAGAACTTTCATTCATTCTATTAAAACATTCTGGCAATGTAACCTGACCTTCTCTAAGCAAATACTTTTCATTTTCTAAGTATGCCGGAAAAAGATTTATCTCTGGATTTCCTATAAATTTAGCCGAAAACAGACTGTGAGGATGTTTATAAATATTTAGTGGCGTATCAAATTCTTCAACTCTACCCTCGTGCAATAAAAGTATTTTATCTGAAATACTCATAGCCTCTTCTTGATCGTGAGTTACAAAAATCGTCGTTATTTTAAGTTCATTTTGAATTCTTTTTATATCATATCTAAGTTTACTTCTAAGTTTTGCATCAATATTGGAAAGAGGTTCGTCAAATAGTAATATCTCTGGCTTTTTTATAAGTGCTCTCGCTATTGCAATTCTCTGCTTTTGACCACCTGAAAGTTGTTTTGGCTTTTTCTTTAAAGTGTCTTCAATCTGTAGAAGATTAGATACTTCAAGAACATCTTTTTCTATTGTCTTTTTATCAACCTTCATTAACTTTAATGGAAATGCAATATTTTGAAATGAAGTCATATGTGGATATAGTGCATAATCTTGAAATACCATGCCTATATTTCTATCTTCTGGAATTACATCACTTATCTCTTTATCTCCAAAATATATTTCTCCTGAACTCTTATCTAATAGTCCTGCTATTATGTTGAGTATTGTTGATTTACCACATCCACTTGGTCCCAAAATAGATGTAAGCTTTCCATCTTCAAACTTCGCATTAATATCTTTTAAAACTTCAAATCCATCAAAATCTTTGTATAAATTCTTTAATATAATTTCCATAATCAACCTTCAATATCTAATTTATTTACAGTTTCTTCATCAATAGGAACTATTTTAGTATCTATATTGTATTTTTCTAAATTCTCTTTTAAAACTTCAATGAATATTCCAGGTTTATCTACAACAGTACATGATTTAATCATTTCATCTAAATTTTCATTTCTTGAAATTTCTCCTTTGAATGGAGCTGAAAAAGAAAAATCAACACCACAACTTGGACTTCCGTTTATACCAACTATCCCAAGCACCTCAATTTCTTCATTTGTTTCATATTCTCTCAAAAGTTTCAAAGGGTCTTTGAGCATAGAGTTGCAACCATCTCTAAACCCAGGAAAATTAAACTGTTCTCTACTATGTCCCCACCTATTTAATCCCAACTGAAGCTGTTCAGGACATGGAAGTTGAACTAAACTTATGTCATTCTCCAAACAGATTTTTAAAAATTTTTTTCTATTTAATTCCTCTTCAGTCGCTTCAGTTTTAAAACTTTCAACTTTTGATTGAGGATTTAATATACAGTGACAAACAAAAATTATTTTTTTCATCTCATCTCCTATAATTATTAATTGATAAAGCATATTTCATTAGAAATAACTGCCAAATGGCAGTTATTTCTAATTCTTATATTCATATATTAATTGTTTTGTGCATTTTCAAGAGCTTTTTGTCCATTTTCTTGAGCATCTTTTAATGCAGAATCTATATCCTTTTGACCACTAAATACAAGTTCAAGTTCTTTCCCCAATTCGTCCAAGGCATTTTTTCCACCAATATTTCTGGTGCCTTGGAATCCTCTGTCAAAGCATTCAAAAGGTAATCTCTTGATAGGTTTTTCTTCCAATACTTTTTTCATAACTTCAGTATCTTTTGCAGACTCTCTTACAGGAATATATCCTGTTTGTGAAGCAAAATATGCAGTGTTGTCAGTATTGATTAAGAATTTAATAAATTTCCATGCAGCTTCCTTTTGAGCATCTGTAGAGCTGTCAAAAACAGCTACATTTGTTCCATAATATAATTGTTTATCATTTTTATTGCCAGGAAGAGCAGCCGCATTTATATGAATTCCCTCTTTAGTTCCCTCTTCAATATAAGGTAAAGCTGAAGTAGATGCTACACACATAGCCGCACGTCCATCTTGAACTGGAATGTTAGGATTTTTATCTTCTCCCGCAAATCTTGCAACTTTTTCATTAAAAAGACTACTTAAGAAAGTTACTGCTTCCTTCATTGGTTCTGAGTCAAATAGAACCTTATTTGTATCTTCTTCCATAGTCACGCCACCAGATTGAACAACCCATGGTGCAATGTCGGTAGAAAGATTGTCCGCAAATACACAACCGTAAACTTCTACATCACCATTTGAATTTACCTTTGTAAGTTTTTTACAAGCTTCCTTCCACTCTTCCCAAGTTTTTGGAACTTCTACTCCATTTTCCTTTAACATGTCTTCATTGTAATATAAAACCATTTGACTCTTATTAAAAGGAATTGCATATTGTTTTTCACTCCAAATACCATCATCTAAAAACATAGTAGGTAAATCATCTATTTCTTCCTTAGTGAATCCAATTTTTTCGTCATTCATATAAGGAGTTAAATCACAAACCATATCCTTGGATATATACCATGAAAGTCTATTTGAATAGATTTGAGTCATAGTTGGCAATTGATTTGCCTTTGCAGCAGCCATAAGCTTATCAAATAAATCCATGTATCCACCTTGGTTTATTAGGTTGACCTTAATGTTTGGATTTTCTTTCATGAAATCATCTGCAATCTTAGTTAGAGCTTCTTCATTTGACCCACTCATTGCATGCCAAAAATCAAACTCAACATTTTCTTCAGATTGACTAACTTCGTTACCATCATTTCCTGAAGCTTCACTTCCATTTCCTCCTGCATTATTCTTATTGCCACAAGCACTAACAACAATTAGAATAAATGCCATAAAAATAGCTAATAAATTCCTTTTCTTCATATTCTCCTCCTGTTTTATAAAAAAAATGTTTTTTTTATTAAAGTTCATTGTAACACTTTACGCTATCTAATTCAATACTAAAGTTTATATTTTTGTTATTTTTTTATCTTTTTTGCAGAAGAATTGTGAACTCAATTTTACTCCTACAGTAAAAATTTTCAATTCTTCTTTATTCCAATAAAAAAAGCGGAGATTTCTCCCCGCTTTTCTTAAACTTTATTTGTTAAGATATTTGACATATATCTGGCATGGATTATCTTTATCCCATAGTGTTTCTATGCATTCAAATTCTGAATACCCCATTGCTTTATAAAAGCTATTTGTTATATTATATTCGTGGTATTTACCTTCTTTCACTGTCTTTACTTGTGAATAGGAGTAACCTTTTTTCTTTGCAAGCTCTTCATATGCATTGTTCAAAATACTTCCAATTCCCTTTCTGTGATGTTCTTCAAGAACTCCCATCACAAAAATTTCACAAGTGTTCTTCCCTGTCTCCTTTAAAACAATAAATCCAACTGGTTCATTTTCATAGAAGCAAGCAATAAAAGGTAATTTAGTTGACTCTTCGACATACTCTCTTATACTATCCTCTCTTCCAAACCATTTGGGTAAATTATATAAAATTTTTTCACTTATCTCTATTTTAGAATTCTCATCTATTACTTCTTCAATTTCTAATTTCATTTTAATACTTCAAACAATTTATCCTCTACTCCACGCTAACTTGGCATGTCTTCATTGACTCTAATGCCCTTTCGTGGCTTTCCAGTGTTACTCCGGCGCATGCATCTGCTATAACTTTAATTGGAACTTCTGGCATAAATCCCTTTAGCATAAGTGCATTTGATATAACGCAGATGTCGGTGCAAAGCCCAACTAATGTAACTGATTTTATTCCTTCAGTTTGGTTAATTTTATCCAGCTTTTCAACAAGTTCTTTTGATCCAAAGGTCACCTTGTCTATTACATTGTCCTTTACAAATCCCTTTAGTTCGTCGATTATTTCCCAGCCTTCTGTGCCTTTAATGCAGTGTTTAACTGGAAGATTTTTTCCCTCTTGTGTTTCAAGGTAGTCTTCTTCGTGGGTGTCCCTTGTAAAATAAATATCGCCGTCAAAATTTTTCGCCAAGTCCACCACATTTGAAACAATTTTTTTCGCCTCTTCTGTTCCAAGGCTTCCTGAAACAAAATCATTTTGCATATCTACAATTATTAATAAGTCTTTCATGTCTTCCTCCTTTGATAAAAGGAGGGTCACCCCTCCCTACTTATCTTCATTCATCTCGTTAAATCTATATAGCGTCTTTTTAAGTCCCTTTATTATACTTCCTCTAAATCCATTTTCTTCAAGTTCCATTACGCCTTGAATGGTACTTCCCAGTGGAGAGCACACGTCGTCTTTAAGTTCTCCTGGATGTTTTTTAGTTTCAAGCACCATCTTTGCCGCCCCTTCAACGGTCTTTGCTGAAAGTTTGTAGGCGTCCTTTCTCTTTATTCCCGCTGACACTGCCATGTCTGCCATTGCTTCAATGAGCATATAGATATATGCAGGTCCAGATCCACTTACTGCAGAAACAGCCCCAATTAAATGCTCTTGTACTTCTATGACTTCTCCAAAGGATTTTAAAAATTTTAATACTGTTTCCCTTTCAATATCCGTCATATTATCTGTAAAGCAAACTCCCGTTATTCCATTATTTACCATGGCAGGAGTGTTTGGCATAATGCGTGCAACTTTTACATCTCTTTCAAAAAGTTTTTTTATCTCTTCCATTGTAAAGCTTGGTGTTATTGGAACCACTATGCTATTTACATCCACATAATCTTTTATTTCACTAATCACCTTTTCATATTGATAGGGCTTTACTGCAAGGATAATTATTTTAGAGTTTTTTGCAACATCACAGTTTTTTTCAAATCCCTTTATGCCCGTCTCTTCTTCCACAGCTTTTATGTCCGACACTTTTGAAAATACAATATCTTCTTTATTATAACCGTTTTTTACCGCACCAAGGGTCATCGCCTTGCCCATGTTGCCAAATCCGATAAATCCAAGGCTATACATTATTCTAAGGCCTCTACCAATGAACCGATATATTTTATTGTGTCTCTAAGTGGCTCGTCAGTTGAAATATCAACTCCAGCGGCTTTTGCATAGTCCAGTGGTTTTAGTTTTCCACCGGTTTTTAAAACTTCAATCCATTTCTTTGCATTTTTTGGGTCTTCTTCAATTAGCTTTGCAACTTGCGTACCTATGGTTAATCCCGCTGAGTAGGTGTATGGATAAAGTCCCATGTAGTAATGTGGCTGTCTCATCCATGTTAGTTCAGCGCCCTTTGTAAGTTCAACTTCATCTCCCCAGAACTTCTTTAATGTATCAAGGAATATTTCTGAAAGGTCGTCAGCTGTAAAGGATTTTCCTTCGTCAATTAGTTTTAGAACTTCCCTTTGGTAATATCCTTCTATAAAGTGGGTTACAAAATTGTGGTAGTAGGTTCTTGCAATGATTTGTCCCTTTAAATATTTTTTTTCATCATCGCTCTTTGCCTTCTTCAAAAGCTCCCTTCCCATAATGAGTTCGTTTGCTGTTGAAGGAGCTTCTACCAAGTATAGTGAAAGGTCGGTGTCTAAGAGGTTGCAGTTTTCGTTTGTGTACTTGCCCTGTCCTGCATGTCCAAGTTCGTGAGCAAGGGTCATTGCTTCTGTCATTGTACCTGTCCAGTTAATAAGCACAAAGGAATTTGTTCCATATGGTGATGCACAAAAGGCTCCAGTTGACTTGCCGTGGTTGTTTACAAAGTCAATCCATCTGTCGTTAAAGGCCTCTTCTAACATTTCGCCATACTCTTCTCCAAGGACTGCAAGACCCTCTTTAATTAAATCCTTTGACTCTTCAACGCTTATTTCCCTTTCAAAACCTGTAAGTGGATCAACCTTTAGGTCCATGTAGGTCATCTTGTCCAGGTTGTGATTTCTCTTTAATATTTTTGCATACTTTCTCATAATTGAAGAAAGTTCTTCCATAATAACGTCAAGCTGTCTATTGTAAAGTTCTCTATCTACCCTTTGGTCATGTAATAAAAATTCAAACACACTTTCGTAGCCCCTTAGTTCAGAAAGCACCTTCATCTTTTGACACTCTCCAAGGTATGCAGCAGCTGTTGAATTTTTATGAGCTTCTAAGACTTTATAAAATTCTTTATATGAATTTCTTCTTATTTCTGTGTCGTTTGAACCTTCGTAAGTTCCTTCATAAAGATTGTATGAAAGAGATTTCTTTTCTCCATTTGCTTCAAAGTCTGGAAAGGTCATGTCCTGTAACTTAATCGCATTGTAAATTGAATAAAATGAATTAAGTGGAGTCATCTTTGCAATTGCCTTTTCAGTTTCTTCCGATAATACATATGGCTTATCTTCCAATGCTCTTTCTATAAATGAACCGTATTTTTCATCTTCCTTTAATTCCTTTAAAACTTTTTCGTCGGTGTTTAATAGTCTAATCTTAAAGAAAGAAATCTTTGCCATTTGGTCGCTCAAAATATTGTCAACTTCTGATAACAATTTATAGTTTTCTCCATTATTATAATCTGTTTCAACATTAAGTGAAACATAGTCCAATGAAAGAAATGCCTTTTCTAAAATTTCAGAATATAGTTCAAGTGCATCTTTAACTGTTTTCTTATCTTCATAGACGCAGTCGAATTTTTTTATAAACTTTTCCGTTAAATTCTTTACTTCATCAACCTGTTTCAACATTTCTTCTTTATCTTTGAAGATGTGACTTAAATCCCAAGTGTATCTCTCGTCAACATCTTTTCTATCAACCATTTTAAGTATATCCATCTCTTCCTCCTCTTTTATTTCACTATTTTCTATATATCCCATGTAAACATTTTAAAACATTTTCATCTATAATTATATTATTCTTCTCATCTTTTGGGTATACAATTAAGTAGGCAATATTGAATATGAGGTGATTAAATGACAAATATTGAAAAAAATATGGAAAAATTAGCTGACTTAGTAGTAAAAAAGGGTGTTAATGTTCAAAAGGGACAGCCTGTAATACTACGTTGTCCTGTTGAGAGAGCAGACTTCGCAAGACTTGTTGCAAAAAAAGCATACGAAAGAGGTGCCGTTGAAGTTGTGATACAATGGTCCGATGACCCACTTACATTAATGTTGTTTGAAAACGCACCAGTGGAACACTTTGAAGAAGTTCCAGACTGGATGGTTCAAAGAACAAAGTACTACATGGAAAAGGGTGCATGTGTAATCTCAGTTGCAGCAACAGACCCTGAGCTTTTAAAAGATGTTGATCCTAAAAAAACAGCAACATGGAGCAAGGCCTTCTCTGCTGCCAACAAGGAAAACATGAAGTATACAATGAACGACTTAAACTCATGGTGCGTTGTATCAGTTCCTACAGTGGGATGGGCAAAGAGAGTCTTCCCAAATGTTTCTGAAGACGAAGCAATGGAAAAACTTTGGGACGCAATTTTCTACACAACAAGAACAGACCAAGATGACCCTATAAAGGCATGGGATAAACATATTGATGTGATGGACAAACACGCAGCTGTTTTAAATGAAAAGCAATACAAAAAAGTTCATTATAAAAACTCCCTTGGAACTGATTTAGAAGTAGAACTTCCTGAAAATCATATTTGGATTTCTGGTGGTTCTGAAAATGCAAAGGGCGATGTGTTTATAGCAAACATGCCTACGGAAGAAGTCTTTACACTTCCTAAGAGAACTGGAGTTAATGGAAAGCTATATTCTACAAAGCCACTTAATATGTCTGGCAACCTTGTAGATGAAATGGTATTTACTTTTGAAAATGGAAAAGTTGTTGACTATGACGCAAAGGTTGGTAAGCAACATCTAACAGACCTTTTTGACGTAGACGAAAACGCAAGATACCTTGGTGAAATTGCACTTGTACCATATGACAGTCCAATTTCAAACTCAGGATTACTTTTCTACAACACATTATTTGACGAAAATGCTTCATGTCACTTTGCATTTGGTAAGGCGTATCCAACTTGTATCAAAGGTGGCGTTGACCTATCTGACGAAGAATTACTTGAAGCTGGTGTGAATGACTCACTAATTCACGAAGACTTTATGGTTGGATCAAAGGACCTTGAAATAACTGGCGAGCTTCCAAATGGAGAAATTGAATATATCTTTAAAGATGGTAACTGGGCATTTTAATTTTAACCTTGGGGAGACCCAAGGTTTTTTTATTTCACATAGCTTTTAGATTGTGGTATGCTTAATAAAAATAGACGTGGAAGGTGAATTATGAAAAAGAAAAATTTTATTTTAGCTCTTGGTCTAACAATTGCTTTAACTTCAACTGGCTTTGCAAAAGATAGACAGTTTACTCGAATAAGCGGTTCAAATAGATTTCAAACTGCAGTGGAAATTTCAAAAAAAGTTTTGGATTCTAATGAACTTGAAAAGGAAAACAAAACTGTTGTTTTAGCAAATGGATATTCATTTATAGATGCTCTTCCAGGAGGAGTTTTAGCAAACTCGGCCTCTGGAACTTTACTTTTGACAAATACAAATGTTATTCCAACAGAAACAATAAATGAGATAAATAGAGTCAAACCAAATATTATCTACATTTTAGGTGGAAGTTCATCAATATCAAGTGTCGTTGAAAAAAATCTTCAACAATATGCAGATACTGTTATTAGGCTCGGTGGAAAAAACAGATACGAAACATCAGAGTTAATTAGCGAAGAAATTTCTAAACACTCTAATGTAATTGGATATCTTGTAGCTTCTGAAGTTGCAGATGCAGTGGCATCATCTTCCCTTGCCAAGGGAGATAAACCACTAATCCTTGTAAATAACAACAATCCATCAACATATTTAAAAGAAAAATCTCAAGAAAAAATAGTTCTTGGAGGTACCTCTTCAATATCAGAAAAAACATTTGAAAATATCGTAGCAAATAAGAGAATTTCCGGCAAAAACCGTTTTGAAACCTCTCTTAATATTTCAAAGGCCTCAGGTTATAAAAACACCGCTCTTGTAAATGGATATAGCTTTATAGATGGTCTTGCTGCAGGCACTTTAAGCTTTAAAAAGGAGGCGGCAATTATTTTGACAGACGGAAAAAATTTAGATTCAAATAGTAGAGAATTTTTGAATAATAGTAATTCAATCTATGTTGTTGGTGGAAAATCTTCAGTAGATGATAGCGTTGTAAATCCTACTGCTAATAGAGAAGTTCCTAAAAATAAAACTTCCTTTGAATACTTTGACTACTACAACAACTACTCAAGGGACGTTATTTATACAGAAGAAGAAATAAACGCAATAAATAAAAAGAATATTTCTCTATCTCCATATCTTTATGAACCATTCGAAATAAAAGCCAAAGAATATGGTTATATTGCAAAGAGAACCGTATTGAAGAAAAAACCTCTTGGCAAGTCATTTAGAGACCCTGCCACATTTGACGACTACAACGCGGAAACAGGACTGTTCCCATGGGACGAAGTTGCAATAAAAGGATATAACAACGATGGCAGCTGGGCGAATGTAGTTTGTGCTGACTATGAAGGTTGGATTCCAAAAAGAGATATTATGATTGTATCTAAGGATAATATTAAAAATATTAAATCAAAGGACTTTATCACTATCACAAGTAGACAGATTAAATTAAAAGATGGACGTTTCCTTGATATGGGAACCTATCTTCCCCTGGTAAGTGAAGAAGGTAACTCATTTAAAGTTTTAATGCCAGTTGCAGGGAATAATTTTAATACAACAGAAGTTATGATAAAAAACAGCGACGCAGTTAAAGGATATCTTCCTTTTACTCAAGCAAATGTAATATCACAGTCGCTGAAGTTCCAAGGAGAAAAATATGGATGGGGCCATTCAAATAACACGAGAGACTGCTCTGGGTTTATTAGAGATGTTTACAGATCCTTTGGAATAAAGATGGCAAGAAATGCATCAGCACAAGAAGCTGACGTTGTCGGTAAAAAAGTAAACTTTAGAATATCTGGTGGAAATAGTGCAAAGGAAAAACTATTGCTACAACAAAATCCAGGAAGTGCACTTTATATGCCAGGACACACTGTAATGTACCTTGGTAAAAACGAACAGGGCATACCAATGATGGTTCACTCCTATGGCTACCACTATGTAAATGGCAAAAGAGTTTCTCCATTTATAAATGCAGTTTCAAGCACAAGACTTGAAAACAAAGGTCGTATAACATTTTTGGAAAGTTCAAATACACTTAGGGACTTTTTAGTGCTTAAGTAAAATAAAATCTACTCCTACCTATAAAGGCTGGAGTAGATTTTTTTACTTAATCTATTGATATTTGTCTATGTCTTTAGGAGTTAAAACTATTGGTTGTTTATCAGGGTTTGACTTTCTAAATGATTTATTAATGAAGTATACAATAAATCCTACAACTACAAAGGCTAATAAGGAAATATATCCTCCCATATCCAATTCCATACCTGCACCTATCATAAGCCAAACTGATATTATCATACCTGCAATCATCATAGGCACTCCACCAGGCGCCTTGAATGGTCTTTCCCATTCAGGATGTTTCTTTCTTAACACAATTACATTAACACATGATACAAAGTATACAACACCTGCTGCTATACTTGAAATAGCA
>QWCE01004701.1_pt1 | contig 15856 bp, 14 predicted proteins | sample 1972531 | NCBI WGS metagenome assembly QWCE01 (sample SAMN09866716, study PRJNA288562) | Human gut metagenome isolate term4_stool, whole genome shotgun sequencing... | reverse complement strand
GCAAAAAAGAGAATTTTCATAAGGTGCTCTTCCTATTATTCTTTCCACTATTATATCATCTTTAAGATTTCTTAAAAAGAGTATAACTTTTTTCTTGTAATCATCTAAAGAAATTGGATCAATTTCTCCTCTTTCATACATCTTTCCAAGAGCCGTATCTTTTAAGATGTAAAGGGCATGAATCTTAACTTCATCAATACCAAGAACATTTAAAATTTTCGCACACTCAATAATATCTAAGTCATCATCCCAAGGAAGTCCTATAATTATATGAGTGCAGACATTTAAATTTCTCTTTTTTAATTTAATTGCAGCATCGATAAATTCAGAAAGACCATGCCCTCTATTTAATTTTTTCAGGCTGTGATAATTTGGCGTCTGAAGACCAATTTCAACTGTAACAAAATAATTTTTGTTTAGCTCTTCCAAAAAGTCGAGATGTTTCTTAGGTAGATAGTCTGGTCTTGTGGATATACTCACACCTACAACATCTTCTATTAAAGATTCTTCTATTACTCGTTTAAAATCCTCAAAGGGCATATAGGTGTTAGTGAAATTTTGAAAGTAAGCAATATATTTATTTGCCTTATATTTATTTTTTATGTGGTCTTTATTTTTTAAAATTTGCTCTCTTACAGTGCCAAAATTATTTTCAAAAGAGCCACCTTCTTCGCCACAAAAAATGCAGCCACCCACTCCACAAGTTCCGTCCCTATTGGGACAAGTTAAGTCAAGTTTAACAGGAAGTTTATAAACTTTTTCGCCAAACCTCTCCCTAAGAAAATCAGAATATTTTCTATAAGTCATTTAGAAAATTATTCTTCTTCCTCGTCATCAAAAATTTCTTCAAAAGTTTTTGAAACTTTTTCAAATTCTTCTTCTGATTCAATAACATCAAGTTCTACTTCATCTTCATTAACTTCACTGTACTTGTAGATAAATACATCTTCGCCATCTTCTTCATTTTCAGGAAGAAGTGCAATGTAATCATTTCCTTCACATTCAAAGATTCCAAGAACTATACACACCATTTCACTGTCATCATCAAGTGTAAGTGTTATAGTTTCATAACCTTCTTCTTCGTGGTCGTGTCCGCATCCACATTCGCAATTTTCGTCGTGTTCATGTAATTTTTTTTCTTCGTTACTCATAATATCCTCCAAATTTATTTTAAATTTTCTAGTATTTTTATTAAGAAATCAAATACTCTTTCAGTTGATGAAATTGAAAGGTGCTCGCCAGGTGCGTGAACTCCCTTCATATTAGGTCCAATTGAAAGCATATCGATATCGCCAATAGTTTCTACAAAGATCCCACATTCAAGGCCAGCATGAATTGCTTCAAGTTTAAATTCTTTGCCGCTTACTTCCTTATAAGCCTTCTTTGCAACTTCACGAAGTTCTGAATGTTCTTTGTATTCCCAAGCAGGGTATTTTGTTATAATTTCTATTTCTGCACCAAAATTATCTGCTGCAATTTTATTTACAAGACCAATATATTCCTTAGAAGATTGAACTGAAGATCTAATATTTGAAATAATATTTACTGAATCTTCTTTATTTTCAATTACTCCCACATTTACAGAAGTTTCTACTAAAGCTTCAATATTTTTACTCATGGCAATTACACCATTAGGTAAAATATTTAATAGACTAATAATTTTATTTTTAAGTTCATCAGTAAAGGCTTTATCCCTATTTAACTTTGATTTTTCAAAATTTAATCTCACATCAGGATCAACTTTTCCAAGTTCTGTAACAAAATTAGAGTTTAGCTCTACTATAAGGTCTTGGATTATTTTGATGTCACTTTCATTTATTGCAACAAGAGCTCTTGCATATCTTGGGATGGCATTAGGTTTTGCTCCGCCTTCTATTTCAACTAAGTCTCCATCAACTTTTTCAAAAATTCTATAAAGACTTCTTCCAAGAATTTTTACTGCATTGCCTAGACCAACTTGAATTTCTTGACCAGAGTGTCCACCCTTTAGTCCATTTACAATTATTTCATAAAGATTTTTATTTTTATCTAACTCTTTGTATTCTTTTTGTAATTTTATTAGGTCTCTTTCTGCACCAGCACAAGAAATACATCCAACACCTTCAGTTTCAGAATCAATATTTAAAAGTCTCTTTGAAGTAACCATTCCCTTTTCAAGATTTGCTGCTCCCGTCATTCCACTTTCTTCGTTGACTGTGAAAAGTGCTTCAATCTTTGGATGTTTATATTCATCAGATTCTAATAGAGCAAGAGTCATAGCAACTGCTATTCCATTGTCTGCTCCAAGAGTTGTCTCACGTGCTATAATAAAGTCGCCATCTATTTCATATTTTATGGCATCCTTAGAAAAGTCAATTGTGCATTCAGGAGTTTTTTCGCAAACCATGTCCATATGGCCTTGCAAAATGATGCTATCAACATTTTCATAGCCCTTTGTCGCCTCTTTAATGATTACGAGGTTTCCTATTTTGTCAGTTTTATATTCCAAATTATGTTCTTTTGCAAATCCAATTAAATAAGCTCTAATTTTTTCTTCTTCAAAGGAACATCTTGGAATTTTAGTCAATTTATCAAAGTAATAAAAAATTCTGTTCTCTAACAAGGTATTTATATCTTTCATTTAAACCTCCCACCTACATTATACATGAGTAGAAAAAATATTTATAGTTCAAAAAGTGTAATTGTCCTTAAATATTTTAATGATTTTTTCCAAACTTGTTGCATCACTTTTTTCTATTTCACATATTACAGAATTAAATTTATTTAATGATATTTTTAAAAGAAAATCTATAGAAGGCATTTCTCTAAATTCATCAATTACTGATGACAAAAATATATTTTTTATTTCATCTTGGTCATCCTTAGATATGTTTTTACTTTCAAAAAGTTTTGAAAGACACATCATATATTCGCATCTTACGAAAATAATAAATTCTGTAAAAATTTCTCCGTAGGATTCTTGTGTAATTAATTTAATAATTTTAATTAAAATATTCCAATCTAAGTCGTTATTTATAACTTTTTCAAGAATTTTAGTTATATCCTTTGAAAAGCTGTCGTAATATTTTGGTTTGTTTTCAAAAACTATGTATTCTTCGACATTTAATCCACTTCCAGATACAGAATTAATTTTATTTATTAAATTGATAAAATTTTCTCCGTAGCTTAGATCTTTATTTTTACTAGACTTCATAAATAAAAAATCTACTACAACATCAGTAATTGTTTTAATATTTATGAATAGTCCAAGTTCATCGTGAATTTTTCTAGTAAAGACATCGTGAAGAATCTTTGAAAGAAGTTTTTTTAACTGAATTTCAGCAGAAATAATCTCTGATGCATCTTGCTTTTTCACGTGATCGTATAAAATCATGAGTTGCTTATCGATCATCTTCAAATTGTCATTAATTGAATTCAAAATTTCCCTAAAAAAGCCTTCTGTAATAATATAATTATAATTTTTATAGAGAAGCTTGTGATCTATTTCTCCCCAAAATACATTTACAAAAGATTTTATTTGAAGTTCAAAACAATATATAAATGAACCTGTGTCATATTCACCGTCAAGTTTAAACATTGTGAAACCATTTGCAAGAGTCTGAGGCTGTGGGTCATCTAATTTAAGTCTTATCTTTTTATTTATATTAGATTTGTAATAGCCCCTATCAGCTTTAATAGTGAAATCCTCAATAATTTTTTTATATAAAGCTTCTTCATCTTTAATAAAACGACATTCCACTCTAATACCAACTAGGTCTTGGATATATTTAAATCCACGAACTGGATCAGGAAATCTCATGAAAAAATTTCTTCTAATTAATTTTTCACGAAGAGATTCCTGAGTCTTAATTCTCGTGGTAATATTTGTAAGTCTGTCATCATCAGCTAGTAAATCAGAAAAATACTTTTTAAGCTCTTTATTAACTCCTGCAAGTTCAATTTTATGATAATCAAAAAGATCTAGTACATCATCGATGTAATTAAAAAGCTCAAGTTTCATATTTCACCTAGATATTCATTTTCACTTGGTATTTATCTTTAAGTTCAGATATTTTTTTACTATAAAGTTCTTGTTCCTTCTGTCTTCTAACTTGCTCAGCTATTTTATCTTTCACTTCATCAAAATCAAGGTCTCTTCCTTCATTTTTTTCATTAACTTTAATGATGTGATAGCCAAATTGTGTTTTAACAGGTTCTGTAACTGTTCCAACTTCACCATTAAATACAGCATCTTCAAATTCTTTAACCATTTGTCCTTTAGTGAAAGTTCCAAGATCTCCACCCTTTTCCTTTGAAGGACAAGTAGAAAATTCTCTTGCTAGGGCTGCAAAGTCTTCGCCATTTTTAATTTTTTCGTAAATTTCTTTAGCCTTGTCTTCTTCTTCAACTAAAATGTGAGATGCATTGGCACTTTCATTTTCTTTGAAAGCTTCTTTATTATCTTCATAGAATTTTTTAATATCGTCATCAGTAACCTTTACAGTAGCAAGAAGTTTTCCAAGAGCATAAGTCTTTAGCATACTTTCTCTAGTTTTTTCTACAACTTGTGTAAATTCATCCTCTTTATCCATGCCCTTTTCTATTGCATCTTCATATAAAAGTGTTTGATAAACAAGTTCATTTACAACATCTTTATTCATTTCTTCTCCACCAAAATATTGTTTAAGTTGTGGATTTAAAGAATCTATAAATAAATTATAATCTACTCCTGTAATTTTCTTGCCATTAACCTCTGCTAAAAGTTTATCTTTATCCATTATTGCCTCCATAATATATATCAAATTATAAGTTTTCCATAAGTAATGTTACCATTTGAAAAAATTTTTTTCAACTAATATGCTCTGTTAAAACTCTTGCATACATTATATTTCTCTCTCTATTTTTAAAGAAAAAATATAAGCTATTTTCTTTGGAATATACATCTATATAGACATGATCTCCTAGTTTTAATTCCTTTGTGTAATTTATGTTTATATCAGTAAATTTTACTTTAGAAAACTTAGTTGGTAATGCTTCATATAAAAGTTCTGCATAAATACTGTTGTTTACATGCTTGTTAAAGTCAATATCTCTTTTTAATATTTTATAATCAAAATTATTTACAGTTTCTAAATCTTTAGGCTCATTAATTCTTTCTATTTTATCAAAATTTTTCACATCATAAATTTTATAAATTTCAATAATTTTTTTAGGAATACTTATTGGCTTTCTAGTTTTTAAATCAACTAATAAAAAATTGGCTGTAGCACTTGCAATTTTTTCACTTCCCAAAAATATTTCATATTCACGCGAAGTTATTAGGCTTTTAAAAGAACTTGTCCAAGTTATAATGTTTATTTTTTCAAAGGCTTTTGGATACTTTAAAATATTTATCTTCCACTTATAAAGCATCCAGGTATAGCCATTTTTAACTAATTCTTCATTACTAAGTCCCATAGATTTAGAGTGACAATTTGAAGTTTCTATTAAATAATTAATTATATGATTAAGAGGAAGTTCCTTATATCTACATAAAAATTCTTCCACAATAAATTCTCTTGAATATTTATTCATTTTTGCCTCCAAATATATTTTAACACAATAATTTTTAAAATTTTTTTATTATATTTTTCAAAAAGCTTACAAAATCTTTAAAAGTTTACTTTAAATAGGGCTTATGTTAAAATCAACAGAAGAGATAAAAATTATTAAAGCGCCTGAGCCCAAGTGGCTGACGAGGGATAGAGTTATCGAAAATCGGCGGATGCTCTAAAGGTTTCACAGCCTAAACATTTTAAAAAAAATGAAAGCAATTTTATAACAAAATAAATGTAGTGAGTCTCTAATAAATTTGGAGGTATAAATATGTGCGGAATAGTTGGATACATTGGAAAAAACAATGCAACAAAATTAGTGCTGGAAGGTCTAAAAAAATTAGAATACAGAGGTTATGACTCTGCTGGACTTTCTATGATAAGAGATAATAAACTTGTGACTTTTAAAAAGAAGGGTCGCATAAAAGTTTTGGAAGATTCCTTTGACCAAGATGAATTTTCTTCAAATATTTGTATTGGTCACACAAGATGGGCAACTCATGGTGAACCAAATGAAATAAATGCTCACCCTCACCTTTCTAGTGATGGAAAAATTTCTGTAGTTCACAATGGCATTATAGAAAATTATTTAGAACTTAGAAATGATTTGACAAATAAGGGCTTTAAATTCCTTTCACAAACAGATACAGAAGTTATTCCAAATGTTATTTCTGATAATTATAAGGGTGACATTCTTGAAGCTGTCTTTAAAGCCACAGAAATTTTAAGAGGGGCCTATAGCCTTGGCATAATTGTTGAAAATGAAGCTAATAGACTTATTGCTGTTAGAAATTCTTCTCCTCTTCTTTTTGCAATTTGTGATGATGGATATTTTGTGGCAAGTGATATTACATCTGTCATTGAACATACAAATAAAGTGATTTATCTTGAAGACGGCGATGTTGTCGATATGAAAGATGGGTCTTATACAATTTATGATAAATTTCATAAAGCTGTTGAAAGAAAAATAACTGAAGTTGAAATTTCTGCAGCTGACGCATCAAAAGAAGGCTATGATCATTTCCTTATTAAAGAAATTCACGAACAACCTCGTGTTCTTCGTGAAGTTATTTCAATTAAACACAAAGACTATAAAATAAATCTTCCAGCTGAAGGAAGTTTCTCATTAGAAGAACTTAGAAAGTTTAATAAAATTTACATCACAGCTTGTGGAACTGCTTTTCACGCAGGTGAAGCAGGAAAATTTGCCATTGAAAATCTTGCAAAAATTCCTGTTATTTCAGAAATTGCTTCTGAATTTAGATACAAGAATATGTTTGTTGATGACAAGTCTCTTGTAATTTTTGTTTCACAATCTGGTGAAACTGCTGACACACTAGCAGCTCTTAAAGAAGCAAAAAAACAAGGTGCAAAGACACTTGCAATAACAAATGTAGTTGGCTCATCTATTTCAAGAGAAGCTGATAAAGTTGTTTATTGCTATGCTGGTCCAGAAATTTCTGTGGCATCAACTAAGGCTTACACAACTCAGGTCATTTCACTATATTTCTTGGCAATGGATATTGCTCTTAAACTAAATAAAATAAGTGAAGACGAAGTTAAAGAAATTATTAAAAGTATGGAAAAACTCCCATCACAAATCGAAGAAATTTTAAAACATAAAGATACTTTCGAAGATATTGCTGAGTTAATTAAAGATGCAAAATCAATTTTCTACACAGGAAGAAGTCTTGATTATATAACTGCAAAAGAAGGAGCCTTAAAGCTAAAAGAAATTTCTTATATTCACACAGAATCCTTCCCTTCTGGAGAATTAAAACATGGATCTATTGCTCTTATCGAAGAAGGCACACCAGTTATATCAGTGGCAACTCAAAGTCAAATCTTAGAAAAAACTATTTCAAATAATCAAGAGTTAATAGCAAGGGGCGCAACAGTAATTTCAATTGCAGAAGAAAAAAATTATTTCGTGAGAGATTCATCAAATGTCATGATTGAAATTCCAGATACAATTGATTTATTGACGCCACTTCTTGCAGTAATACCTGAACAATTAATTGCTTATTACACATCTGTCCTATTAGGAAATGATGTTGATAAGCCAAGAAATTTAGCAAAATCTGTTACAGTTGAATAACTATTAAAGCTGCCTAGTGCAGCTTTTTTAGTTTTCATAAAGACTTTTCGGGTATATAATAAAAGATGGAGTTGAATTTTATGAATGAGTACATTTACCTACTTATATTCCTTGTGGCACTTTACCTTTCCTATTTGTTTACACTTATAGAAAATGCCTATCTTGCCCTTGGACCAGTAAAAATGTCAAAACTTGAAGACTTAGAAGTAAAAAATCTTACAATAATTAAAAAACTTGTAAAAAAAGAAAATATTTATTCTTCAACACTTTTGTTAGATTATTTTTCCAATTCTATAGCTGTAATTTTTATGTCTCTATTCTTCTTTCATAGATGGAATCATTTTGGAATAATTTTAGGAATATTATTATCAACAATTATAGTAATAATTTTTGGAGAAACTTTGCCTAGAAATCTTGGCAAAAATAATTATGAAAGCATTGTGCCAAAGTACGCAAAATTTTTAAATTTTTTAATAATTTTTATGCGTCCCCTTTCCATGCTAATTAACTTCTTGTCGCAAAGCATAATTAAAATAGTTATTAAGGACAAGACCTACAAGGAGCCAATTATTACAGAAGAGGATTTAATCGATGCAATGGATCTTGGCATGGAAGAAGGAATAATAAATAAAAACGAGTCCATGATGATTCAAAATGTAATAGGATTTAAGGACAATTTTGCAAAAGACATTATGACACCAAGGACAGACATAGTAGCAATTGACATAGAAGATGATTACGATGAAATCATGGAAAAAATATCAGAATTTTCTTATTCAAGGATGCCAGTCTTTGAGGACAATATAGACAATATAATTGGAATTTTAAATGTTAAAGAACTTTTCCATATGGATAGGACTAAGACGCTCGCTGAAAATAAATCTTATTTTAAAAAGCCTTTTTTCACTTATGAGTACAAGCCTACGGGAACACTTTTTTCTGAAATGAGGCAAAATAAATTATCTGTTGCTATAGTTACTGACGAATACGGTGGAACTGAAGGCATGATCACCTTTGAAGATATTATAGAAAAAATCGTGGGACAAATTTCTGACGAGTATGACACAGAAGAAGACGAAGACATAATAAATATTGGACCTGGAAAATATTTAATTGACGCTTCAGTAAATATTGACGAAATAAATCAAAAATTTGGAACAGAACTTGAATGCCAAGAATTTGATTCCCTTGGTGGATTTATAATCGAAAATATTGACAGATTTCCAAAATTAAATGAAGTTTTAAATATTTCCGATTTAAAATTTACAATAGCAAAGAAAACAAAAAATAGAATAGAAAAAATAATTCTCGAGTTTCCAAAAAATAAATAAAAAATAATCCCCCAAGCCTAACAGATACTTTCTTTACTGGCTTGGGGGATTTTTTATGCAATAAATGAATAAAAAAAAGAGCAAGCCTTAACTTGCTCCATAAAAATTTTCTACATTCCACTTACTATCTTTCCAAAGAAGGACAAGAACAATGGATTATAAATATCGTCGATAATAACAGCAAAGGATGGATAAAGTACCCAAGCTATGTTATTGTAACCATAAGTATCCATAACAGCCTTTGTATTTGCTACAGCATTAGGGCCAGATCCGCATCCCCAACCACAGTTTCCTGCTGCCATAACAGCTGCTCCATAATTTTTGCCAAAAATTCTGTAAGAAATAAAGATAGCAAATAATGCCATTAAAACAGCTTGTGATGCTAAAACAATACCCATTTGACCTAAGTGACTTAATAATTTTGTAATATCAATTGTCATAAGAACTAGGGCTAGATAAAGTTCTAGGAACATATGCTCAATAGCACCGACTTCTGATACATAAGTATCTTTTCCCATTTTTTCAATAACATTTCTTGCAATTGCTCCTGCAAAAAGACAACCTATAAATTTAGGCATTTCTATTCCAGGGATATTGTCAAGTAAGAAATAAATTGGCATACCTAAAGCTGAAACAAGAAGAACCATAGCAAAGGCAACAATCATTCTGCTATCAACTAGAGGATGAACTACATTTGTATGTTCAGATTCTGGTTTGTCATTTGGATCAGCTTTTAAGCCGTGTTTGCTAATTAAAAAGGCAGCAACTGGTCCACCAATTAGTGAGCCAATAATGTTTCCCATAGTTCCTGCTGCAACACCGATTTCAGTTACACCATCAGGTGCTCCCCATTTAGCAAAAATTGGCCCAAAGGCAGAGGCAGTTCCAACACCACCTGACATAGAAGCAGATGAACATTGAAGTGCATATAATGGGTGCATGCCAATAGCTTTACCTACTACTACTCCCAAAATATCTTGTAAAGTTATTAATAAACAAGCTGCAAAGGCAATATTGAAAATAAGTTTTCCACCAGCCTTCTTAAACAATGAGGCAGAAAATCCATATCCAACAGTTAAGAAGAATATATTTTGTGCCAAATCCTTAGTTATCTTAGCATCAAAGCTAAGGGCTATTATACCTGATAGTTTAATTATTGCTACAATTATTGAAAAAATTAATCCTGAAACAACTGGTGCAGGTATAGCGTACTTCTTCAAGGCCTTTGAATGGCTTACACACCATCTACCAGAGAAAATTACTAAAGCAGCAATACCTAATGTACATAAGTATTCAAATTGAAAAGTTGCTACTTCCCCATTTTCGCCAGGAGTATAAGTTCCAAAATATCCAAGAACATCATTTAATGTCATATTTAAACCTCCCTAAAAAAATTTTTTACATACAAAACTTATAAATCTATAAGATTTATATGATGCTTAATTATAGCACAAGTTTCATCATTTTACCATAAAATTTGTTATTTGGATATAGTTTTGTATTTTAAATATTAAACTTTTTATTCTAATAAAATATTCTTTACAATTTAATGTTCTTTAATTTAACGCATTAAACTTTTACTTTTAAAAAAAGCTTCCTTCCCTTATAATTAAATTAAAGACAGAAATTAATTTATGATTTTACAAGAAAAGAAAAGGGGTTTAGATGAGAACTTGAAATCGAAAAAGAAAATCTATATTTTTTAAAATTTTAATTATAATAATTATTTATTGTTACTTGCCCTTTCGACAATATTTTTGTATAAAAGTTTTTTAAGCGGAAAACTTCCCATAAAAATTTCTAAAGAAAATTTAGACTATGCAGTTTATAAAAAGGATGACTATGTCATATTTAAAGACTTTTTAGGAGATAATAAATTTAAATTATATAGACAAGATCCTGAAGATAAAAATAATGGTAGCTTTGGAATTTCTGGAAATAATGTTTTGGTAAAAAATGGTTGGGTTTTTTATATTAATCAAAATGCATCAGATGATAATTCACTATATAAAATATCAATTAAGGGTGATGGTGATACTAGGGAGAAAATAACTTCTAATGTTGATAAACTTGCCGACTTCACTGATGGCTATCTACTATATTACGAAAATTACAAGTCTCTTTATATTTATAACATTAAAGAAAATAAGTCTGAGCTCCTAAATGATGATATAAAGGATGATATTATATCTTATGACAATAAAATATATTATAAAGATTCTAAGGGAAATTTTTATGTAAAGGAACTTGGAAAAGAAAGTATTAAAATAGCAAATGCTATAGAGGAATTTGGTGTTTTCCCTGATTCTGACAAGGCACTATATGTTACTAAGGATTTTGACTTGTTTGAATATGAATATGGCAAAGACCCTTCCTTAGTAATGAAACAAGCCTTTTTTTTCGATTTAGATAATAAGGAAAATCTCGACTTAGATTTATATTTCTTTGGTAAAATAGAAAATACTGGCCAAGGAAATCAAAAATTTAAAAATCTATACTTAAAAAAATTTGGTGAAAAACCAAAATTAATAGCTGATAACCTTCTAGAAGATGGAAATATTCCTTTTTTGGTGATAATTTAGATAAATTTGTCTCTGCTGAAATGACAAATAAGGAGAGTACCCTATATAAATTAGTAGATTTTAACATTCCAAATTACTTGCTTAAAGAAGAATCTGACAATGAATTTTTTAAAGATGGTTTTATATATAGTGATGTCATTGAAAAAATGGCTCAAAATGGAGAAATTAAAAGCAAAAGCAGTGAGTACAGGTATCTTAAAAGTATTATAGATAATCCTGAAAAAGATAAAAAATTTCTCTACAATTGTGATATTTATTATTTTGATGGTGATAAAAAAGAAAAAATTGGAGAAGACTGCACTCCCACTTTTCCTGACTATGAACCTGATTTAAATTTTATATTTTGTGAGTCAGTAAAAGAAATTAAAAACAAAAAAAATATTCTTGAATTTATTAAATATGATGAATCTGCATGGTATGAGTTTGAAATTGATGCTGAAAAGTTAGGAGAATATTTAGCAGAAAATTGTAATTTTAAGTTTTTCCATAATGGAAAAATATATGACCTTGAAGGCGTTGAAAAAATATTCTCTGATTCAATTTGGTCCAACATAGAAAAATTTTATGGATCAGATGATACTTTTTACTTCCCTTCTGATAGTTACAATGGTAATCTCTACCAAATTAAAATTGAAGATGACAAGGCTAGAATATATGTATATGCAGAAAATTTAAATAAAATATTAAATGTGGATGGTGAAGATATTTTTTATTTAGTTAATGATCAAAATGAGGAAGCTTTTTCCGAAGCTTATAAACTATATCATAACAAAAAATTAATCTCTAATAATCTTGTAATGTCTGCTTATAATATTACTAATTCTGGAAAAGATACTTATATTTTTGACAAGGAAAATACTCTTTACAAGGTCAATGGGGATGAAATGACATTAATAGATGAAAATGTGGAATCCTTTTATAGTGTTTACAATGATAAGTCCAATGACAAGGATAATACAGTCGTTTATTATAAGTCTAATAAAAATGAGGATGATTATACCTTTGACTTAATGAGATATGAGAATGGAGAATCTAGCATAGTAGACACTGGTGTTGGAATTTATACCTATTTCTATAAAACAAATTACGAGAGAGAATCTGGACTATAACAAACTATTAAAAATTAATTTAATCATTAAATTATTACTAAATCAACTAAAACATAATGACAATGTCATAGTAAAAAAATAAGAGATTCCTATATCTAAAGGAATCTCTTTTCTTTTCTTATTTTCAATTTTTAATTAACATTCTTGGAGTTCAACGACTCTCATTTTAGAATTTTTCCAGCTTGCATTATCGCCAAGCCTTTCCACTATATTTATAAGTAACTCGTCATCTTCCAACTCTTCTGTAAGTGGTTTTACTCTTGCATCTAAGTCGTGGGCAATAAAATCAACTTCAGATCCAAGGTCAACACTTACCATGTAAGTCTCACAAGAAAATTGAAAACTTCCAAGTGGACTAATGTCAAAAATTACTTTTTTCATTACCTCACCTTGGAAGTATTATATCACAATTATAAAGTTTTATATACAATTTACCTACTTTTGTAAATTTTTAATCAAATATGACGTACTATTGAAGATATAACTTCTTCTCTCTTCATTTGATTTTTTGGACTAAAATTTTTCTTTGAATCTAAGTTTAAATAACTATCACTAAGTGCTTTGTTTACAGCATCAATGGCATAGTCAGAAATCTTTTTTGCATCCTTAATTTTTATTTTTTTGCTATTTTCTAGCTTAAATAAATTTGCTATAACTACTGCATAATCTTCTCTAGTAATATTATCATTTGGAGCAAATTTATCCTTGCCTTTTCCATTCATTATGCCAAGGTCACATGCCATATTTACATATTTATTGTTAGTGTCCTTAAAATGTTTAACTGATCCTTGGGAGCTTCTCTTGTACTTGATCTCATAAGCCTTAACAGCAATTTCAGCAAATTCTTCACGAGTAATTTTCCCTCTAGTGTTTGACGCAACTTCTTTAGAGAAAAGTTTTAATTCCTCTGCCTTTAACAAATCTTTGTATGCCCAATTGCTATAATTTCTAAAAATTGGTGCCTTTCCAAGATTAAGTTCATTTGTAAATTTTGAATTTCCATCTTTTTTTGCAAATCTAAGTCTAAAAGTGTAACCTGTTGAAGGTCCCACAAGAGAATCTAATTCATTTTGTGTAATAGAAATATATTTTTTATTATTTTTAGAAAGTACATTTTTTGTTACTTTAGATTTTACATCATTACCTTGGCTTTTTACTTCGATTTCAACTAATTCATTAGCTTTGGCATTTTTTATTTCAAAGTTGTAGTTTTCATTTTCCTTTACTGCACTTACACTAAGTGGCACAGAATCTTCCTTTGCTGCAAAAACGCTAAAGGGCATTGCTAGTAAAATTATCATCAATATTAATATTTTTTTCATTTTTTCACCTCGAAGTCTTATAATATCAAAAACTTTGGTGAAAATCTTTAAAAATTAAGATTTGTAATAATTTTGTAATTTTTTTGATAACAAGCTAAAGTAAACTAAATACCAAGTTCTCTCATTAATTTTCTTTTATCTTCAAGAAATTTTTCTTCTTCTTGTATTCTTTTATCCATTTCTTTTGCAACTTTAAGCTTAATATCCTCTGTTAAACTTTTGTCAGCAAAGGGATAAACTGTTTTATTTTCCTTTTCTGCGTGATTTCTCAAAAGTTCTACATAAGCCATGGCATTAGTCAAAATGTGAAGCTTAGAAAGATCATCCTTAGATTTTTCAAATAAATTTAAATTATTTTCAAGCTCCATAACATAGCCTCTTGCCATTTGATGTTCAACAAGCATGCCACCACGCACAACTTTTTCTGCCACAGGTCCAAGATTTTCTAGCATTGCCGCAAATAAAATGTCCTCTTCCTTTTTGTGGTGAAGACCGTCGGCATATTTTCTTATAAAATCTATAGCATTTCTAAAAAATCCAGTGTCAACACTTCCCTTTAAAATTTCTAGACATTTTTCTTCCATTTTGTCGCAAAACTTTAAAATATCCTGGTGTTCATCTTCTAAATAAGAAATTGTATTTTTTAATGTATCCATTTAATCACTTCCTAATTACATAATTTTCTTCTATTTTTTCAAATTTTAAATCAGAAGAATTTAAAGATCCTAGAATAAAACTGTCTCTTAAAACCCAATAAATCTCTGGACTTACATAGTCTTTCCAAATATTTTTGTGGACATCAGATGTAACTGTAAAGACAAATTCATCTTCATCATTTTTTAAAATTGCAAGAGCGTGATCACAGGGCATACCATCCAAAAATTTTGAAGTGATAAAAGAAAATACTTCCATTGGAACCTCGCCAGCATCATAATTTTTACCAATTTCAAAAAATTTATTTTTTAACTTTTCTAAGTCAAAATCCCTTAATAAAATAGAAACTGCCTTTGCTAGTCTATTTTCACTTCTCACAACTCTTTCATTGAGCCAGCCGTGAATATTACTTTCATCAATTATATCTTCTAAATTTCCTTTTTCAAGTGGAAATTCTTCGTCTAAATCTTTTTTTAACTCATTTCTTTTTTCTTCTTCCAAGAAATTTAATAAGTTATCTAAAATTTCTTCTTGAAATAAAATTTTATCATACATTATATAGTGAATACGTCCTAAAAATAAACTCATTTTATCCCTCTTTTCTAATAAAATAATATCATTTTTTATAAAAAAATAATGTGACAAAAATCACAATAAATTTTTAAGAAAATAAAAAAAGAAGCCTTAATAGCTTCTCTCTTTTTTGATGTAATTATCCTCTTAACTCTTGTCTATTTTCGTTAAGCATTTTAATTATTTCTGAAAGGTTAACTTGTGTGTTTTCAAGAAGTTCATCTGCATAATCTCTAGCGCCTTCTCTAATTTGAGTAGATTCTTCTTTTGCAGATTTTAAAATTTCACTTGCTCTTTCATTTGCTTGTCTAACAAGTTCATTTTCATCAATAATTTTTTCAGAATGAGCTCTTGCTGCTGCAATAATCTTATCAGCTTCGTCATGTGCTCCGTTAATTATGTCGTCTTTATCCTTAGCAATTCTTTGTGCTTCAGAAATTTCTCCTGGAATTTGCATTTTTACTTCATTTACAATTTCCAAAAATTCTTCCCTGTCTACCATTACCTTATTTGTAAGTGGTATTTGTGATGATGTTTCAACAAGATCTTCCAATTCTTCAACTAAATCAATTAAATTCATATCTTCCTCCTAAGTAATTTTTTCTTCATAGCTT
>QWCE01003826.1_pt1 | contig 15949 bp, 12 predicted proteins | sample 1972531 | NCBI WGS metagenome assembly QWCE01 (sample SAMN09866716, study PRJNA288562) | Human gut metagenome isolate term4_stool, whole genome shotgun sequencing... | reverse complement strand
GAGGCATAGTTGCTGGAATTCTCATATCAAGTAGGGCTACTTCTGGCACGAAATCTGGGTGAACAAGTGGGTATTTGATTTCTTTTTCTGTATCTGTTATTACTGAGAAAGCTGTAATTTCACTTGCAGTACCAGATGTAGATGGGATACAAATCATTCTTGCTTTGTTTTTAAGTGGTGGGTTGTCGAAGTTTGCAAGTTTTTCGAAATCCCAATCTGGATGTTCATAGAAAACCCACATAGCTTTTGCAGCATCCATTGCTGATCCGCCGCCTATTGCTATTATCCATTCAGGTTCAAATTCAGCCATCTTTGCGCCGCCTGCGAGACAAGTTTTAACTGATGGGTCTGGTTCAACGCCGTCTATTATTAAAACTTCCATACCAGCTTTTTCTAGTTGTTCTTTGGCTTCATCTAGGAAACCAAATCTTTTCATAGAAGAACCGCCAGTAACTAGGACTGCTTTTGTGCCCTTTAGGGTTGATAAGTATTCAAGTGCATTTTCTCCATGTACGATTGTGTTTGGTACTGAGAATGTAGTATATGTCATATTTTCCTCCTTAGAATTTTTCGTTAGTTTATTAATTAACAATCTTGCAAATACTATACCATTCTATAAATAAATGTAAAGATGATGTTTTTAGTAGTTATTTCGAGTTATAGAGTTTAGATGAGTTATAAATTAAATTTGGATATAAATAGTTTTATAAAAATGGGAAAAAATTAAAATAAAAGTATAATTAATCATAACCGCATTAACACATTAAATAGATTAAAGGAGAAAATTATGGGCTTATCACAAGCTTACAAAATATTAAAAAATCATTTATTAAAGGGAGAAATTAAAAAAGGAGAAGAAATAGCAATTAAGGTCGATCAGACTTTGACTCAGGATTCAACAGGGACCATGGCCTATCTCCAGCTTGAGGCAATGGATATAGAAAATGTGGCGACAGAAAATTCTGTGGCTTATATCGACCATAATATTTTGCAGGCGGGTTTTGAAAATGCGGATGACCACGAATTTATAAAGTCAGCTGCAAATAAGTTTGGGATTAGATTTTCCAAGGCTGGCGGGGGAATTTGCCACCAGGTAAACCTCGAGCAATTCGCTAAACCTGGTAATACCCTGCTTGGATCTGATTCTCACACTCCAACAGGTGGAGGAATGGGAGAGCTTGCCATAGGTGCCGGTGGTCTTGAGGTGGCTGTCGCTATGGCGAAAGGATTTTATTTTATTAAAGTTCCTAAGATTTACAGGATAAATCTAATTAATTTACTAAAGCCTGCTGCTAATGCCAAAGACCTTATTCTTTATATATTAGGAGAACTTACTGTAAAGGGCGGAACAGGTTACATAATGGAATACACTGGTCCTGGAGTGAAGTCACTTTCTGTTACAGATAGGGCGACTATCTGCAATATGGGAGCGGAGCTTGGGGCTACCACTTCTATTTTCCCATCTGATGAAAATACCAAGGCCTACCTAAAAAGCCAGGGAAGGGAAGAAGACTATGTAGAACTTTCTGCCGATCCTGATGCTTTTTATGACGAAACCATTGAAATTGACCTTGCAGAAATAAGACCAGCTGTGGCCAAACCACATTTTCCTGACCAATATTCTAAGGTTTGTGATTTGCCAAGGATAGAAATTGACCAAGTGGCAATTGGTTCTTGTACAAATTCGTCCTATACAGATCTTATGAAGGTAGCTAATATCTTAAAAAACAGAAAAGTTAATCCAAATGTATCGCTCGTAATTTCTCCAGGTTCTGCTACAATTTTAGAGAAAATTTCTGAAAATGGAGCTTTGGCGACTATGATAAAGGCTGGGGCGAGAGTTCTTGAATCAGGATGTGGACCTTGCATAGGTATGGGCCAAGCTCCAAAATCTGGTGGTGTTTCCTTAAGGAGTTTTAATAGGAATTTTAAGGGTAGGTCTGGAACTATGGACGCAGAAATATATCTGGCAAGCCCAGAGACTTGTGCAGTAAGTGCTGTCCTAGGCTATATTGCAGACCCAAGTGAACTTGACTATAAGGAAGATTTTGATAAAAATGTAAGCTTTAACCACACAGATGCATATTTTATAGAGCCAGAAAAAGATTTGTCAAAAAGAATCAAGGAAACTATAAAGGGTAAGAATATCAAGCATTTCCCAAGGGCAGAAAAAGCTCGTGATATAGATAAAAAAGTAATTTACAAGGCAGGTGATGGGATAACTACAGATGATATTTGCCCATCAAACGCTCATCTATTGCCATATAGGTCAAATATTGAATACCTTTCAAACTTTGCCTTTACAACAAAAATTGATGACTTTAAAGACAGGTGCCAGGCAAATGATGGGGGAATAATTGTTGCTGGCGAAAACTATGGTCAAGGCTCATCTAGAGAGCACGCTGCCCTCCTTCCTCTATATTTAGGGATAAAGGCGGTTGTAGCCAAGTCTTTTGCAAGAATCCACAGATCAAACCTCATAAACAACGCTATCTTGCCCTTAGTTTTTGAAGACGAAAGTGACTTTGAAAAAATTTCTGAATACGATGAAATAAAAATTTCCAACATGGAAGAATCTATCGAAAGCGGGGATTTTATCCTAGAAGACCTTACAAAAAATAAAAAGATAAAATTAAGAGGGGATTTTTCTGAGAGAGAAAAGGAAATTCTCCTAGAAGGCGGATATCTAAACTACGCCAAGAACCTAGATTTGGAGGAAAAATGAAAATTACACTGATAAAGGGCGACGGAATTGGGCCAGAAATCACAGCCTCTATGAAAGAAGTAGTAGATGTCCTAGGAATTGACCTTGAGTTTGAAGAAATAAACGCAGGCTTATCGGTTTTCGAAAAAGAAGGGGTCTATATTCCCCAAAGGCTATTTGATTCTATAGAGGAAAATAAAATCGCAATTAAAGGCCCAATTACAACACCAATTGGCCATGGTTTTAGGTCTATAAATGTGGAACTTAGAAAAAAATTCGACCTTTTTGCTAATATCAGACCGATCAAGGCTCCAGGTCCTCTTGAATTAAAATTCGACGATGTAGACATGGTGATTTTTAGAGAAAATACTGAAGATCTCTACGCTGGAATAGAAGAGAAAATTTCCCCCGACGAAGCTCATTCAATCAAGGTTATAACCAGGGAAAAATCCACAAGAATTATTGAAAAGGCCTTTGAATTTGCAAGAGAAAATAGCAGAAAAAAAGTAAGTATAATTACAAAAGCCAATATAATGAAGCTTTCTGATGGGCTATTTCTAGAAGTAGGAAGAGAAGTTGCTAAAAAATTCCCAGAAATAGAATTTGAGGAGCTTTTAGTCGACAACACTGCCATGCAGATGGTGATGAATCCTGGCCGTTTTGACATAATAGTTACAGAAAATCTTTACGGCGACATCTTATCAGACCTTGGAGCAGGCTTGGTTGGAGGCCTTGGACTCATGCCTGGGGTTAACAAGGGCAAAGATATTGCAATTTACGAATCTATCCACGGGTCAGCCCCAGATATAGCAGGGAAAAACCTAGCCAATCCTATTGCCATGCTTTTGACTTTGTGTCTCCTACTTGACGATATAAATGAAAAAGAAAATGCGGAAAAAATACGAAAGGCAATCTACAAAACCCTTTCTGATAAAAATAATTACACCAGAGATTTGGGTGGAGAAAACACGACAAGTGGAATTACTAAAGCAATAATTTCAAATTTAGGAATATGAAATGGAAAAATATCTAGAAGAAAAATTAAAAGCCTATGCAGAAGAAATTGAAAAGTCCACAAGAATTGATAAGGAAATTTACGAAAAATATTCAATTAAAAGAGGACTTAGGAACAAAAATGGAACAGGAGTCCTAGTTGGCGTGACCAAGGTTGGTGACGTTTGTGGTTATGAAATAAAGGCTGGAGAGAAAATCCCGACTAAGGGTGAGCTTTATTACAGGGGCTATCCTCTAACTAGTTTGGTTTCTGATATAGAAGGCACTAACAGGCTTGGTTTTGAAGAAATCATTTATCTTTTGCTTTTTGATAAACTTCCCACAAAGACCGAGCTTTCTAATTTCAAAAAAATTCTAATAGAAAAGCGCAAGCTTCCACCATATTTTATAGAAGACGCCATCATGAAGGTGCCGGGGGAAGATATCATGAACAAGATGATGAGAGCTATGCTGGCTCTTTACACCTACGATAAAAATCCAGACTTGACAGATGCTATAAATGTACTAGACCAGTCACTATCTTTGATTTCTAAAATGCCGCTTTTGGCAATTTACTCCTATCAGGTTAAGATTCACTATTTTGATAAGAAATCATTGATAATTCATAATCCTGTACCGGAGAAATCCATAGCGGAAAATATTCTCGCCATGCTAAGAGCTGATCAAAAATATAGCAAAGAAGAAGCTGCTATATTAGATTTGCTCTTAATAATTCACGCCGAACACGGAGGCGGAAACAATTCTGCCTTTGCGACCCACGTGGTATCCTCATCTGGTACTGATACCTATTCGGCTATGGCGGCAGGTCTGGCCTCCCTCAAAGGACCAAGGCATGGTGGAGCTAATATCAAGGTAGCAAATATGATTGATGATATCAAGGAAAATATCAATGATATAGAGAATAAGGAAGAAATAAAAACCCATTTAGAAAAAATTTTGGACAAAAAAGCCTTTGACGGACAAGGTTTAATTTATGGCTTAGGCCACGCAGTCTACACACTCTCTGATCCTAGAGCTTTTTTATTAAAGGAAAAAGCAAGAGATTTGGCAAAAATAAAAGATAGAGAAGTTGATTTTGATTTTGTAGAAAATGTCGAAAAAATCGGCCAAAAATTAGTCCAAGAAAAATTCAATAGATTTTATCCACCATGCGCCAATGTCGACTTATATTCAGGATTAGTTTATGATATGCTAAAAATCCCAAGAGAACTATTCCTCCCAATCTTTGCCATAGCAAGAACAGTCGGTTGGTCAGCCCACAGACTTGAACAAATAGCCGACAAAAAAATAATCAGACCTGCTTATAAGTCTTTGAGCGAGAGGAAAGAATACATAGAAATGGAGAAAAGATGAAAAATGCCAGAAAAGAGTGAAGTTAATTTGCTCTTTTTTTAGGTCCTATATTTTACAAAAAATATAAATAAAAAAACCAAAGAGAAAATAAAATATATACTTAATAATAAATAGCTTTTTTAAATAAAATGATATGCAAAGGAAATTGTTTCTATTGACAGAAATTAGCTATTGATATATACTGTTGTCAAACAAAAATCAACATAAAAGAACAGGAGCAAAAATTATGAGCAAGGAGATTTTTTTAGGAGTAGATGGTGGTGGCACAAAAACAGCCTTCATATTAGAAAAAGATGGTGAACGATTCCTCCACAAGGAAGGAACAATCCACTTAAGCCAAGTTTCTAGAGAAGAGTTTAAGAAAAGAATTACAAATGCAGTAAATATCCTTACAGAAAAAGCAGATATTACAAATAAGGACATTTCCTACACCTTTGTATCAGTGCCAGGTTATGGACAATATCCAGAAGATGAAGCTTTTATTGATGAAAGTCTAAGAGAAATCCTAGGCACAGATAATTTTAAAGTAGGAAACGACTGTCTAAATGCTTGGGCTGGCTCTTTAAATGCCAAACCAGGCATAAATTTGATTTTAGGAACTGGGTCAATAGGCTTTGGTCTAGATGAAAAGGGAAAGGCCTTAAGGTGTGGCGGTTGGGGTCCACTAATCGGTGATGAATCTAGTGGCTATTATATAGGCAAAAAATTAGTTAACTATTTTACAAAACAAAGCGATGGAAGGATCCCAAGAACTCTTTTATATGACATGATAAAAGAAGAATTAAATATAGACGACGATTTTGAAATTATTCCCCTAACAGATTCCATGACAAGAGATGAACTTGCAGGTATAGGCAAAATATTTTCAAGTTTACTTGAAGGTGAAGATGAATGCGCTTTAGAATTGCTTGATGATATCGCCTATGAAGCAGCCCTAACAATCAATACCCTAGCTAAAAAATTAAGTTTTGAAGACGAAGTATTAGCCTCTTATTCTGGTGGTGTATTTAATCTAGGCTCTATTTTGACAGACTCTATTGAAAAATACCTTGATAAAAATATTAGACTTAAAGCTCCATATACAGACCCTACAAAGGGAGCTTTGATATTGGCTAAAAAATACTGGGAGGAAGACAAATAAAAATAATTTTTTAAAAGTATATTGTATTTTACTTTGTCCTTAAAAGAAAATAAGAAAACAGGCTCTTTGCAGATCTTTTTATCAGCAAAGAGCTTTTTTATTTATAAGAAATTGGCTGTGGATAGCATTAATAGTTACTACTATTAAATGTTTAATTATGTTTGAATAATAGGATCTGATTGTGAAATAAATCGAATAAATAAAAAAATAATAAGAAAATATCTCGAAAATCCTTGACATAAGCGTTTTCTTGTTATATACTATAATCAAACAAAAACAAACATAAACACACAAAAGTAAAAAGGAGCTAATATGAAAGTATTTCTAGCATCCGATATGGATGGAAGAGGACTAAAAGATGCCCTAGTAGAAGAAGTAAAGAGACTTGGCTACGACTATGAAGACCTTACAGAAGAGGGGTTTGACCTAGTAGATAGCTCAAAGGCAGTATGTAAGAAGCTACTTGAAGTAGATGGCATGCTTACATCAGGTTCTGATGACCAATCAGTAGGTGTAGTTATTGACAAGTACGGTGCAGGCTCTTACATGGCTTGTTCTAAACACAAGGGAATGATTGCTGCAGAAGTTAGCGAAGAAAGATCAGCCCTAATGACAAAAAGACACAATGGTGCAAGAATCTTAGTTATGGGATCTGCCATAGTTGGCGAAGAACTTGCTAAATCATGCTTAAGATCATTCTTATCCCACGGCTATGACGGAGGTCGTCACCAAATAAGAATTGATATGCTAAACAAAATGCTTTAAGGAGGTCAGAAATGAAAATAGCTTTAGGATGCGATCATATAGTAACAAGTCTTAAGATGCAGGTTTCAGACCATCTTAAGAGTCTAGGACATGAAGTTTACGACGTAGGATGCTACGATAATACTAGAACCCACTACCCAATCTATGGTAAAAAAGTAGGCGAACTTGTAGGAAGTGGCAAGTGTGACCTTGGCGTAGTGCTTTGTGGAACAGGCGTTGGAATAACAACAGCTGTAAACAAGGCTTACGGAACAAGATGTGCCCTAGTTAGAGACGTAGAAACAGCAAGAGCTGCAAAAAGAGAACTAAATGCTAATGTAATAGGTTTTGGCGGAATGATTGTTGGAAAAGACCTAGCCCTTGAAATTGTAGATGGTTTTCTAGAAACTGAATACGAAGAAAGTCCTGAAAAAGATAAGCTAATCGAAAAGATTATGGCAATCGAGGAAGAATACAAAGATGATAAGGAAAAGCAAGTGGAAAACTCTGAATTCTTCAAAGAATTTCTAGAAAAATGGGACAGAGGCGAATACCACGATTAACTAGGAGGAAAAAATGACAAACGAAAAGAATTTAACAAGACAAGACATTGGCATGATAGGCTTTGAAATTGTAGCCTACTCTGGAGATGCAAGAAGCTCACTACTTGAAGCGATTAAATGTGCTAAAAAAGGTGAATTTGATAAAATTGATGATTTGGTAAAAGATGCCCAAGAAAACCTAAATATTGCCCATGCTAAGCAAACAGAAATGCTTGCCCTAGATGCTCAAGGCAAGGAACTTGAGATAGGATTTATCATGATCCATGCTCAAGACCACCTTATGACAACAATGCTTCTTAAAGATATTGTTTATGATATTTGTGAGATTTATAGGAGGTAAAAAATGAATAAATTAGTAGAAAGAATAGAAAAGTTTAAACCTTTCTTTGAAAAATTATCTAGGAATATATACCTAAGATCAATTAGAGATGGCTTCATTGCTGGTATGCCAGTGGTATTATTCTCAAGTATTTTCATTCTTATAGCCTTTGTGCCAAATGCCTTTGGTATCGTTTGGTCTGATAAGACTGTAGAAATGCTTATGAAACCTTATAACTACTCTATGGGCATTCTAGGATTTTTGGTAGCTGGTACAACAGCTAAATCCTTTACCGATATGGTAAATAGAACTATGGATAAGAGAAAACAAATCAACTTCATGTCTACCTTGCTTGCTGCTATGATTGGATTTTTAATTCTCTCATCAGATCCTGCAGCAGAAGGTGGATTCTTATCTTCATTCATGGGAACAAAGGGTCTAATCACAGCCTTTATATCAGCCTTTGTGACAGTAAATATTTACAAGGTTTGTATGAGAAATGACGTTACAATCAAGATGCCAAAAGAGGTGCCACCAAACATTTCTAGGGTATTTACAGATTTAATTCCATTTTCATTAGCAATAGTTATTCTTTATGCAGTAGATATTATAGTAAGAAATATGTCAGCTAAGAGTGTAGCTGAATCAATAAGTTTAGGACTAGCTCCACTTTTCCAAGCAGCAGACGGCTATCTTGGCCTAACTCTAATTTTTGGTGCCTATGCATTCTTCTGGTTTATAGGTATCCACGGACCATCAATTGTAGAACCAGCTATAGCAGCTATCCTATATTCAAATGCAGACGTAAACCTTGCCCTTATGCAAGCGGGAGAGCACGCAGATAAGGTAATCACAGCTGGTACACAAATGTTTATAGTAACTTTAGGTGGTACAGGTGCAACACTCGTAGTGCCATTTATGTTTATGCTACTTGCGAAATCAAAGAGAAATAAGGTAGTAGGAAGAGCATCAGTTGTCCCAACCTTCTTTGGTGTAAACGAGCCAATCCTATTCGGCGCTCCATTAGTATTAAACCCAATTTTCTTTATACCATTTATCCTAGCTCCAATTGTAAACGTATGGATATTTAAATTCTTCGTTGATACACTCGGTATGAATAGCTTTACAGCCAACCTTCCTTGGACAACACCAGCTCCACTAGGCATGCTTTTAGGACTTAACTTCCAAGTTAAAGCTATAATTCTAATCTTTGTCCTACTTATAGTAGACACAATTATCTATTATCCTTTCTTTAGGGTATATGATGAGCAAATCCTAGAAGAAGAAAGATCAGGCAAGACTGATGGCTCTAGCGAATTACAAGAAAAAGTAAGGGCTAATTTCAACACAGAAAAAGCTGACAAAATCTTAGAAGAAAACACAAAAGAAGAAAAAACACAAAGAGCAACTACTAAGGCAAAAGCTAATGACCAAGAAATTAACGTCCTTGTTTTGTGTGCAGGCGGAGGTACAAGCGGACTATTAGCAAATGCCCTAAATGAAGCTGCAGAAGAATATGGCGAAAATATATCAGCAGTAGCAGATTCCTACGGAGCTCACAGGGATATTCTAAAAGACTTTGACCTAGTTGTTTTGGCTCCGCAAGTTGCTTCAAACTATGAAGATATGAAACAAGAAACAGACCCACTAGGAATCAAGCTTGTCAAGACCCAAGGAGCTCAATACATTGGACTATCAAGAGATGGACAAGCTTCACTTGATTTCATAAAAGAAAGTATGAAAAATGCGTAAATTACCAGAAGATTTTATATTCGGTGGCGCAACAGCGGCCTACCAATGCGAGGGTGCAACAAAAACTGACGGCAAAGGACCAGTAGCTTGGGATAAGTATCTCGAAGAAAACTACTGGTACACAGCAGAGCCGGCTAGCGATTTCTATCACAAATATCCAATAGACTTAGAACTTGCTGAAGAATTTGGAGTCAATGGTATAAGAATTTCCATAGCTTGGTCTAGGATATTTCCGCAAGGTTTTGGAGAGGTCAACCCAAAAGGGGTTGACTTCTACCATAGAGTTTTTGCAGAATGCCACAAAAGAGGGGTAGAGCCATTTGTAACCCTTCACCATTTCGATACACCAGAAGCCCTTCACTCAAATGGGGACTTCTTAAACAGGGAAAATATCGAACACTTTGTAGACTATGCCAAATTCTGTTTTGAAGAATTTAAGGAAGTAAAATACTGGACAACCTTCAACGAAATAGGTCCAATAGGCGACGGCCAATACTTGGTTGGCAAGTTCCCTCCAGGAATCCAGTATGATTTGGCCAAGGTTTTTCAATCTCATCACAACATGATGGTTGCCCACGCAAAAGCTATTCTTGTCTTCAAGGAAAAGGGATATGACGGAGAAATTGGAATAGTTCACGCCCTTCCGACCAAGTATCCATTCGATCCAACAGACGAAAGAGACGTAAGAGCTGCAGAGCTTGAAGATATAATCCACAACAAGTTTATCCTAGATGCAACCTATCTTGGAAACTATTCTGAAAAAACAATGGAAGGCGTAAATCACATCCTAGAAGTAAACGGCGGCAGCCTTGACATCAGAGATGAAGACATTGAAATCTTAACAAAAGCTAAAGATTTAAACGACTTTTTAGGCATTAACTACTATATGAGCGACTGGATGGCACACTTTGATGGAGAAACTAAAATCACCCACAATGGAAGAGGCGATAAGGGTGGCTCAGTTTACCAAATCAAGGGAGTTGGCAAGAGAAGATTTGATGTTGATGTGCCAAGAACTGACTGGGACTGGATGATCTATCCAAAAGGCCTCTATGATCAGATAATGAGAGTCAAAAGAGATTATCCAAACTATAAAAAAATCTATATCACAGAAAATGGTCTGGGCTATAAGGATAAGTTTGAAGACAATACAGTCTATGACGATGCAAGAATTGACTACATCAGACAGCACTTTGAAGCAATTTGCGATGCGATAGATGACGGAGCTATCGTAAAAGGCTACTTCCTATGGTCACTTATGGATGTATTTTCTTGGTCAAATGGTTATGAGAAGAGATATGGTCTATTCTATGTAGATTTTGACACACAAAAAAGATATCCAAAGAAAAGTGCATATTGGTTTAAAAAAATATCTGAAACTAAAGTACTGGAGTAATTTATATGAAAAAGAAAAAATCAAATTTAAAGTTAATATTAGCCTTGTTAACTTGTTTCCTTCTACCTTTTAGTAGAGTTAGCGCCGATACACAAATTCCTCAAGCAGAGTTAAAGGCATCTGTAGAATATCAAGAAATAGATGGTTTTGGTGTATCACAGTCTGCGGATGTTTATGCTGATCAAATCTATGAACATAATAAAAGAGATGAATTAATGGATTTGTTATTTTCTGATGAAAATGGTATTGGTTTAAGTATACTGAGAAGTGAGGTAGGAAGTGGTTTAAATATGCCAACTATTCATCCTGATATTGATACATGGGATTTTACAGCCTACAAGCCAGAACAATGGGTGATGCATGAAGCTAGAAATAGGGGTGTAGAAACCTTTATGAGTACAGTGTGGTCTCCACCTGCTTGGATGAAGACAAACAATAGGATAACTCGAGGTGGAACATTAAAGAGGGAATACTATGGTGAATATGCACAATATTTAGCTGAGTATGTTAAAGGCTATAATCAGTATCACGATATAAAAATTGATGCAATCTCTATTGCGAACGAGCCTGAGTATGCAGCTAGTTGGCAGTCAAATCTATGGAGTGGCGAAGACTTTAGATTGTTTGTAAAAGATTATCTAAAACCTACATTTGAAAGAGAAAATCTAGATACTAAGATAATTGTGGGAGAAGAAGCAACGTTTACAGATAAGAGACTAAAATCTATATATAGTGATCAACAAGCTTTAGATAGCGTGGATATAATAGGAACACACTATTATCATGGTAAGCCATATGTTTTTGAACAAGCAAAAGATAATGGTAAGAAAGTATGGGTTACAGAAACTTCTGAAACAACCTTATCAGATACAGGTTTCAAAGATGGTGTAAATTGGTCAAAAAATATTCACGATACATTAACAAAAGCTGATGCTAATGCATTTGTATTTTGGTTGGGGGCAGCCTATAAAAATAACAACGAAAGTCTTATAAGACTTACAGACAAAAATAACTATATAGATGCTAAAAGATTATATTCTATGGGAAACTATAGTAAATTTATAAAGCCAGGATTTAAAAGAATTGGTGTAACAGAAAATCCGACAGGAAATCTTTACTTATCAGCTTACAAAGATGAAAATACAGGAGATATTGTAATCGTGGCTGTTAATAACGGTCAAAACAATGAAAGTATTGACTTGACATTTGATGATATTGATATGCAAAAATTAACACCATATGTAACAAATAGCAAGTATAACTTGGGTAAGCTTCCAGATTTAATTGTAAATGATAGAAGTGTGAGATTAAATGTTAGTGGATATACAACTGCAACTTTTGTAGGCAATATATTTGATCAAACTTCAGAAGAATCGATTGATTATAGGATAGATGATAATTTAGATGATTGGTCAAAAATTAGTTATCGATCAGATAATTGGTATCTAGATTCTTACAATCCATATAATGGATTTGATCATGATTATTCTAGAGCCAGAAGAACTAAGAAAACAAGTGAATATATAGTATATAAACTGGATGAATTAACTGATTTTAGAGCATCTATTTATTACTATAAAGTTTTAGATGGTTTGAGATTTGAAGTCTCTGAAGATGGAGAAAATTGGGAACAAGTAGATTATCAATATGATTCTCCAAGATTAACTGGCGGTTATTGGGAATATATAAATGTATATCCTTCAAATCAATTGCCAGAAGGTATAAATTATCTAAAAATAATTTTTGAACAAGGCAATATAAGGTGGGACAAACAACTATCTTCGATAAAAATTAATTAATCAATATAATAACAAAATTATTGTATAGATTAATGTTTCATATATAATAGCTATGGTAACTTAAAAATGGAACGAATAAAAGATTGAAATTTGTTATTTTAAGACTATGATATCTTGTAATCAAAAAATAATAGAAGTAATATTTAATGCATTCTTTAGCTACAAGGTGTATACAATATAATCATGATAGTTTCTAAATACTAAAATTGCAAAAAGATTTAAATCATATAAAATAGTATTGAGATTAAGGAAGAATTAAATGAAAACCACACTTATTTGATGATGTTAGAGTTAATTATGTAAACAAACATTTAAAAGTAGTACAAAAATCAAATTAAAAAGATTCAAATGAATGTCAAATGATATTACCATGTAGTTTTATGAGAGTGTTTAGCTAGTCAAATGGCTATAATAAGTGATGTGGTTTCTTCTTTATAGATTTTGATACACAAAAAAGATATCCAAAGATAAGTGCATATTGGATTAGAGTATTATCTGAAACTAAAGAATAAAATTAAACTTTAAGAGGGCATTAGTTTTACTAGTGCCTCTTTAATTAATAGGATAACAGATGCTAAAAGACGAAAGACAAAAAATAATTTTAGACAAGTTAAAAGAAAATGACATTATCCAGGTTTCTCAAATGACAGACCTCCTTGATGTCACAGATATGACTGTAAGGCGAGATTTAAAAGAGCTTGAAGATAGAAATCTTCTCGTAAGAATCCACGGGGGAGCTAGTAAGATTGAGAAAGCTCGCCCTAGAGAGTTTTCAAATGAGGAAAAACTTCTCAAAAATAAAGAGCTTAAGATGGAAATTGCTAAAAAAATCAGCCAAATCTTAATACCTGAGCAAAATATCTACCTAGGAGCGGGCACTACTATTGAGTATGTGAGTGAATTTCTAGGCGATAAGAAACTTAATATCTTCACTAATTCTCTTTATCTTTTTAGGAAATTAGTATTTCTTGATAATGTGAATATTAAGTTAATTGGAGGAGAATTTAGGAAAGTAACAGGTGCTTTTGTGGGTGCTTTAAGCCTTGATTTGGTATCGAAAATGAGGTTTAACCAGGCTTTTATAGGAATTAATGGTTTAAATAAAGGCAAGGCTTATACTTATAGTCCGGAAGAAGGAATCTTGCAAAAGATGATTCTTGACAATTCCTTTGATAGATACCTTGTCGCAGATTCATCAAAACTTGGCTATGAAGACTTGTATCATTTTTATAACCTGGAAGATGCGAAATTCATCACAGATTCTAAAATTAGTCCAAACCAAGCCTTAGAGATTGAAAAATATACGGAAATTATTAGATAAAATTGGAAAATGCCTTATAATAATGGTAGTGACCATTTTATGCAAAAAGGAGAAACGGTGATTTTAACTATTACAGCAAATCCTTCAGTAGATATGTCTTATCAAATAGATAAACTTAATATAGATGGAGTTACCAGAACCGATAATGTAATTAAACACGCTGGCGGCAAGGGCATCCACGTTGGTTATGTACTAAATGATCTCGGGGAAGATGTAGTTCATTCTGGTTTTGTTGGAGGAAAACTTGGTGAATTTATAGAAGAAAACCTCGAAGAAAGAGGCCAAAAGGCAAAATTTATTAAAATAAAAGAGCCAACAAGAAATTGCCTTGCCATCCTTCATGAAGGCAAGCAAACAGAAATTTTAGAAGCAGGTCCAACAATAACTTCATCGGAAAGAGATGAATTTGTAAATAGCCTTGATAAAATTAGTGAAGGATGCAAAGTGATTTCCATGTCAGGATCTTTGCCAAAAGGGCTAAATTCAAGTTTTTATGAAGAAATAATAGCCTATGCAAAAAATAAGGGAATCTTTGTGGCAGTTGATACATCTGGAAAGACTCTAAAAGATGTAGTAAATTCCGAAATCAAGCCGGATTTAATCAAGCCAAACGAAACAGAAGTGGCAGATTTATTGGGCGAAGAAATCACTAAAGACAATATCAAAGATGCATTAAAAAAAGCACCTCTAAGTGAGATAAAATACGTAATTGTATCTCTTGGAAAAGATGGAGCTGTTGTAAAAGCGGGAGATAGAATCTTTAAGGCAAGCGTGCCAAAAGTAACAGCAATAAATCCTGTTGGTAGCGGAGATTCATCCCTGGCAGGAGCAATTTATGCAATTTCTAAGGACAAAAAACCTGAAGAAGTAATAAAAACATCAATGACCTGTGGCCTTTTAAATGTCCTTACAGAAGAAATTGCCCATATAGAAATAGAAAAGTTTGACAAATACTACGAACAAATCCTAGTGGAGGAAATTTAATAATGAAAATATCAAAAGAAAAATATGAAAATCTAAAAAAGCTAGCTAATGAAGACGGGGTCATAGCAGCCCTTGCCATAGACCAAAGAGGGTCTATGGAAAAAATGATGGGAAATGCAAACCCAGATTTAAATAACGTTGAAGGAATCTCAGCCTACAAGAAATTAGTAGCAGAAAAATTAACACCATATGCTTCATCAATCCTACTAGATCCAATCTACGGACTAACAGGGATTAAAGCAACAGATAAAAACGCTGGACTCATCCTATCCTATGAACAAACAGGATACGACGAATACGACGAAGAAAGACTTCCAAGACTAATCGAATTAGAATCTGGTCTAAAACTAAAAGAAAAAGGAGCAAACGGCATCAAAGTTTTACTATACTATGATGTAGACGATGCCGAAGAAACCAACGAAAAGAAAAAAGCATGGGTAGAAAGAGTAGGCTATGAATGTGAAGCCCTAGGCCTTCCATACTTTTTAGAAATCCTAACTTATGATGCAAAAATGGAAAGCGAAAAAACACCAGAATATGCAAAAATAAGACCAAGAAAAGTAATTGAAGCCACAAGAGAATTCTCAAACCCAAGATATCTAGTAGATGTCCTAAAACTAGAAACACCAGTGGACATGAACCACCTAGAAGGATTTGGCAAAAAAGAAAGTCTATACAGCAAAGAAGAAGCTCTTAAATACTTCAAAGACCAATCAGACGCTACAAATCTCCCATACATCTATCTATCAGGTGGAATCAGTGCAAGTTTATTCCAAGATATGTTAAAAATAGCCAAAGAAGCTGGCGCAAACTTCAACGGAGTTCTATGCGGTAGAGCAACTTGGAGAGATTCAGTAGA
>QWCE01003801.1_pt1 | contig 16045 bp, 14 predicted proteins | sample 1972531 | NCBI WGS metagenome assembly QWCE01 (sample SAMN09866716, study PRJNA288562) | Human gut metagenome isolate term4_stool, whole genome shotgun sequencing... | reverse complement strand
GTAACGCAAGTGTGCCTGCTGCAACATGACACCACCCAAAAGGCGGGTTCATACACTCCTAACATGCGCGTCCGTCCTCACTTACGCTGTGCAAGGGTATTAGTTATTGAAGAGGGCTGTTGACAAATATCTGTCACCAGAATCCGGAAGTAATGCTACGATAGTCTTTCCTTTGTTCTCTGGTCTTGCGGCAAGAATTGTTGCAGCCTTCAACGCCGCTCCTGATGAGATACCAACTAAGATACCTTCGCTGACCGCAAACTTTCTGCCTTCCTCAAATGCATCATCATTTTCAATCGGAAGAATCTCATCATATACTTTTGTATTCAAAACCTCCGGTACAAAACCGGCACCAATACCTTGAATCTTATGAGGACCTGCTGTACCTTTTGATAATACCGGGCTGCTTGCAGGCTCAACCGCTACAATCTTCACATCAGGATTCTTAGACTTCAGATATTCTCCCACACCGGTAACGGTTCCTCCGGTACCAACACCTGCGATAAAAATATCCACTTTACCATCTGTCTGCTCCCAGATCTCCGGTCCTGTTGTCTCTCTATGAACCTTAGGATTGGCAGGATTCACGAACTGACCAAGAATTACAGACCCCGGAATGGATTCTTTTAATTCATCGGCCTTAGCAATGGCACCCTTCATTCCTTTTGCACCCTCTGTCAAGACAAGCTCTGCACCATACGCCTTTAATAAGTTACGTCTCTCAATACTCATGGTATCCGGTAATGTAAGAACTGCCTTATATCCTTTAGCTGCAGCAACAGCCGCAAGACCAATTCCGGTATTACCGGAAGTAGGCTCAATAATAGTTGCTCCCGGCTTCAATAATCCCTTCTCCTCTGCATCTTCAATCATTGCAAGCGCAATACGATCCTTAACAGATCCCGCCGGATTCAAATACTCTAACTTTGCAAGAATCGTAGCATCTGTTACGCCTGCCTTCTTAGAATAATTATTTAACTTTAAGATCGGTGTTCCTCCAATTAATTCTGCTGCACTTTCTTTAATCTGACTCATATTATCGTCCTCCTAAACTTATATTTTCCTTAATTCATATCTTCTTACTAGGAATTGTATGATTAGATTATAATCACTCCTTATTTATTTGTCAACACTCTTTTTCATATTTTTTTGAAAACGATTACAATGTTAGGGACAAACTTTCCTATAAAATAAAAAACTTCTACAATCTCTAAGGATCTTTACCTTATCTATTGCAGAAGCTTTTTAAAACTATCCTATATTCTATTGTTTAACTACTATACATACCTTTTATTATACGCTAATACCGATTCCATACGCACCGGGACCTGTATGAGCACACACGCTTAACGATAACGGACTATAGAATACCTCTGCACCCGGAAATGCATCCGCAATCTCTGCCATCCATTTCTCTTTCTCTTCCTCTGTTAATCCTGCTCCTGCAGCTCCAATAATCTTCTTATTCTCAAAGTCAGGAAAACGGCTCTCGACATCTTTGGCAATTGCTGTAAGCATTACCTTCTTGGCTTTCTTCATTCCTTTTGCCTTTGCAAATGCATCCAGTTTCTCACCCTGAATCGTGAGCACCGGCTTGATATTCAACACCGCCGCAACTGTAGCTCCCGCTGCCGTCACTCTTCCACTCTTCTTCAAATATTCCAACGTATTAACCGCAAGATAGATACTAGAGTCAAATGCCTGCTTTTCCAAAATCTCCTGGATCTCTCGTCCTGTCTTTCCCTCTTCTTTTAACTGAACCGCTGTCTTCACAGCAAGTACCATTGTAACAGAGATTCTATGATTATCTACCACAAATACTTTATCTTCATAATCCAGGGCCAGTCCCTTTGCAGATGCACAAGAACTGCTTAATCCACTTGACATTGGAATATACACCACTTCATCATATCCGTCAGCAAAGATCTGATCCCACATGTCCATTACATCACCAGGAGATGGTTGTGATGTCGTAACATCTTTTCCCTCTTCCAAACTTGTAAAGAATTCTTCTGCTGTCAGATTCTCCCCTTCAAAATACACATTACCATCAATGATTACCGGCATTGGTAACAGATATACCCCTAACTCTTGTGCTTGTACATTTGATAACCCCGTATTACTATCTGTCATAATTGCTGTCTTCATACATCATTCCCTTTTCTAGACCAATTACTGTAACTAACACATACTACAACAAATCATTATATCATTACCTAGCACTGTTTTGCAATAGTGAACTACCCTTATTTCAATTCTTCATTTCTCCGAAGAATCTCCTAATGTGCTTTTATCTTTACCTGCTTGCTTAAACCCTTTTTACGGAAGAGTTTCCGATATGCGGATACTTTATTCTTCGGAACTTTTATCACTGTTCCTTTCTTAATACCTTTGAATGCACTCCCCGATACTGTTCTTGCATTCAATTCACTTGATCGAATTATTATGATCTTAACCTTTTTACAACCTTTAAAAGCATTTTTTCCGATGTATTTAATATTCTTTCCAATTTTAATCTTCGTTACATTTTTATTATTCTTAAATGCATTGTTCGATATCTGAGTAACCTTATAGATTTCCCCATTGATCATTACGGTATCAGGAATCGTAACCGTTGTTTCTTCCAAATCTGTCAGCGTTTCAAAGCAAACCTCTTTTTTCTTTGTATCTACCACCGTGTAAATGTCAGATTGCCTATTATCTTCTAGAATCTCTCCCTTGTCCGGTAATGAAACAGGCGTCTCCGGTTTCTTATTCTCTTCCCGGTTCGTTGTGGTTTCTGTTGTTATTTCCGTTGTGGTTTCTGCTGTGATTTCTGTTGTGATTTCTGTTGTGGTCTCTGTTGTTGTACCCACTTCTGAATCTGATATACTTTCTTTCTTAGGAATTACCTCTGTTTTTTCCGCACCACATTTGACACATGTATACTTCTTCACACCTTCTGCAGTCCCGTCCGGCTCTCTCGTAATCTGACCTTCATTCCATCTATGATCTGTCTTAGGAATATTCCCTATATCTTTCGTATTTGTATATGTCTTACCATCAAATATATACCTTGCTGTATAAGCTGTAATTCCCCTTTCCTTGCAGGTTGCCGCTTTCTTCACAGCGGAGGTTATAATACAATTCCCCTTTTCTGTATGTGTCGCATCATGTTGACAGATAAGCGTTATATTACATGCTTTTCCATCCTCTGTCCATTCAAAATCCGCTTTATATTCATGCCCTAAAGCCTTCCCGTATTCAAATGTTTCATCAGACAGCATGTGACATGCAGCACAATACTTCTTATACACAGCAGGCACGGTACACGTTGCTGCTGACTGCAATTGACCTGCTAATTGTGCATTAATATCCGATACTAGTTTATGCTTTCCTGTCTCGACACACTCAAAGATCCACTTGGCATATAGGTTATAATCCTGATCCTTGGAACAATCAATTGCCTCTAATGCTGTACCATCTTCAAAATCCGGACTGGTATACCATCCCTTAAATATATATCCCTCTTTCGCAGGTGTCTCTAATATTATCTGCTTTCCGGTATCTGTGACAAAACAAGACGGATTCCGTGATGAATTTATTCCACCATTTAAGTGATACGTAATACTATGAAATATCGCCTCTCTGACATCACTATCCTTATAAGTGTCTTTGACAGCAATTGCTTTCACCCCTCCACTCTCTGGCAAAGAAAATGGTTCTGTATAAAGTAAAGAACGTGTGTATGAACTGGATGGTTCCGTTCCATCTATTGTATAGTAAATCGTCGCACCGGAAGTATCCGTGGAAAGTGTCACTTTATCTCCAAGGCTAATCTGCGGCGTAGAAACCTGTTCACTTGGTTTTGAGATCGTACCTGCTGTCCATCCTGACCGAATCTTTGTAGAATCCTGTGTACATAAAGGCAGATAACCATTCCACATCATCTCCGCAGTATGGGATCTATAATTAGCGTCCGTTGGTGATATATATGTATTTGTACTCTTCAAAAAATATCCGTAATAAATTCCCGAACTCTGATCTCCCCAAGTTGTATCTATCTGATACCATGAATCATATACCCGTACCATATTCCATGCATGATTGGAACTGGTAACGCTGATGCAATCAATCCCGGCATCATTACATAATAATTCAGCTGCCATTGTATAACCGGCACATACCGTCGTTCCCAATACAAACGTACTATATGCACTCTGGGTGTATTCTGTCTGTTCATTTGCATGACTGTTATTAACAGAATCATAGTTATATGTCGTCTTGTTACAGATAGTATCGTAGATGGATTTCACAATAGCGTATTCGTCGGATTCCGAATACGTAATCTCTTCTTTATATTTCTCTATTCCGGCTTCAAACTGATCTACTGCCCGTTTTCTTTCACTCCCCTTTTGCATATTGCTATACATATTCCATTTCACATACACCTTTCCGGTTGTATCGGTTCCATAAGAATATCCATTCGCAAGAAAGAAATATTGCGGATTGGAATATTTATATATAGATATAAAATCTGCAAGATCTTCACTTGACTCAAATGCAGAACTTGCCACAGATCCGATCTGACCACTATAATCTGTTTGTGTTGTCAACGCTTTGAGACACAGGGCATCCATAGCCTCCCATACTATTTTCTTCTCATCACTCAACTGATTATATACATAATTGTTCGCATATTTATCCCATGCATTGTTATAAACGGCTGAATCTTTTATCTGACAGGCCACCGCCTTTTCAATATTCACTCCCTCTAAATCATCATTCTGCGATTCCACCTTCTTCTGAATCTCGTCACAATCATAATCTACTTCCCAATCATCAACATTTTCTTCTGCCCCCTGAACCGGTATGATGTCCCCGGTAGCAAATACCATATTCCCATCATTGATTGTCCGTATAGCACTAACATTCACGCTCTTTGCCGCAACCGGCACACACCACAGCACCATACTGGCTAACACAATACACAATCCACATATCCGCCTTTTCATCCTTCCTACCTCCATATTCACCAACTGCAACCTTATCTTAAAGCCTTCAGGAAAATATCTCTGTTACTTAGATTGTAAATATTACAACAATGCCTTATCTTTATATCGTGCCAACTCATCAATATATTTCCGACCTAACGGACTGATCACAGACCCTTTTCGTACCAGATAACCAATCGTCATGACCTCATCCGAATCCAGCTTCACCGCACAATAATCCGACCCATTCAGATCCTCGCATATGATACCGGAGCATAATGTGTATCCATTCAGCCCCACCATAAGATTCAATAATGTCGCGCGATCATTTCCACGGATCAACTGCTTATAATCATATGTGCTCAATACCTCTTCCGCAAAATAGAATGAATTATTATTTCCCTGATCAAATGCCAGACACGGATATTCCTCTAACTCCTCTAGCGAGATCAATTCTTTTCCTGCGAGAGGATGCCCCTTCCACAAATACACATATATATGACAATCCAATAACGGATGAAACTCCAGTCCATTTTCATGAAACAGTTTCTCTAAGACCTTGCGGTTAAATGCATTCACATACAAAATGCCGATCTCACTCTTGACATTCCGTACATCTTCAATCACCTCGAATGTTCTCGTCTCCCGCACTGCAAATTCATATTCGTCCATACCAAATTGTTTGACCATCTCTACAAATGCATTCACTGCAAATGCATAATGCTGCATTGATACACTGAACTTCTTCTTTGTCTGCTGTTTCGATATATACTTATTCTCCATCAATTCATACTGTTCTACAACCTGTCTGGCATAGCCGATAAACTCTTCACCATCTGGAGTCAGTGAGATACCCCGGTTTGTCCGGCGAAACAGCTCAATTCCGGTCTCTTCCTCTAGTTCCTTCACTGCCGCAGACAGACTCGGCTGAGATATAAATAATGTTCTGGCCGCTTCACTCATGGAGTTGGCATTCGCTACTGTTATAGCATATCTTAACTGCGTTAAAGTCATATCATTCCCTTTCTATGCAGAGCAAAGAATTATTTGCACATCTTTCACGAAGTCTTTTGCTTTGCAGGATAATCCTCCCTACATAATTAAAAGACCTGCGATCACACTATCACTATCTCTAGTGTATCATAGGTCTTATTAAATGACAAAATAATTCTTCACAAAACTTTTAAACTTTCCCGGTTCGCTTCATACATCAATATGCATATCCTTATGAAACACTCCTCCACTCACCCAGCTCTAATCCCTTGTGCTCTGAGTGCTGTTCCCTATGCCAGATCATCTGTTCAATCTTATTACCGATTCCCTGTGCAAACCGCCGGTGTCCCTCTTCATTCATATGTTCCCGATCTGTATCACTTGGCTGTGCATAATCCGATGCTGCTATGTACTGCACGCATCTTCTACCTGCTACCGCACGATATGCTGCCGGTAACTGTCTAGATACTTCAACCGAATGTGCATTGAATTCCGGATCATATCCGTCTTCCCATACTCCGTCTCCTAGTGCAATCGGAGACGCAACCAATACTTCAATATTCGGATCATATTCCTGCACCACCTTCACTAAACCTTCCACACCACTTGCAATCTGCTCCGCATCAGCACCATAATAGGTCTTGCAATCATTCGTTCCCAACATAATCACTACAATGTCAATCGGGCTATGTGCCTCTAAAAGAATTGGCAGCCAGTCAATTCCTTTTCGACCTTTTCTTACCGCATCTTCAAATATAGAAGTTCTTCCACACAATCCTTCCTCAACCACACGGTATCCTAACTTCCGCACACGCCGATCCAACAAACCGGTCCAGCGCACACCCCATTCATATCGTCCGTTCACTCCCGGAATTAATCCATATGTATTTGAATCGCCAAAGCACAATATATTTTTCATAGCTCTTCCTCATTTCATACTATTCTAGTATGATTACTATATAATAGATTATTTCCTTTGTCAATATGCAATTTTTCTTAAACAATGTAACGTTCTTCCACATACACGAAATTCAATGGAATTCAATGGAAAAACAATACTCATAATCATTCCTCATACTGGTGTCCGTATTGTGCAGTTCATTTAGTGAAATGATCCGTAGTTCCTTTTTCCCATACAAAAATGCATTTCCAATCCATGAAGAAACAAAACAACCGGTGTACCTTCTTTGCCACCATACTGATACCGAACCTTAACTCCATTCACATCTATTGTGCGGAACGGATATTGCTGTAAAAATGCTTTGTACTCTGTTCTAAAATCTCTCATACTTTTTACTCCCCTTATCTGTTCATTTGCTTGAAAACTGCTTCTGATCTTCTGTGCACGATTGCTCACTTCGAAACCTTCGGAAATTATCATTTAGTTAGTTGTTGCTAACTGCAAGTTCTAGCACACTCCTGACTACAATGCAACTATACATACACCTGCGTTTAATCCTCCTGTCGGTTCTCAGTAATTGCCTTTCTTAATTGATGTGCTGCCGAACTGATTGGATGTGTACTATCATATACAAGGCATACATTTCTTGGCGGTATCTTCTCTTTCAAAGAGATTTCCACAATTTCCTTCCTATCTATTGATTCCTGTGCCATGGATTCCGGCAAAAATGCCAACCCTAACTCACATTTTACCAATGGCAGGATCTGATCAGTCGTAGCTGCTTCGGTATCCGGCTCTAATTCTAAGCCATGTGTTAAGAACAAATCTTTGTAGAACCTATATGTCATAGTCTCTTTTCCTAAACATATTAGCGGATAATTCATTATTTCCTGCAAGGATAATTCCTGGCTTGCAAGTGCCGTAAAGGTCGTTCCTCCAACCAATTTTTCCCGAAACGACTGTAGCCGGATCGTCTTAAGCGGTTCCTCTGCATATACCGGTGTTGATACAACCGCAAAATCCACCGTTCCATTCTTCACAGCCTCGATCGCTTCCGGCGTAGAATGATTATAGATCTTAAGACGTATTCCCGGATGCACCATATGAAAAGACTTTAACCTGTTTAACAGAAATATATTAAGTGCCGTCTCACTTGCACCGATCGAAATACTTCCGTGCGAAAGACTTGTACTGTCTGTAATCTCCTCTTCTGCCGCAAGTATCTGTGTCATCGCTGCAGACACACGAACATAGAGCTTCTCCCCTTCCGGGGTTAACTGTACCCCACGATTATTTCTTATCAATAATGTCGTCCCCATCTGTTGCTCTAAACAGTTCATTGCTCTCGTCACATTCGGCTGGCTGCTTCCTAATGCATGTGCCGCTTTTGTAAAATTCTGATACTTCGCTACATAATAGAAAATCTTATAATATTCAAAATTAACATCCATAAATAGTCCTTTCAACATATCAAATGATTATAACAATCATATCAATTATGATTTTTACTTATCTCTAACTCAATAGTATAATCGAATCGAAATGGAAATACAAGAAGGAGCTGAATATTATGAGAGACACACCTATTTTCCCACGGGAAGAAAAATCCGAAGTCTTATTCCGGAAAATATTAAATGATCCATGGGCATGCAACAAATTGTTTCATACCTTTTATGATTATCTGTTTTGTAACGACGATTCTGACACCAGTCTTTCACCGGGTGAATTCGCCCAGGCACTATTTGGTTGCTATGAGAACAAAGATTTATCCGCTTTTTTGATGGCAATTACCCAGAATACTTTATTTGATCTGCTTAGAAATGCCTTTCTGATTCCATACCGTTTCAATGCGGATGGAACCCAGAATCCGCTTATTATGACCGACCATAACGGAATCCTTCTACCTGATTATAAACACTTAATACACGATAAAGATTATCAACATTTTTATAGCATTTATAAGAATTTAATTAATAAGAAAAACATCTTCTTCGCAAAGGCATATCGATACAGCCATACATATGGAGAAGATTCTTCAACCGTCGAACAACGAATTCTTGAAGAAAATACCGGCATTCTGCTTATACGGGAACTTCCAGATACAGTCAAGCTAAAGGAAACCGAAGCGGAAGCCTATAGTGCTGTATGGGATTTAATGTTAGAACTTGAGAAAAATTTACCCACCTCATATGTATTCTACGGTCAGGATTCTTTTGTGGAAGACAATAAACGATTTGATGAACTTGGTATTTTCTTGCCAAATTCCATCTTTTTACACAACTTAGAACACCATGTAGAGAAAGCAGAGGCGATCATCTATGCCAAAAACTAATTATGTTGATATCATGGAAAAGAATCACATGGAAATACCCTGGCACGATTATACCAATACGGACAGCAATGCACTAATTGCCGAAGCCGATCTGATTGAAAAAGCTTCTGTTATCGGTCGTGTCGGATTAATCATGTTGTCCTGTGGAACAGGAGCCTGGCGTGTCCGTACTTCCATGAACAAGCTTTCAAAAGAGCTCGAAGTTACATGCACCGTTGACGTCGGACTCATGTCAATCGAATTTAACTGCTTTGATGGTAATGACTGTGTTTCACAATCCCTCAGCATTGCAAATACCGGCGTAAACACTTCAAAACTGTATCGCATGGAACAATTCGTTAACAATTTCCCAAATGAGGAAGCACATCTGACTGGTGAAATGATTCATAAACGACTGGATGAGATTGAGCAGATTCACGCACTGTATTCGCCTGCAAAATTAGGTCTTGCCGCAGCACTTGCATGTTGTGCATTTACATTTCTTCTTGGTGGTGGCCCGATTGAAATGCTGCTTGCATTCATTGCCGCCGGTATCGGCAACCTGATCCGTACGAAATTGATCAAACATCACTTTACCCTGTATTTGAATATCGCCGCATCCATATCCGCAGCCTGCCTGATATATGCCGTATTATTAAAGCTGGCTATTGTGTTATTTCATATTCCTGCTGTTCACGAAGCAGGCTATATATGTTCCATGCTTTTTATCATACCCGGATTTCCATTTATCACAAGTGGAATCGACCTTGCTAAGTTAGATCTTCGTTCCGGGCTTGAGAGGCTTACCTATTCCATCATCATTGTATTAGTTGCCACCATTTTTGCCTGGATCATGGCGTTGCTATTACATCTGCAACCGCAGGATTTTACGGAACTGGATCTTAACAATATAACACATCTGATCCTAAGACTGATCACCAGTTTCTGCGGGGTGTTCGGCTTCTCAATTATGTTTAACAGCTCCATTCCTATGGCTGCTACCGCTGCGTTGATCGGATCTATTGCTAACACATTACGTCTGGAACTTATTGATTTTACAGGAATGCCTGCCGCTGTTGCCGCATTTATCGGTGCTGCTGCTGCCGGACTTCTTGCTTCCGCAATCAAACAATATAACGGATATCCGCGTATATCGTTAACGGTTCCATCCATTGTTATTATGGTTCCCGGACTTTACTTATATCGTGCCATATATAACTTTGGCATAATGTCCCTGACCGATGCTGTTTCATGGTTTACATCTGCTATTTTGATCATTACAGCTCTCCCACTCGGACTTATCTTTGCCAGAATTCTTACGGATCGTACCTTCCGTTACTGCACGTAATACTTACTAAAATACATTTACATATAAGGAGGATATTATATTATGCTAACATCTGTAACAGGTATCAATTGGGGTGACGAGGGAAAAGGACGGGTCATTGATCTTCTTTCCGAACAGGCTGATATTGTTGTCCGCTACCAAGGTGGCAACAATGCAGGACATACGGTAGTAACCGATCAGGGAAAATTCATTCTGAATCTTCTTCCTTCCGGAATCCTTCATAAAAACGTTGTATGTGTACTTGGAGATGGTATGGTCATTGACTTAGAACACCTGACAAACGAGATCGCTCAAATAGAAAAACGAGGGATTTCCATAAATGCCGATCATTTAAAACTATCTAAAAAAGCCACTATTTCCATGCCATGGCATAGAATTCAGGATGAACTAGAAGAAGATCGGCTTGCAAAAACCGGCTCCGCATTCGGTTCTACCAAGAGAGGAATCGCCTATGTCTACAGTGATAAATATCGTAAAAAAACACTTCGTCTTGGAGATCTGCTTCATTTAGATGATGAAACGATACAAGCACGGCTAAAGACAATTCTCGAATCAAAGAACTTAGAGCTTGCCGGCTGCTATCATCAGGAACCAATGTCCTACCCTGCACTTCTTTCCTGGTGTCAGGAACAGGCTGCCAAGTTCACCCCGTATATATGCGACACCGGTTCCTATATAGACCATGCACTTTCCGAGGGAAAAAATGTTATCCTAGAGGCTCAGCTTGGTGCCTTAAGAGACATTGACTATGGTATATTCCCATATACTTCCAGTTCCTCAACAATCTCGGCCTATGGGCCAATTGGTGCAGGCATTCCCGGCAGACATGCTGATCATATGGTAGGTGTCCTGAAGGCTTATTCCACCTGTGTCGGAGCCGGGCCTTTTGTGGCAGAACATGCAGTCTCCGAAGCATGGCAGCAGGATCTTCGCATTGCCGGAGGTGAATTTGGCGCCGCAACAGGACGCCCTCGCCGTGTAGGCCCTTTTGATGCTGTGGCAAGCCGGTATGGTCTGAAGTGTCAGGGTGCCGACAAGATCGCTCTTACCAAATTAGATGTATTAAGCTCTATGAAAGAAATTCCAATCATCACAGGATACAAAAACACAAACGGTTCCCTAGTCGAATTCGACCCAACTGATAACTTAGACCATTATACCCCTGTCGTATACACCCTTCCCGGTTGGCAGGAAGATATCTCAAAATGCAGAACATATGAGACACTCCCTGTAAATGCCCGAAACTACATTCAAACAATCGAGGAAATGTTGCATGCAGAGATTAACTTTGTTTCCGTCGGTGCAAAGCGTGACGAATACTTACTTAAAGGAGAATGGCTATGAGACATTTAATCACCCCTATGGACTTAACCGTAGAAGAAACCTTAGACATCTTAGACCTTGCGGAACGCATCCGTTCCAACCCTGTATTGTATCGCCATGTTGCTGATGGCAGGCAGCTTGCTACCCTTTTTTATGAGCCAAGCACCAGAACACGCTTGTCATTTGAGTCTGCCATGCTAAGTCTCGGTGGGCAAACACTTGGATTTTCCAGTGCTGAACAATCAAGCGCAACCAAAGGTGAGACCGTAGCCGATACCACCCGTGTAATAAGCTGTTATGCTGATATTATAGCAATGCGGCATCCCAAAGAAGGTGCACCCCTTCGCGCATCCATGTATTCCAAGATTCCGGTTATAAATGCCGGAGACGGTGGACATGCACATCCAACCCAGACAATGATTGATCTGATGACCATCCGTCAACGTAAAGGGAAATTAGATCATTTAACAATCGGATTCTGTGGTGACCTCAAATTTGGACGAACCGTTCATTCTTTGGTAAGCAGTCTGGTACGTTTTCCAGAGAATCAGTTCTATTTCATCTCCCCGGAAGAACTATGTATCCCAGACTATATGAAAACAGATGTTTTAGATCCCACCCATTCTATATATAAAGAGGTATTTAGCTTAGAAAATACTTTGCCACAGTTAGATGTCCTATATATGACAAGGGTACAAAAAGAACGTTTCTTCAACGAAGAGGAATACATCCGGTTAAAAGATATCTATGTCCTCAATGAAGAAAAACTGCAACAGGCTAAAGAAGATATGCCAGTTCTTCATCCTCTTCCAAGAGTCGATGAAATCTCCCTTGATGTGGATGATGATCCAAGAGCCGCTTATTTTGATCAGGTTCAGAACGGAAAATACATACGAATGGCTCTCATCATGTGCCTGTTAGGTATCCCTGATCCTGCGACAGGAAAAACGATTCTGAATATCGATTGTTAATAAAATAATCTTTAAAAAATAACAGCATGACCTGCAAATCTGCATGTCATGCTGTATTTTATTATTGTTTTTCATCCACTCAACTAAACTCAACCTTTGGCTTTGCCTCGGTTTCGTTAAGGTTCGGGATGGGCTTTCATTAAATATTCAATGCCTAGAACTTACCAGCCTTAGCAGCTTCCTCAATGGAAACTGCAACTGCAACAGTCATACCAACCATTGGGTTGTTACCGGCACCGATCAATCCCATCATCTCTACGTGAGCAGGAACTGATGAAGAACCAGCGAACTGTGCATCTGAATGCATACGTCCTAATGTATCTGTCATACCATAAGAAGCAGGACCTGCTGCCATGTTATCTGGGTGAAGTGTACGTCCTGTACCACCACCTGATGCAACTGAGAAATACTTCTTACCTTTCTCTAAGCACTCCTTCTTGTAAGTACCTGCAACCGGATGCTGGAATCTTGTAGGGTTGGTTGAGTTACCAGTGATAGATACGTCAACGCCTTCCTTCCACATAATAGCAACACCTTCCGGTACTGAGTTAGCACCATAGCAGTTAACCTTAGCACGAAGTCCTTCTGAATATGACTTACGGAATACTTCCTTAACTTCGTTAGTATATGGATCATACTCTGTCTCAACAAATGTGAATCCGTTGATACGGGAAATGATCTGAGCTGCGTCCTTACCTAAACCGTTAAGAATAACTCTTAATGGTTTCTGACGAACCTTGTTAGCCTTCTCAGCGATACCGATAGCACCCTCAGCAGCTGCGAATGACTCATGACCAGCTAAGAAACAGAAACACTCAGTCTCTTCCTCAAGTAACATCTTACCTAAGTTACCATGTCCTAAACCTACCTTACGGGTATCAGCTACAGAACCTGGAATACAGAAAGACTGAAGTCCCTCACCGATTGCTGCTGCAGCATCTGCTGCTCTTCTACAGCCCTTCTTGATTGCGATTGCTGCACCTACTGTGTATGCCCAACAAGCGTTCTCAAAACAGATTGGCTGAATTCCTTTAATCTGATTATATACGTCTAAGCCAGCATCCTTTGTAATCTTCTCTGCTTCTTCGATAGAGGAGATACCGTAGCTTGCTAATACTTCATTAATCTTATCAATTCTTCTTTCATATGATTCAAATAATGCCATGATCTCGTTACCTCCTTCTATTATTTCTCGATCTCTTTGTCTGTACGTGGGTCAATTAACTTCACTGCATCAGCAACTCTACCGTACTGACCACAAGACTTCTCATAAGCGGTGTTCGGATCATCACCCTTCTTGATGAAGTCAGTCATCTTACCAAGGTTAACGAATTTGTAACCAATAATCAAGTCATCTGCATCTAATGCGATTGCAGTTACATAACCCTCAGCCATCTCTAAGTAACGAGGTCCCTTCTTCAAAGTACCATACATAGTACCAACCTGTGAACGAAGACCCTTACCTAAATCTTCAAGACCAGCTCCGATTGGAAGACCTTCCTCAGAGAATGCACTCTGTGAACGACCGTATACGATCTGGAGGAATAACTCTCTCATAGCTGTATTAATTGCATCACAAACTAAGTCTGTGTTCAATGCTTCCATTACAGTTAAACCAGGAAGAATCTCTGCTGACATAGCTGCTGAATGTGTCATACCTGAACATCCGATTGTCTCAACTAATGCCTCCTGAATAATACCTTCCTTAACGTTCAATGTTAATTTGCAGGCACCCTGCTGTGGTGCACACCAGCCAACACCGTGTGTTAAACCAGAGATATCTTTTACTTCCTTTGCCTGTACCCACTTAGCTTCCTCTGGAATAGGTGCACAACCATGATGTACGCCCTGAGCAACTGGACACATGTTTTCTACTTCTTGTGAATAAATCATGTTGAAACTCCTTTCAATAATAAAATTATCGGCTCATCTTATGCATAAGAGTTCCAGTCTATCTGCTGAAATAGACCGAACGCCGTAACTGATTACATTTTCTCATATATCGCCAAAAAAATCTAGTCCTATTTTCGTGAAAATGTTAAGATTTTGTTAGATATTAGTATGTGTATCCGAAAAAATACATACCAAACCATCTGTTGAAATATATAAAAAATGTGAATTGCATTCTTTTCAAAATACGACTACTATATAGCATAGGTGCTATACTTTGTACCTGTTTCCTGCAATATGCACAAAATCAGACAAATCTGCCGTGCATATTATCAACATACACCCAGAAAGGATATTATTATGAATTATATTGATTTACATGTACATTCTACCGCTTCGGATGGATCATTTTCCCCTTCAGAGGTTGTAGATCTAGCCAAAAATGCCGGACTTAGTGCATTTGCACTGACCGACCATGACACCATCGGCGGTGTTGCCGAAGCAATGGAACGCGCCCGACAGATCGGTGACATCGAAGTGATTCCCGGCACAGAACTATCCTGCTATTATGAAGATCGTGAGATTCATATTGTCGGATTGTTTGTCGATTATCAGGATACTGCATTTTGTAAGGCATTGGATGACTTAAAGAAAGCAAGGGAAGAACGAAATGAGCGCATGGTTGCCAGATTCGTTGCCGCAGGTATCCCATTAACAATTGAAGAATTGAAACACGGTAATCCAAACAGCGTCATTACAAGAGCACATTTTGCAAGGGTTCTTGTAGAGAAAGGAATCTGCAAAGATAAAAACGAAGCCTTTGACCGGTACTTAGGAATCGGCTGTCCTTATTATCTTCCAAAACCAAAAGTAACGCCCGAACAGATCCTGCCTTTGATCCGGCAGGCCGGAGGAACTGCAATCCTCGCTCACCCTTATTCCTACAAAATGTCACGTTCGGAGGTAGAGCACCTCTTAGATGACACCTTGATTCCATTGGGACTTGCCGGCATGGAGTGCTACTATTCCACTTATGATGACGGACAGACACAGGAGTTACGCAGTATCGCATATGCACGGAAGCTTCTTGTATCCGGCGGCTCGGATTTCCATGGTGCTGTCAAACCGGATATCTCCATTGGAATCGGAAGGGGTAATCTGCGTATTTCCGACAAACTCCTAAAAGATATTATCACCCTTGCACAGCGTAAGTGAAGACGGGACGCACATGTTTTGGGTTGTGAACCCGGCTTTAGGGTGGTGTCATGTTGCAGCAGGCACATTCGCATTACGACTCGCACGCAACAGTACTAGCACTCCTACTAATAAGCGAAC
>QWCE01003799.1_pt1 | contig 16047 bp, 11 predicted proteins | sample 1972531 | NCBI WGS metagenome assembly QWCE01 (sample SAMN09866716, study PRJNA288562) | Human gut metagenome isolate term4_stool, whole genome shotgun sequencing... | reverse complement strand
TTGGTCAAGCCGTAGCTAGCCGTGCCTAGCCCTCCCGAAATGTGTGGGGGAAACTCCCACCCGTACATCAATACTCTCATCTTACAAGAACATCTTCATTGGTCCCACTTGTCGTGTTAAGAGGCAATCTCTATCAAAGTAGTATCTTTTGAGTGAACGGTGTGGAGCCGTCTGCGAATTCAATATGAACTACAGAACACTGACTAGCGTATTGAAGGGGAATGACAATCTCTTCCCGAGCATCTGTCTCATATCGACTTGCATACCCCTCTGGACTATAGATCTCAACGAATGAAATGGGGCGAGTGCTTTTGATAAAGAGCTTCTCATCTTCAAGCTTAATGATAGGCCCAAGGCTCTTCTCTGTAGGCAAGTCTATACTTGTCAGCTTTGAAGATAGAACGTGTGTTGCCATATAGCTCCTGCCTATCTCTACAAACCTAATGGTATATATAGAGTCCGGGGGAGTAGTGAATGTCAAGTCTCTATTTACGTCATAAAGATGTTTGCGAGTCCATCCTCCCAAAGCGATTACTATACCTCCCCATTCGGTAAACGCATCATCCATACGAGCCTTATCCTTAGTTAGGAAGAAACTCTCTATTCCTGGTATCACGACCCCTGTATTGGGGTCTTCACCCATAAGGGCAGTTACGAACCAACCCTCAGCCGTGACATACTTTGCGCCTTTGTATAGTTGCTCGAAGTCGTAGTTATAGCTATCTCCCTCACGATTGCAGACGAAGTGGTAGATACTGTCTAGCTGGATAGGCTTACCACTTAGTTGTAGCGGGTCGGTTACTGAAGCATAGACACCATCTTTAATCTGTATCGGGATGTACGCATCATTAGTCATAATGGCAAGGACACGCCCTCGCGCTTGGTCTGTAGGATGCTCCACTGTCGTAAGGAGTCCATCCCAAGTATTTTGTGCCGAGACGATCAGCCCGCAACTGAGTAGTATGGTTAGTAATAGTAGTTGGTGTCTCATAGTTTCGTAGGCTTTAGTGATACTTCAAAGGTAAGGGTATTTATTGGTCCGCTCATCTTGTAGGACGCTCTTCGTTGCTGGTTGTATAGTATAGGTAGTTGGCCAGAGGGGTCTCCTCGCTGTTGTACCGCTCCAGAGTCACCAAGGCGCGCAAGACCTCCGCACAGCTCATCGCAAAGGAGATACCGCCGTGACTATCGTAGGGCGGGTTGCCGTCGTACAGCTCGCTCAGTGTCGAGATGCCGTGATGCTGTAGCTCATCCTGTATATCCCCGAGCAGGCGTGCCAGGTGGGTCACGCCGCTACGCCCATTGATCTTCAGATAGGCATCCGTGTAGGCACCCAGTAGCCACGGCCAAGCGGAGCCATTATAGTAAGCATGCTCACGCTGCTCCTGAAGTCCGCTGCACTGCTCCACATAACCCTCACTGCGGGGGCTCAGCGAGCGAATACCCTTTGGCGTGAGTAGCTCTGAGGTCACGATCCCTAGCACTTGTCGCTGCTTAGCACGGCTCAGCGGGCAGAACGGCAGCGAGATAGCTATCAGCATATCGGGACGGACAGCCCGCTCACGATACCCCTCCTTGGTCACGTAGTCATATAGGTAGCCATAGGGATTGACGAAGGTCTGCTCGAAGGCTGGCTCTAAGCGCTCGATCACGCTCGCAAGCTCCTCGGGAAAGCCCACGCCACAAGCCTCACGGTAGAAGCAGAGCGCATTGTACCACAAGCCGTTGACCTCCACCAGATAGCCCCGTCGTGGCACGACCGCTTGCCCCGCTATCGTTGAGTCCATCCAGGTGACTGGAGGCGTGCCACTACCCTCAGCATAGAGTAGCCCATTAGGCTCAATGCGCAGGATCGGATGGCGGTCGCTCAGGTAGTAGTCGATGATGCGCCCCACGAAGTCTAGGTAGAAGGTGCGGTGGCTGTCGTCCGGATACTCAGCGAGGAAGAGCTGTATAGCACGTATCGCCCAGAGCCCCACGTCGGGGTCGCGTACCCCCTCCATATCTAGCGGGAGCGCTATCTGCTGGATGAAGTTGATACTGCTCCGTATGAAGGTACTCATCACATTGTGAAAGCGCTCCGGATGATCGCTGTAGATCGAGCAACCAGGCAAAGCGACCATCTCATCCCTCGCTCGAACCCCATACCAGGGGAAGCCCGCGAGGATGTAGTGTCTATTGGATTCTGGCTTGTAGTAAAACTGGCTACAAGCGTTGCGCAGACAGCTCTGCAGATCTACTCGCGCCTTGCGATGCGCCACCTCTGAGTCAAAGAGCGCCGGCAACGTAGTCACGTCCACCTCCTCTAGCTGTGCGGTGAAGTAGACCGACTCACCATTGCGCAGATCCATCTCGAAGTAGCCAGGCGAATAGAGGTCTTCGCAGCTTTCGTACCCTCGTATCTGCTCCTTAGGATAGTGCAGATTCTTGATCCAGTAGCCCTCATCGACCCAATGCGAGGAGGCATCCACCTGCATGTATAGATCGGGGTAACCCTCATAGAGACAGGTGCGCACACCCGTCGTGCCAACTGGGTGGACGGTCGTGTCGGCCGTATCGTTCTCATGCGATAGGAGGATCACATCCCTAAAGGCGACCACAGGGCGCAACCGCAGCGTCGTCTCGCTGTGGCTGTCAAGGAGCGTGAACTTGATAATCACCTGATTCTTGTAGTGGCAGAAGATCGACTCCCGCTGTAGGACCACCCCGCCCACACGGTATATCGTGCGGGGCATCTTGTCTATGTTGTACTCTCGTATGTACTTGTGCCCATTGGGATAGACCGTGCCATCGCCGTAGAGATGCACGCCGAGGTTAAACTCCGCCCCATGCTGTATCACCGTAGCGTCTAGCGACGAGAGGAGAACATGATTGTGACGGCTCAGGTGAGGCAGTGGCACCACGAGCAGACCGTGATACTTGCGCGTGTTGCACCCCACGAGGGTCGTACAGTTGAAGGCACCCCCACGGTTAGAGCGTATATGCTCCAGCTGTAGCGAGCGGTCTAGGTTAGAAAGCGTCGTGCGGTCAAACTTGAGATAACTCATAGATAGTAAATTACTTGGAGGTAACGGTGCCACCACTCCCCTACTCTCGACCAACGCTAGCAGCTCGGGGATCACGTGACAAGTGGCGCTGAGGATAGCCCTCTCCGCGTTGCTAAGATACGAATTAACCGCTGAACGACGGTTAAATTCCCGCTAAACGAGCAGTTTCTCACCGATGAAACTTTAGTTTCTTCCGCATGAAACTCTAGTTTCTTCCGTATGAAACTTTAGTTTCCTCCCTATGAAACTCCAGTTTCACCTAGATGGCACTAAGGTCTAACGTACTTTTAGTCCTTTGTCGAGAGGCTCGGGATAGTTGCCACGCACGGGATAAAACGAACGTAGGGACATACAGCGCGATGCCGTACGTCCCTACGTTTATTCGTTAGCGGGCTGCCTCTCGCGCTAGGCGACGAAGGCTCGCTGGTCTGACTGACTACTCAATCGTAAAGTCATCAAGGTAGAGATCCCAAGCGACAGCCTTACCGACCTTGAGTGCAAACAAGTTACCAGAGGTGGGTAGCGTGATGCCCGTTATGTCAAGCGTAACCTTAACCCAATCGTTGGCAGTGATGGTACCTGCGTATTGATTGTTTGCAGCTGCAGATATGTTAACATCAGCATTGTTGACATCACCTACATTAAAGGCTTTATACTGCCCTCCATCTGTGTAAACATTGCAAGAGATGCTCTTGCCAGCAGCTGTACCCTTGATGTAGAATGAGATCTTGGTCTTGCCAGAGAAGTTTTTGCCTGCTTTGTTCTCAGCGGTAAAGATATAGTCATTGCCACTAGGCGTATTCTTGATGTGGAGTGCTGTACTGCCGTTGCGACCAGCGCCTGCAGCTTCAGTAGCATAGTTCTTTAGACCGTGACTATTTAGTACCCCCTTGAAGGCAGCGAAGTCCTCGAAGTCAGCACCGGGGAAGAGTAGCCCACCCGTAGTGGGCTGTGGCGTAGGAGGAGGTGTTACGCCACCCGTGTTGTCGGGATCCACGGTGACGTTGCCCTCATCTACTACGTTCCAGTCAGAGATCTGACCATTGATCTGATCTACTGTGAGAGCGTTTGAAGCGAGGGTGACGTTGAACTTGTGGTTCTTGCCAGACTGGAGAGCGAGGCTAGCGAAGGTGTAGCTGTAGCTCTTGCCATCGCTCAGCTTGATGACGAGCTTAGCATTAGCATTGGTAGCTGGGATGACGATCGTTGGAGCGAAGGTGCCAGCAGCGAGCTGTAGCTTTTGCGTAGCTGTTGCTGTGCCGTTGGTGAGCGTACCGTCAGCAATCTTCATCGAGCTGGTGGTGACGATGCCCTCTAGCTGAGCTGAGGTGATAGTCGTACCAGCGGGTAGACCAGTCATGGTGAAGCTCACGAGAGCTAGCTTGTGCTTGAACTGTAGTACGTGGTTAGCACCCGTAGCGTCCTTAGCGGTCTTGATGCCCGTCAAGTTATTGGAGTAGAGGACATCGGTCTGAGCGTTGGTCAGATCGATAGCTAGATCGGTCTTAGCGTTAGCGCTATAAGGATAGTAGCTAACGAAGTTGACCGTCTGCCCCTCGGCAAAGGTTAGTCCAGTAGCGGCAGGTGCAAAGGTAGCGGTAGCGCCTCCTGCCGTGGTCTTGTACTCTACATTGGTAGCGGTAGCGTCACCAGTCATAGAGATACCGATGGCATCGTTTGCCTCGAAGGCATTGTTAGCCATACGAAGGTTGAGCGCTGGGATGTTTGACCCAAACTGCATCGCCTCTGGCTGTAGGTACTCACTCTTGTTGTCTTTGTTGCAGGCAGTGAGTGCGAGTAGTGCTAGTGCACCGACAAGTAGTTTCTTCATGTTTACTGTTTTTATATACGATAGGTCGCTACAATCTATATGCGACCAGCTTAATCAATTAGTGTACGTTGACAGCCTCAATTTGATAGGTCGTCGTGTGCAGAGGTTTTTGCGAAGATTCATAGAGGAGAGCTATATAGCCCGCCTCGGCAGAAGCTGTGATGGTGTAGCTCTTCTTGTAGTGCTGATTGCCATAGCCACTAGGACTACTCTGGTCATTGATAACCTCTAGGGTCTTGACAAGTGCGCCATCCTTGTCTAGCTGCTGGACAGTGAGGGTAGCACCATTGGTGTATCCCGAGCTGTAAGTTAGCTCTACCGTATAGCTAGAGCCAGCTGTCATCTGTAGACGTGGCGTAACGAGGACACAATTGTTTACTGTATCGGTAGACTGATAGGCATTGGCCTGAGCATAGTGTACGCCACTGTGAGAGCGCTTCTGAAAGTCACGCGCACCGACGAGTGCTTTGTTGAGCCAGCCTGGGAGTGCAAAGGGTTTGTAGTCCTTGCCCCCCTTGGCGAAGTTATCATTGAGCGGTAGTGCGCGAGCTGTCTGTGTGAGGTCTACATTATAGATATTCTCACCAGCTGGTTCTGGATTGGGATTGGGCTCAGGCTCCGTACCGCCATTTTCGTCAGGATTAACGATGATGTCATCACCATCTACGACGTCCCAGCCAGAGATCTGACCATTGATCTCGTCAACCGTAAGTGCGTTAGATGCGAGGGTGACGTTGAACTTGTGGTTCTTGCCAGACTGTAGAGCAAGGCTAGCGAAGGTGTAGCTGTAGCTCTTGCCGTCGCTGAGCGTGATGACGAGCTTAGCATTGGCATTGGTAGCAGGGATGACAATCGTTGGAGCGAAGGTGTCATTCTTGAGCTGTAGCTTTTGCGTAGCTGTTGCTGTGCCGTTGGTAAGCGTACCGTCAGCAATCTTCATCGAGCTGGTGGTGACGATGCCCTCTAGCTGAGCTGAGGCGATAGTCGTACCAGCAGGTAGACCTGCCATGGTGAAGCTCACGAGAGCTAGCTTGTGCTTGAACTGTAGTACGTGGTTAGCTCCATTAGCGTCCTTAGCGGTCTTGATACCTGTTAGGTTATTGGAGTAGAGGACGTCGGTCTGTGCGTTGGTTAGATCGATAGCTAGATCGGTCTTAGCGTTAGCGCTGTAAGGATAGTAGCTGACGAAGTTGACCGTCTGCCCCTCGGCAAAGGTTAGTCCAGTAGCGGCGGGTGCGAAGGTGGCGGTAGCGCCTCCTGCAGTGGTCTTGTACTCTACGTTGGTAGCGGTAGCGTCACCAGTCATAGAGATACCGATAGCATCGTTGGCCTCGAAGGCATTGTTAGCCATACGGAGGTTGAGCGCTGGGATGTTTGACCCAAACTGCATCGCCTCTGGCTGTAGGTACTCACTCTTGTTGTCTTTGTTGCAGGCAGTGAGCGCAAGTAGTGCGAGTGCACTGACAAGTAGTTTTTTCATGTTTTGTTAGGTGTTTAGGTGATAAGTAATTGATTGTTATTTCACAGTTAAAGCTTCGACTTGATAAGTCGTCGTGTGGAGAGGCTCTTGAGAAGCCTCATAGAGGATAGCTATGTATCCAGCCTCGGCAGAGGCTGTGATAGCGTAGCTCTTCTTGTAGTGCTGGTTGCCATAGCCACTAGGAGAGGTCGCATCGTTGATGACCTCTAGCGTCTTGACGAGTGCTCCATCCTTGTCTAGCTGCTGGACAGTGAGCGTAGCTCCGTTGGTGTGTCCCGAGCTGTAAGTTAGCTCTACCGTATAGCTAGAGCCAGCTGTCATCTGTAGACGAGGCGTGACGAGGACACATTTGTTTACTGGATCGACAGACTTAAAGGCACTGGCCTGAGCATAGTGTACGCCACTGTAAGAGCGCTTCTGAAAGTCACGCGCACCGACGAGTGCTTTGTTGAGCCAGCCAGGGAGTGCAAAGGGATCATAGTCCTTGCCCCCCTTGGCGAAGTCATCATTGAGCGGTAGTGCGCGAGCCGTCTGTGTGAGATTGACCCCGTAAATATTCTCGCCAGCAGGCTTAGGGTCTGGCGTGGGCGTTTCGGTTGGAGTGGCAACGATGTTCGAAACGGTGCCATCGTCCTCCCAATCCACGATCTGTCCGTTGACTAGGTCTATGGAGATACCTCCCTGCTGCTCATCAAGGGTGATATTATAATAGTAGATCTTGTTGCTAACGATGTCTAGCTGATTGATCGCCTTGGTGTAGGTGCGCCCATTGCTGAGCGTGAGCTGTAGCTGTGCATTCACAATCTCCTTAGGAAGGATGAGCGAGGAGGCTGAGCGCTGATCTGTACCGACGGTGAGCGGGAGCGTCTCCTTCGAACTGTACGGAGCTCGTAGCTCGCCCGTGAGGACGTCAAAGTCGCCCTCGACGACCATGCCTTGTAGCTTCATCGATTGTAGTGTCACACCTGCGGGAAGCCCCTGCAGAGTGAAGACGATGCGTGAGAGGACGTGCGAGAAGAGGAGCGTGTACTCCTTCTTATCCGCACGAGGAGCCACCTCACGGTGATGAGCCCAGAGGAGGTCGAGCGGTTCTTTGATCAAGTTCAGATGAATGATCCCCTTCTGAACGTCCGTGCGGTACGGAGCGTAAGCGTAGAAGTCTAGCTCCCTAACGGTGCTGGGGTAGATGCGGTCAGACATCGTCGTAGGGTGAAAGATCGCTATATGCCCCCCAGGGATGGCGTGGTAGTGCAGGTTATTGCGCTCCTCAGCTCCGCGCGCATAGACACCGATCTGGTCGCTCACGTCAAAGCGCTCGTCCGTGGCGCGCACCTCCTTGTCGCTGAGACGTATGTTGCTCTTGAAGACTATGTAGTCCTTAGCTTGCGCTCCGTCTTCATCGGGACAAGTGTTACAGCGAGACTGCTCCTTGGTACAAGAGGTAGCGAGGAGTAGCGTCGCAAGTAGTATAGAGATTGTCGTTAGTAACTTATTCATAATAGTAGGTCGGCTACGGATTAGTTATCAAGTACGGTGACATCGTTGAGCGCAGGGAAGAAGTCAAAGCCAGTCTTCGCCTCCATTTCACTGAGCGTCTTCTTGTAGTTGTCCGGTTTTCCTGAGAAGCCCTCGTGCGGTATGCACCACGCCTTGGAGTGCCAGCGCTCCTGCTTGTCGCGCCATACGACTACCTTGTAGAAGTAGTCTGGGACTGGGCAAGCCACATTACTTCGATCCCGAGTGTACTTATAGTTCGTATCGTCAAAGCCTACACCCGTCACTACATAGAGCGTGTCGACACTGTTAGCAAGGTTACGTACCTGACCCTCTAGATTACTCCAGATACCACCATTATGGGTTTGCTTCTGTGGTACCATATTGGAGTAGTAGAACGTGCTGGCGTTATCCTCCCGAGAGGAGAGGCGATCTGCGCTAGGGATTTGGTGTCCTCTAGAGTATCCGTCATAAGCCCCCGTCAAGTTGGGTTGATACGCCTTAGAGATGTTCGGATCATAGCCCCAAGCATTAGTACGATCAACTTTTTTATCTGTTAGGTCCTTGTAGAGTGGATAAGCCACATAGTGAGCTAGGTGTAGCTTCGTATTATACAGCAGGAAGTAGTTGCGTGCCGAGGGATTGCTCGGGAGGTTGTGCTGTACCTCCAGCGTGTTGGGAAGATTCTTCTTGGCGGGTAGCTCGAAGTATTGGGCCACCTCTGCGACCTTGCCCGTGCCCGTGTCCTTGAGCGTGATGGTGTGGGTGCGCTGCTGTCCCATGACGATGCTCTGACCCTCACGTAGTGACCAGGTGTAGGTACGTCCGTTGGGCAGCGTGAAGAGTACCTTCATCTCGCTCGTAGTCGTCTCGATAGGTAGGATCAGAGCAGTAGCCGTAGCGGTAGCACCCGAGACGGTGACTGGCACTGTGATCTCAGCCGTAGAGCTAGCATCGAACCGCCACTGACGACTATAGAGATCCAGCGTACCCGTCGTCGGCATACCAACGATGCGCACCGTGACGCCCTCTAGAGAACCACCATCCTCACTGCGCATCTCAAAGCGGAGCGAGGCGAGTGCCTGACGAAATATTAGTTGCTTTGCATCATCGGACGCAATGGCAGAGAGATTGTCCGAGATAAGAAGTGGTTTGAGCGAAGCTTGATCGGCGACGCTGTAAGCGATCTTGCCCTCCTGCGTCTGAGCAGTGTAGGGATAGTAAGCGAGGACGTCATACTTCATCGATGAGTCCCACTGCACCTTCTGTTGCTCATCAGCGGGTTCGAAGGTTGCAACGCTCCCGCCACGAGTCGTCTTGTAGTGCAGGTTGTTATGCTGTAGTTGCTCAGCGGACCAAGTGGTATTCTGCGCCGTGCAACGTACATAGATACCGATCTGGTCGCCAGCCTCCCAAGCGGTGCCAGCGACACGCAGGTCGTAGTCCTGCTGTGAGGCGAGGAAAGTTTGATTGGTCTCGCTCTGAGGATGCTCCGCTTCTCCTTGTCTACCCATCGGCTCGCAAGCAGCTGTCAGCAGTAAGCTCCAAGTGGCTACTAGTAGCGTGAAAAGTAGACGATAAGTTCTATTTGCCATGAATTAGTTGTATCAGATTAACTAGAAATATGTGATGCCGCAGCAACAACTAGCGGAGTCCTTCGTGCGTCTACCAAGACGCAATGCAAAAGTACCCTACACAGATTATGCCATCGTTACTGCGATGTGACAAAGCTACTAAAAAAAGCTGTGCCGTCAAAAACGACCCAGCTGGTCTCTAGCCTTTAAGCTCTAAGCTCACATATATGTGGGTCAGAGGAGGTGTGACAGGAGCTGCTCGGTAAGGGCGAGGTGCGTGTAGGTGGCGTAGCAGCGGCCCGTATGCCATAGTGCGGTCGCCACGGGATCGCCCCACGCATTGTACTGCTGCGCTACTGTGGGGAGCGGATCAATGATGCGGGAGTAGTGGAACTCGTGTCCACGCACCGCTACGCCCTCTATCTCGAGCTGTCGGTAGCCTAGGGCTAGCCCGCGCTGCTGCATCGTGGCAATCTGCTGTAGCGCCCCCACGAGCGGATAACTGGTCCCCTTCTCGTCAACAATCGCTTCGCAGAGGAGGAGCATGCCCCCGCCCTCGGCAAGCATCGCTCCGCCCCCACGAATGTAGTCGCGGAGGCTGTCGAGCATGGACTTATTGGCGGACAACTGCTCCAGATGTAGCTCGGGATAACCGCCAGGGAGATAGACGAAGTCGCTCGGCGGTAGTGCCATGTCGGAGAGCGGACTGAAGTAAGTCACCTCGCCCCACTGCTCTAGCTGGCGCACATTCTCCTGATAGAGGAAGTTGAAAGCGTCGTCACGAGCCACGGCTATACGACGAGGCGTTGACGAAGCTTGCTTTTGCAAAGCGGGAGCTTCGTGGGGTCGCTCATTTCGCTCTGAGGAGATGGCTAGAAGGCGGTCAATATCTAAATGTTGCTCTAAGAGGTCGGCCACCTGATCGGCGTAACGGTCTATCTGCGCCAAGTCGTCAACGTCCAGTCCTAGATAACGACTGGGGATGGCGATGTCGTCGACACGAGGTAGCGAGCCCAGCACAGGCACACCCGCATCAGAGGCAGCTTGCGTAAGATAGGTCAGATGACGCTCCGAGGAGACCTTATTAAAGATGACTCCTGCTATCCGGATCCTGGGGTCAAAGTGCTGCAACCCGTAGAGCAACGGAGCCACCGTGTAAGCCATCGAGCGCGGGGTCACGACCAGTACGACGGGCAGGTCTAGGAGACGAGCGATGTCGGCCGCAGAACCTTTGTCCCGATCGTAACCGTCGAAGAGCCCCATCACGCCCTCCACGATGACCGCCTGAGCGTCCTGACTATAATGGTCGTAGAGCGCCTGCACACGCTCGGCACCGTACATGAAAAGGTCCAGATTGACCGCTGGGCGCCCCGTAGCCACGCTGTGTAGCTTAGGATCTACGTAGTCGGGACCACACTTGAATGCTTGAGTGGCTAGACCACGACGTGTGTAAGCACGTAGGAGGCCCATGGTGAGCGTGCTTTTGCCACTCTCAGAGAGAGGCGCAGCGATAAGGAGGGAGGGAAGAGTTGACATAAGGGGTTGACTAAAGTTGTGAGTCGGGAATGAGGAGTACCTCAAGCTGAGCCGAGGGAACGAGAGGTTTGCAGACCTGATAGCAGTGATCGACGATGCTTTGGTAGAGAGGGTGCGTACCGTCGGGGAATATCTGCCACAGTTCGCGGGCTAGGGTCATCTCGCTGATCTGTTGCTTCTGCGCTTCGCTCGCTCCAGAGGCAGAGGCGAGGGCGGTGATGAAAGCTTTGTCCATCACCACCTTCTTGCTATGTGTGTCCAGTTCGCCAGCCGCCAGCTTGACCGCCTTGCCGATCATGATGCCGAGGGTGATCTGCGGGAAACCTAGTTCGTTGGCTAGGCTGAGCGTCTCACCGATGAAGTTGCCATACTGAACGAAAGCGTTGGCGGGAAGGTCGGGAAAGCGCCCCTTGAGGTAGCGCTCGCTACGTCCGCCAGAGTTAAGCACGAGATGCTTGCCATAGACCGACTTGCTCACCTCCAGCTCACGACGTATCGACTCAACAAAGGCTTCGCTCGAATAGGGACGCACGACGCCTGTGGTGCCGAGGATAGAGATGCCGTCTAGGATGCCGAGCCGTGGATTGAAGGTGCTGTGGGCGAGCCGTCGTCCCTCAGGAACGGAGATGGTCAGGTCAATGCCTACTTGGGAGAGGTCGACCAAAGCACCGAGAGCTTGGCGCATCATCTGACGCGGGACGGGGTTGACGGCAGGCTCTCCAATCTCTAGTCCAATGCCAGGGAGGGTAACGCGCCCTACCCCTTCGCCCTGTAGGAAGGAGACCCCACTATGAGCCTGCGTGAGCGACAAGTCAGCGACTATCTCTGCGCCATCCGTTACGTCAGGGTCACTGCCCGCATCCTTGATGGCGACCGCTCGAGCGCCTTGCGCCGTAAGCTCCGTATGTTGGATTGGAAAAGGAACCCGTTCGCCCTGAGGGAGGGTTACGGTCACCTCGCTGTAAGACTCCTCATTGAGCAGTGTGAGCAGGGCAGCCGTAGCGGCAGCTGTGGCGGTGGTGCCAGTCGTCAAACCGATGCGCTGAGGGAAGAAGTCGCTCCCCAGCAGCCGCTCGATGGAGCGACGAAGACCTACGGGGCCCTCGACGGTGACGGTAGCAGGATAAGGGATCTGAGGCCTTCGGATGACCAGCACGGTGATGCCGAGGGCGAGTGCCTCCTCCACTTTTGCCGCAAAGCCACTCGTATCGCCACTCTCCTTGAGTAGGATCATGTCTGGTCGTAGCGTGGCGAAGAGCTCTCGGTCACACTGCTCCTTGTCATAGTAAACCACCCGCTCTGGCGGGAAGTCGCTCTGTCGTAGTCGCTCCTCGGTATCTGCGATGGGCATCACCCGCAGATAGGTCTCGTGCTGGGTCCAGTAGGCTCTCAGTCGCTCGATCGAGTTGACGCCCGTCAGGGCGAGCAGTCGCCGAGGTTGCTGCTTGAGGAGATATGTCAGCGCTGCATCAAAGGAGTCCAGCGACACGACCGAGGCAGGTAAAGCGGGAAAAGTGCGCTCATACCGTATGACAGGGAGCCGCAGGCGAGACACACAGTCGGCCACGCTCTGGTGAACGCCCATTGCGAAGGGGTGCGCCGCATCTACGATGAGGGCTATCGCTTGCTCCTTGCAGAAGTACGCCATCTCCTCGCCATTCATTCCGCCCTCCAGACGGATCCCGTGGTGCATCGTGAGCTCTTGAGAAGCGCCTCGTGTGGAGTAGTAAAAGGGTTTGCCCGCTTCCTCACACACCTCGAGCGCTTTGCGCCCTTCTGTGGTTCCGCCGATGATTAGGATCATACGTTTGAGGTGTGAATGGAGAAGTGTAAGGTATCGGGGTCGAAGTCTATTCCCTTTGCCGCAAAGTAGCTCGGCAAGGTCCCGTCACCAGCGAGCGACCTCGGTGGACCCATGTGTAGCTTGTGGTCATCATCGAGGAGCCACACCTGATCGGCTATCTGGAGAGCCAACTCTAGGTCGTGCGTAGAGAGAAAAATCGTCTTGTGCGTCTCACGAGACAAGCGAAGAAGGAGCTGAAGCATCTCCACTTTCGAGGGAAAGTCCAGGAAAGCGGTCGGCTCGTCCAGTAATATGATAGGAGTCTCCTGCGCCAGCGCCTTGGCGATCATCACCTTCTGGCGCTCGCCATCACTGAGCGAGTCGATCATGCGCTTGGCTAGAGGCTGTATGCCGACCAACTGCAGCGCCTCGTCGACCGCCTGACGGTTACTCTCGTTCATCTGCCCCCAGAAGCCCGTATAGAGACTACGCCCCAGGGCGATCATCTCGTAGGCAGTCGTATTGCTCATGATGAGTCGCTCCGTGAGCACGACGCTGATACGACGCGCCAGCTCTTTGGCACTGTATTGCTGTATCTCCTTACCCTCGACCAGGAGCGCTCCGCCGAGCTTCGGCTGAAAGGCTGCGATCGTCCTGAGTAGCGTCGACTTACCCACCCCATTTGACCCGATGAGGCAGGTGAGCTGTCCCGACCAGATGGTAGCATTGAGCTGACTCGCTACGACGCGCGTGCGCTTCATCTGGTGATACCCTATCGATAGGTCACAAAGCTCTATCGTTGCGTGGCTAGTCATACGATTACAGTTGCTCTCTACGTCGTTTGTCAAATAGCACCCAGATCACAATCGGCGCACCGATGAGCGCCGTCACCGAGTTGATCGGTAGCGCACCCTCCATGCCTGGCATGCGGGCGATCAAGTTACAGCAGAGCGCCAGGAGCGCTCCAACGAGTGTCACCGCAGGCATCAGTGTCAGATGATTAGAGGTGGCAAAGATGGTGCGACAGAGATGTGGCACCGCCAGTCCGATGAAGACGATCGGACCGCAGTAAGCGGTCACGATAGCGGTCAGCAAGCAGGCCGAGAAGATAACCAGGTGGCGCGCCCGTCCGTAGTTCAGTCCGAGGCTGCGGGCGTAGTTCTCCCCGAGGAGCATCAGGTTCAGCACCTTGATCAGCAGGAAGGAGAGCGGTATCAGCACCAGCATGATCAGGACAAAGGTGGTCACCTGATCGCCACTCACCTTGGCAAAGCTGCCCAAGCCCCAGATCACATAGCTGCGCACATCCTCATCATTGCTAAAGAACTTCAGCACGCCGATGATGGCATTTGCTATGTAGCCGATCATCACACCCATGATCAGTAGCACCACATTGCCACGGACACGCTGCGCCATCGTCATGATGATCGACATCACGAGGAGCGCTCCGAGGAGTGCCGCCACCGAGACAGCCATCTCCCCCACGAAGCCCATCCGCACCAGTGCTCGCTGGCTAATGCTCCCCGAGAGGAGGATAAAGGTCGCCACACCTAGGCTAGCTCCCGAGCTAATACCTAGCTCCGAAGGACCCGCCAGTGGATTGCGAAAGACCGTCTGCATCTGCAGACCACTGATGGAGAGTCCCGCACCCGCTACTAGTGCCGTAATGGTCTGCGGGTAGCGACTCTTCCAGATGATGTTGCGCCAGATCTCATCGCCGCCAGCATCCGCACCAAAGAGTATGCGTACCACCTGGTCAAAAGGGATAGCAATCGTCCCCAGCGATAGGTTGAGCACGAAGAAGACTACGATGAGGAGTGCTATGACTGTAAAAGCTATAATCAGACGTCGCATAGCTTCCCTTAGCGGGTTAATATCGAGTAAAAAACCGGCTCATGGTCGGGCAGTAGCTGCGGGTGAAAGGCGTGGATCAAGTCCGCCAAGACCACATCAGGCTCCACGGGCGAAAGCTCATAGAAAGGCCTCTCCCGCAGATTGCAGTACAGTACCTGCTTATCCCGATAAGCTTTGAAGTCTCGGTAACGTGCATCCGTCTTGCCCAGCACATCGTAGGAGAAGGCGCCATCGTAGCTATTTGCAATGCGCCAGTAGTCCGCATCGGCAGCCTTAGCATAGACCGTCTCGAAGTCTACGTAGAAGCCTCCCGACTCCTTATCGTCTGCCATAAAATAGTCCGCACCTGCATCCTCAAAGAGGTGAGCCAAGTAGCTTGCGCCACCCACCACGTACCAGTTGCCACCGTGCAGTTCACCGCTAAGCACCTTCGGGCGGGGCAAGTCATCAGTAATCAAAGCTTGGAGCTCGTGGTAGCGCTGCTCTATCGTGCTGAAGATTGTCTCCGCACGCTCCTCCATGCCCAGCAGGAGCGCCGTAAACTTAAGCCACTCAGCCTGCCCCAGCGGGGAAGTCTCCTTGTAGCCCAAGAAGGTAATCAGCGGTATGTCTAGCTGCTTGATCACATCGTAGCCACCCCGCTTGAAGGGGCTTACTAATATAATATCTGGTTGCAGAGCCATGATCAGCTCGCTGTCGAAGTTGCCCTCGATGCCGATCTGCTTAGCTGCGCCCGAAGCCAGCCGTGACTGCATCTCCTCGTTGAAGAGGAAACGCGTACTGGGCATCCCCACGATCCGATCCACTGCATCAAGCTTGATAAAGTTAGAGAGCTGTAGCGTCGTCATCACGATGACCCGACGCACTGGCGTCTCTATCATGGTGTAGCCCTCAGGCACCTCAGCAGCCAGCTCCTGAGACTGCTCACGAGGCACCAAAGCGTAGCGATACACCTCGCTACTGTCATGCGTCGGGTCGGAGATGGTGACCAGCGTCACCGCCCCTGCGTGCTCGATTTGTAGTCCCTCGGCATAGCGTATCATAGCAGTGCTATCCACCGCTGAGCCCCCCGCAGTGCCCTCGTCAGAGCCTCCCTTACCACACGATATCAGCAGCAAGGAGAGCGCTAAACAGCTCAGCACATATCTCATACAGCGTAATCTATCCATTTTATTATCGATCTGTTGCACTGCAAAGATACGCAAACGATTCGTCCTAGCTCTAAGGTACCCGTACCTAGACAGGTCTGACGCATTATAACCAGCCGTCTAGGAGCTGCACATGACAATAAATAGGAATACACGGTTCGAGTATCGATGCAGAGTGACTACGGGACCTCACTGATTACACCTTCCTCCCGAAGAATGGAATTCCTACCTAGGAATTTGCCAAATAGCTACCTAGGAATTTGCCCAATTCCTACCTAGGAAATAAAAAATTCTTCGGAG
>QWCE01013426.1_pt1 | contig 16060 bp, 13 predicted proteins | sample 1972531 | NCBI WGS metagenome assembly QWCE01 (sample SAMN09866716, study PRJNA288562) | Human gut metagenome isolate term4_stool, whole genome shotgun sequencing... | reverse complement strand
ATGTGTTAAGCCTATCGCTAGCGTTCATCCTGAGCCAGAGTCAAACTCTCCATTGTTAGTATTTTGTTTGTTTGTTCTCTGTGTTATAACACAAGACCCTATATCAGTAACTTTCGCCACCGCAAGCCTTGTCTCTAAGATGATTATTGTGCTATTATGCTTATTGTCCTCGCAGTGTAGACCTAGATTTGATTGTCTTAGGTATTGCTTTCTCTAGAGTTCAAAAAAAACTCTAGACCACTACACTTTGATTGCTTAGTTATGAAATATATCAAAGATCGCTTCTATAATCCCCGCAAGAGTAAACTCCCTACTTTAAGAACCCCAGCTCAAGACCTCTTCACACGTGAAGAGCGAACCGCCTCTTCTTGTGGGTTGTAAGTGCAAAGGTACGACAAGTTTTTGAAACCACCAAATTTTTGGAGAAGTTTTTTTTCGCCGATCGATTTTTGAGTACCAAAAGCTCGTATTAAGAAAGCCTCTAGATCAGCCAAAAAACCTGCTCACCACTCATGAGGCTCAGACACTTCCGAAACCCCGTTCTTTTGAGTTGCGAGTGCAAAGGTACATCAACTTTTCCAATCCACCAAATATCAAACCAACTTTTTTCGAGCAAATGTCAGACTGCTTTTCAGAAAAAGCTGATTTACACGTAGCTATCGAGTTAGAGATTAGAGGTTAGTCTCTAGTGGCACTAGTGGCATTAGAGTCACTAGCTAAAAGCCAACAGCCTGCATCCTTGCAGCCTCATCAAGCGACGAGGGAGACCACCGACAGTGTGCGGTGATGCGAAGATACAAACTAACGAGCAATCGCTCCCTCCCCTGCAAGCCAGCCATCAGCTGATCATAGCACCTTGATTAGAGATCCGACAAGAGCCGAAGCGCATACGTGAAGACCAGCAATATAGGATGTTAAGTCGATACTCCACTTTCAAGATAGCCATCGACTAGTTCGTAAAAAGACGGAAGACTTTTCTTTAAGTCATAGGTGTATTTCCCCCATGATGTGAACATCACAATGAGAAGAGCGTATGGGATACACTTATATCTTTTTCCACCCATGCACTCGTAATCTGAATGCATCGGAAGTAAGACGCCTCCATTTTTCACGAATACACGCTCCATATCCCAATACCAAGCTATCTCTTGAGGATATTTTGAATCATCAAAGGGGCACTCTTCCTCTCCTTTGTAGTATCGGCATTGCTTGATCAGCTCGTCTCGTGTCATAGTTTATCGTGTTTTGCACTCCAAAGATACGAACGAAATATACTTTGGCAAAGCGACAAATACGATAAAGAAACTCTCCGCACGGCTAGACGATTGGGGAATCGGCCTGCCCGACTTCACGGAGTTGGGAGGTATTGAGTGATCACGTCACGATCGTCGTAGGGAAAGTTTTTGCCGTGCCAAAGGTCAAGATAGAAGATGATGGTCCTCTTTTCAATCGAGATGGAGCTATCTATAAGCACGCCTGTACACTCGTCAGAAGCCAGAGCCTCTTCTAGCGACTCTTTTAGCCTTTGAAAGAAGTTCTTATCGCCGAAAACATTGTCAGCTAGAGACTTTTCTCCACTCCACCAAAGAGCTTCAATAGAGCTTCCATCAAAGGGACACTCTTCCTCTCCTTTGTAGTAGCGACACTGCTTAATCAATTCTTTTCGTGTCATCGTTCATCGGTTTTGCATTCCAAAGATACGAACGAGCTATCAACTCCACAGTCTTTATCACAACCCAGCTCAACGAGCTAATGAACGCACAGCTAGAGGATGACAAGGGACAATTCGCAGAGCTAGTAGCTAATCCTCGCTCCATAACTTAGAGCGGATAGGCTCTTAGTGAGAAGCCAATTGTTCAACAAGATTACCAACCCCATCTCTAAGCTTTGAAACGGCCCTTATTTCGTCTAGATTCAGCGCAAAGACTTTCAAATCCTCATCAACAGAATACAAATGAGGATATCCGACTTTAGCCCCCCAAGGTATAGCAGAGTTTCGCAATTGAAAGACTGAGTTGCCGTTAAACAGAGCTTTATCTTCGTAAATCTCATCCCAGCCATTGGGTATCGCAATGGCTTTCAGTTGCTCTAGTACGGAAGGGTCTATCTCTTTCATATCACATCGCTTCTTGTACGCCAAGGGTACAAACTAAATAAAACAAGAGTGAGAAGATTAGCGAGACGAGTAAAGATTCGCAGGGACGCACGGCTCGGACGCACCGACGGTCTGCGTCCGAGCCGTTTGTCGACAAGCTTGGCGAGCTCGTGTCATCGGATCGTTTGGCGGAAGCTGTTGACGACTTGACGCATATCCTCGGGTAGATAAGCGAGGGCGCGCTGCTCTATCTCGGAGGGTATACCGAAGTGCGCCTCGGCGAGACTCCCTGCGATAGCTCCTATGGTGTCGCTGTCGCCACCGATGGAGATAGCGAGACGGACGACTTCCTCGAAGGTGCGCCCCTCTAAGAAACAGACTATCGCTTGCGAGACGGTCACCTGGCAAGTTTCGTCAAAGCTGTTGTACTCCCGGATGTAGTCAACCCGCTGTGTGAGGTCATAGTGATAGGTTTCCTCGAGATGCTTCTTGAGGTCGGCTTTGCTCACCCCACCTCTGAGCAGGTAGATGGCGTCTGCGATAGAGACCGCCCCTTTTATCCCCTCGGGGTGGTTATGGGTGCACTCGGCGCTGGCCTTAGCTTGCGATAGGACGGCATTGCGAGTAGGTAGCCAGCCACACGGTGAGACACGCATAGCACTGCCATTGCCAAAGCTGCGATACGGCACTGGTGGGGTCGTGTAGATCCACTGATGAAAGCGTCCGCCGTAGGCTCCTTTAGGATGGGGGTAACGCCTGCACCAGGTCTGCAAGGTGTCGGCAAAGTCTGCACCTCTCAGCAGCGCATCGGCAATGACGATGGTACAGATTGTGTCGTCCGTATAGTTGCACCCATCGGCAAAGAGCTCGAAATCTGTGCGGTGGGTATTTGCAAACTCAAATCGTGAGCCGACAATGTCTCCTACTATTGCTCCTAACATAACTTGCTTGTTGTTTGGCACAAAGGTAACGCTTCTGTGCGAGTCGGGACGCAAACCATCGGGACGCACGGCTGAGCACTTAGCGAGACGTCCTTACATAATCAATACGTGACATAATCGTCACATACGCTTGGAGAGAAATCCAATCCCCACGTGGAGATTCTCGATTCTCTACGTGGCAAATGGAAATTCTCCACGTGGGCGAGAAATAAAACTTCGGAGGAATCAAATGAAACTTCGGAGGAAATGATTTGCGCCTACGTGGAAAATAAGAAACATCCACGTGGAGATTTAAGATTCTTCACGTGGAGATTGTGTTTTTATGTCGCTTGACTAAAATAGCCAGCCTTGGCTTTCTTTCTCTAGGACCTCACAATAAGAATTGACCCAGGCTAGTAAACCTAGGGAGTGTGCCATAGCGGGTGGCGTATGTGGTGGTACGATTTTATTGCGTACCTTTGCGGAGGCGATTGTACAAGGCAGTTTGCAGAGAGCTATGGCATATGCCAGCCTGCAGGTATGCAGAGGCCCCTGTAGTTCAACGGATAGAATAGAAGTTTCCTAAACTTTAGATCTGAGTTCGATTCTCAGCGGGGGTACGCTTGCGGGTTGTCAAGTTTTTTGTACCTTTGCAGTCGGTTTACTTCCTAAGTAAGGTTTGTCAAGCGCTAGTCGATAGTAGACGGTCACCTTACGGGACTATATAATAATAGTAATAGACAAACGGAATGTACGCAATTGTTGAAATCCAAGGTCAGCAGTTTAAGGTAGAGGAGGGTCGCAAGCTCTTCGTGCATCATATCCGCGAGGCGGAGCAGGGTGCAGAGGTTACCTTTGACCGGGTTATGCTCCTCGACAAGGACGGAGCAGTCGCAGTAGGTGCCCCGACGATCGAGGGTGCGCAGGTAGTATGTGAGATTGTATCTCCCATCGTGAAGGGTGAGAAGGTACAGATCTTTCATAAAGACTCTAAGGAATCATGGCACATAAGAAAGGTGTAGGAAGCTCCAAGAACGGACGCGAATCCGAAAGCAAACGCCTAGGCGTTAAGATCTTTGGAGGCGAAGCCTGTAAGGCTGGTAACATCATCGTACGTCAGAGAGGTACGCAGCACCACCCAGGTGAGAACGTGGGTATGGGCAAGGATCATACTCTCTATGCACTGACAGACGGTACGGTCGTCTTCACTCAGACGAGAGGAGATCGTAGCTTCGTCTCTGTAGCGGCACACGAGTAGTCATCACTTAGTGACACATCGCTAAGCTTTACGCTACACAACACAGCAGCCCCTCCGCCTCCTATCCCTTCGTATGATAAGGGTTATGAGGCAGAGGGGCTTGGCATTTTTTCATTCTTCCAACATTACCTTAGTGGCACGCTGGATTATTTACCTTGCATTGGGTAGACCGTGTGCTATCTGAAGAAATATTACTATCTTTGCATCGTAATGAACCGGTTGAGGTCATACGGCTCACAAGCAGTTGACTCAGCTTAGGTATGGAGGAGGAAGCCATGCGACAGCGGTTCCCTCCTTTTTGTATATAACCATCGAGTATCATGATAGATCTAGCAGTACTCCGCACAGAAATAGAGCAGATGCTCCACGAGGACGAGTTTGTCGTGGAGATAACTAGTAGTCCAGGGGATCAAATCCGAGTAGTGGTCGATGCTATGGGCGGCTTGCCCATCTCTCGCTGTGTCGAGATCTCTAGAGCCATCACGCAGCTACACGATCGTGACGAGGAGGAGGACTACGCCCTAGAGGTGTCGTCACCCAGTCTCTCCGATCCGTGGCAGGTCTACGAGCAGTACACACGTCATCTAGAGGCACCCGTGCAAGCGGTCGATGCGTCTGGTATGAAGTGGCACGGCAAGCTCATAGAGATCGGTGCTAAGGACGCTGATCAGCTCCCTGAGTATGTCGTCCTAGAGATAGAGCGCACAGAGACCATACAGGATGGTAAGAAGAAGAAAAAGCAGCAGATCATCGAGCCACACCGCATCGAGCGTGATCAGCTCAAGCGCATCTCGTACGATCTCGACAAGGCACTCTGATAGCGATCCCCTCCCCCATCATTACTTAGATAAGACACTAGTCCCACAGAAGAGACCCAACATACATATATGGCTAGAAAGAAAGAATCAACGAGCTTAAAGGTTCTACTCACCGAATTCAAAGAGCTGAAGAACATAGACGAGGAGACGATGCTCCACGTATTAGAGGACTCCTTCCGGAGCATCCTCGCTAAGATGTTTGGTTCAGACGACAACTTTGACGTGATCATCAATGCGGATAGCGGAGACTTTGAGATCTGGCGTACCCGCGAGGTGGTCGCTGACGATGCTGTCGAGCGGGAGAACGAGCAGGTAGCCTACACAGAGGCTCTTGAGATAGATCCCGAGGCTGAGATCGGAGATGATGTGACCGACTCGGTAGACTTCCTCTCCTTCGGTCGGCGTGCCATAGTCAATCTACGCCAGACCCTCTCGAGCAAGATCTTGGATCTGCAGAAAGAGCACTTCTACCAGACCTTCATAGAGCGTGTAGGAGAGCTGATCACGGCCGAGGTCTATCAGGTATGGAAGCGTGAGACCCTACTCGTCGACGAGGATGGCAACGAGCTCATCATGCCCAAGAGCGAGCAGATCCCTGATGAGTACTTCCGCAAAGGCGATAGCGTCCATGCCGTCATAGCTCGTGTAGATAATGAGAACAATAACCCTCGCGTCACGCTCTCACGCACTAGCCCAGAGTTTCTCAAGCGTCTCTTCGAGATCAACGTCCCCGAGATAGCAGATGGTTTGATCACGATCAAGCGTGTAGCACGCATCCCAGGTGTCCGCGCCAAGATTGCCGTCGAGTCGTACGATGATCGCATCGATCCTGTCGGCTCTTGTGTCGGTATGAATGGTAGCCGCATACGTGGCATCGTACGGGAGCTACATGGGGAGAACATTGACGTCCTCACCTACACGGCGAACGATAGTCTATTCATACAGCGTGCGCTGAGTCCTGCTAAGATTTCTTCGATCGAGCTCTATCCAGAGACCGCCAAGGCAGAGGTTTACCTACGTCCAGAAGATGTACCTCTAGCTATCGGTAAGAACGCCAGCAACATCAAGCTAGCGTCCGTCCTGACAGGCTTTGAGATTGAGGTGTTCCGTGATGCAGCTGATGCGACCGAGGAGGACATCTACCTCTCTGAGTTTAGTGATGAGATCGAGGATTGGGTCATCAAGATGCTTCTAGACATAGGCCTCAACACGGCACGTGCCGTCCTGACCACTTCACGCACAGAGCTTCTTAAGAAGACCGATCTCGAGATAGAGACCATCGATCGTGTCCTGCGTATCCTCTCGTCCGAGTTTGACCTTGAGGAGCTAGAGGAGATGGGACTACCACAGGAAAACATAGACCTGCTCAAGAGTCCCGTACCTACGCAAAAGGAGATCGCACAGGCGATCATCGAGGACCTCAAGGAAGAGGAGAGAGAGACGCTCGCAGAGCCTCAGCCAGCAGAGCCAAAGAACTCAACATCGGAGTCAATACGCTTGTCTCCTTCCTTAACGACAAGGGTAAGGAGGTAGACAACAACCCCAACACACGCATCACGGAGGAGGAGTTTAATCTCATCCTACGTGACTTCACACCGACCTTTGATGAGGAGACTATAGGAAGAGCCAAGAAGAAGTTCCTCCGCAGTAAGAGCACGCCTAAGGCTAAACCTGAGGAGCCTGCCAAGCCTGAAGCAAATAGCACCGAGGAGCAAACCTCGAAGACGTCTGCTCCAGCAGCTAAAAAAGAGAAGGCAGACCCAGACATCCCCACCAAGGCGAGCACCTCGCAGGTCAACGTCGTGGGGCGTATAGAGCTCGACAAGCACAACAATCCAATCTCAGCCTCCACGGCAAAAGCCTCTACAGCTACTCAGGAAGAGCCGACCAAGACGAAGGCTACAACTAAGCCTAGCAAGCCCAAAAGCACGAGCACTTCTAAGCAGAAGGAAGCTACTCCAGAGGAACCCACCAAAACGAAGGCAAGCACGATAGCTGAGCAGCCGAAGGCCACTACGCCTGCCAAGGAAATCAAGGAGACTAAGGAACCTAAGGAGACCAAGAAGGCACCCGAGACTAAGGAGACAAAGAGCGAGGCTAAGACCGTAGAGAGTGCTAAGACCTCTGCTGAGGCGCCGTCTAAGGAGCAGAAGAGCGACACTTCTAAGGAGTCAGCACCTGTTGCTTCTAAGGAGCCTGCACAGAGCGAGGTCAAGCCTGTAGCCACTAAGGCTGAGCCAGCAAAGGCAAAGGAAGAGCCGAAGCAGAAAGCTCCCAAGCAACCAACCGCTACCGCATCAGAACCAGCAGCTAAGGAGGCACCCGCACCAGCTTCCAAAGCAGGTGCATCCACTGAGACTACGACAGAGACCAAGGACGAGGGTGAGACAGAGATCTTCCGCATTGCCAAGAAGGAGGACGAGCCACAACTCAAGGTGGTCGGCAAGATCGACCTCAGTAGCTTCAGTAACTCACGCTCTCGCAAGTCTAGCAAGGACAAAGAGAGCAACCGGCGCAAGCGTAAGCGCATCTCCTCAGGAGCAGTCGATGTCAAGAGTGAAGGCGCTAAGATACAGGACGACCGCTCTGGCAAGAAGGGTGGTCGCTCAGGAGTTCCACAGCGCAATGAGCGCGGAGGACGCAACGAGCGTCGCACTGGACGTAAGAGCAGACGTCAGGAGCCCGTCTTGACTCCCGAGGAGCAGGACGAGCTAAGAGCTAAGCAGGTCAAGGAGACCCTAGCACGGCTCAACAACAAGCAGACCGTCTTCGGACGTGCTGCTAAGTCTAGACGTGAGAAGCGCGAGGCACGCCGTGCCGAGTTTGAGCGTGAGCAGGAACTCTCCACGCAGGAGGAGAAGGTACTTAAGCTGACCGAGTTTGTCACCGTAAGCGACCTGGCCAACATGATGGACGTTTCCGTCACCGACGTTATCTCGACCTGTATGAGTATCGACATGATGGTGTCGATTAATCAGCGACTCGATGCTGAAACGATCAATATCGTTGCTGAGGAGTTTGGCTACGAGACCGAGTTCGTATCGGCCAACGTCGTCGAGGCTATTTCGGCCGACGAGGAGCCTGACAAGCCTGAGGATCTAGAGCCTCGTCCACCTGTCATCACCATTATGGGTCACGTAGACCACGGTAAGACTTCACTGCTCGACTGCATCCGTCGTTCGGACGTTACCGCAGGCGAGGCGGGCGGTATCACGCAGCACATTGGTGCGTACAATGTGACTCTCTCCGATGGTCGTCGCCTCACCGTCCTAGACACACCTGGTCACGAGGCCTTTACCGCTATGCGAGCTCGTGGTGCGCAGATTACAGATATTGTGGTCATCGTCATTGCGGCAAATGATGCTGTGATGCCTCAGACCATCGAGGCGCTCAACCATGCGAGTGCCGCTGGCGTGCCGATCATCTTTGCAATCAATAAAATCGATGTCAATGGCGCCAACCCCGACAAGATCCGTGAGCAGCTCGCTGGTATGAACTACCTCGTCGAGGATTGGGGTGGTAAGTATCAGGTACAGGAGATCTCTGCCAAGAAGAATATCGGCATCCCCGATCTACTAGAGAAGGTCTTCCTCGAGGCTGAGCTCCTCGAGCTTAAGTCCAATCCTCATCGTCGTGCCTCAGGCTCGGTCATCGAGTCTTCACTAGACAAAGGCAAGGGTTACCTCGCCTCTGTCTTGATCCAGCGAGGCACCCTCCACATTGGAGACTTCATCTTAGCTGGTAGCTACTACGGACGTGTCAAGGCTATGTACAATGAGTACAACAAGCGTGTCGACACCGCTGGGCTATCTACGGCAGTCTCTATCCTCGGCTTCAATGGTGCGCCGACCGCTGGTGATGACTTCAACGTTATGGAGAGCGAGCAGGAAGCACGTGAGCTAGCGGTCAAGCGTGAGCAGCTACAGCGTGAACAGGGCTTGCGTACGCAGAAGATGCTCACCCTCGACGATATCGGTCGTCGCATCGCTGTGGGCAATTTCCAGCAGTTTAACCTTATCATCAAGGGAGACGTGGACGGCTCCGTACAGGCACTAGCCAACTCACTCATCGAGCTTTCGACGAAGGAGATCCAGGTGAGCGTCATCCATCAGGGTGTCGGTCAGATCACCGAGTCAGACATCCAGCTAGCGACGGCATCAGAGGCTGTGATCATAGGCTTCCAGGTTCGTCCTAGTGCTCAGGCTCGTAGGCTAGCCGAGCAGGAGGGTGTCGAGATCCGCACCTACTCGGTCATCTACGATGCTATCGAGGACGTACACGATGCGCTCGAGGGTATGCTCTCGCCAGACATTCGCGAGCAGGTCACTGGAAACCTAGAGGTGCTACAGACTTTCAAGGTGAGCAAGATCGGAACCATAGCTGGCTGTATGGTCACCGATGGCAAGATCAAGCGTACCGACAAGGTGCGTGTCATCCGCGATGGTGTGGTCATCCATACAGGCGAGCTAGAGTCACTCAAGCGCTTCAAGGACGAAGCCAAGGAGGTGGTCTCAGGTCTCGAGTGCGGTATCAATATCAAGAACTACAACAACGTAGAGGTGGGCGACATCATCGAGTCCTTTGAGGAGATCGAGGTCCGTCGCAAGCTCTAGTCCCCTACCCCAACACATTTGCCTAAGTGGCGACTGCTTCTCACAGAGGAGCGGCCGCCACTTTTCTTTTGCCTCATCCCCACTTCAGCTAGGTTCATATGGAAGAAACTGCAGTGCCAGCGGGAGGAAAGAGAAAGGAGAGGGGATTTATTGTTACCTTTGTGGTAGGAGACTGTTGCTATGGTCTCCGTAGAGGCTTGCGCTACAGGCTCCGTGGCGGAGATGACAGGCACCTCTCTCTGCTTTTATCGATTTACTATATGTCTCACACGACTCCCCCATTATCGTTTGTACCCTTCCCGCAGCCCGAGGGTTATCGCTACTATAATATACAGAGCGACACCGACCGTCAGCTCTTGGCCAGTCGGTGCAAAGAGCGACTGCAAGCGCTGCACCGCATACCCGTCGAGAAGCGAGCGCAGTATCATCGTGCGCTGCAGGAGCTACTTGGCGGGCTCGGCGAGGAGAGTTGGCTAGTGACACCATTCTTTTGCGACTATGGGAGCGAGATTGAGGTGGGGAGTCATACCTTCATCAATAGTGGCTGCACTATGCTCGATGGCGGCCATGTGACCATCGGTGACTATGTACTCATCGGCTCCTCCGTCTCACTCTACAGTGTAGGGCATCCGCTTGATCTCGAGGAGCGTGCTGCTGGCTGGGAGTTTGGCCTCCCGATCATCATCGAGGATCATGTCTGGATCGGCGGAGGCTGTACGATCCTCCCTGGCGTAACCATTGGCCGAGGCTCCGTGATCGGTGCGAGGAGTGTCGTCACCAAGAGCATCCCCCCGATGAGCCTGGCCATGGGCAATCCCTGCCGTGTCATTCGCTCGCTCAGCGATTCTGCCGATCCTCAAGATTAACCCGTTACTTTTTACCCTATTTGAACTATGCCTACGCTCTATCTGCTTGACGCTTATGCACTGATTTACCGAGCCTACTACGCATTCATCAAGCGTCCCCTTGTTGATGCACAGGGGCGCGACACGAGTGCGCTCTATGGCTTCGCCTCCACGCTACAAGACATCATTGACAAGGAGCGACCCGACTACATCGCCGTGGCGATGGATATGCCGGGAGGAACCTTTCGCCACAAGGAGTACCCAGAGTACAAGGCCAATCGCCCCGAGACTCCCGAGACGATACGCTTCTCGATGCCTTATATCAAAGAGTTGGTGCAGGCTTACCAGATACCTCTGCTAGGGGTCGAAGGGTACGAAGCGGACGACCTGATCGGCACGCTGAGCCGCCAAGCTGTCGAGGCGGGCTACGAGGTACGCATGGTCACGCCAGACAAAGATTACGGGCAACTCGTCGGACCGCATGCACAGATGTTTGCGCCACAGCGCACGGGGTCAGGCTTCGAGCTAGTCGGTGCTCGAGGAGTTTGACTCGATCGAAGATATCTACGCACGCATTGACCAGGTGAAGCCGACCTATGCGAAAAAGCTCCTCGCAGCCAAGGAGCAGACGATGCTCTCGCGGCATCTCGTCACCATCGTGACCGATGTGCCTGGGGTCACCTTTGACCCAGATCAGATGAAGTGGCGAGGCCCCGACCATACCGCTGTGGAGCGCATCTTCAAGGAGTTTGCCTTCACCTCGTTACTCAAGCGCATCGGCAAGCCCGCAGAGAGCACGCCACAGGTGGGTCTCTTTGACCTTGGCGGTAGTTCGACGCCAGCTAGTTCGCCAGCCACGATTGAGGTGACGGGTCCCGTGAGTGCCGCAGCTCCTCTAGAAAACTACAAGACGGTTGGCGTGACCTTTACCGAAGTCAAAGGTTACGAAGCCGTGAGCCAGCTCGCTAAGCAGTTGGCGGGCAGCTCCGTTGTTGCCTTTGACACTGAGACCGATGGCCTCGATGCGCTCTGTGCAGGCATCGTCGGTATGTCGCTCTGTGCCGATGAGCAGCAGGCTTACTTTATTCCGCTACCTGAGTCTGCTGAGGAGGCTACGCATATACTCTCTCCCTTAGCGGATCTGATGCAGGACGAGCGTGTACTCAAGGTGGCGCACAATGCGAAGTTTGACCTAGAGGTGCTGACACGCTACGGACTGCCCGAGGCGTGCCCGCTCTACGACACCATGCTGGCGCACTACCTGATCGATGCCGACCAGGGGCACAGCCTCGACGAACTGGCAGGTGGCCTGCTCCACTACGACACAATACGCTACAAGGATCTTTCGTCTCAGGAAAACTTTGCGCTACGCACCGACGTAGACCCCAAGCTCCTCTGCGACTACGCCAGCGAAGATGCCTACGTGACGCTACGCCTTTACCACGCCCTGCACAAGCAGCTCTCCCCTACCGAGCAGCGACTCCTCACCGAGGTGGAGATACCGCTCCTCTACGTGCTGATGCACATGGAGCAGCGCGGCATCGTCCTCGACATTGAGGCACTGCAGCGCTCCCGTCAGGAGCTTCTCGAGAGCGTCCTCCGCCTAGAGAAGGAGATACAGAGCTACTCCTCACGAGGGCTTAACCTCAAGGTCAATAGCCCGAAGCAGATCGGCGAACTGCTCTTTGATGAGCTTAAGATTATGGAGAAGCCGCGCAAGACCAAGACGGGCAACTACGTGACCAACGAGGAGACGCTCCTCCCGCTTCGCTCGCTCCACCCCGTCGTCGGACTCATCCTAGACTACCGCGAGGCGCGCAAACTGCTCAACACCTATATAGATCCGCTGCCCAAGATGTGCTACCCCGATGGCAAGCTGCACACTTCGTACAATCAGGCGGTCACCGCCACGGGCAGGCTCTCCTCGAGCAATCCGAATCTGCAAAACATCCCGATCCGTAGCGACCTCGGCCGTCCCCTGCGTCGTGCCTTTGTCGCAGACCCATACTACACCCCTCGCCTTTCGGCTTGCACTCCTGTGGATCACGCCCATGAGGAGCCGATCGGCGCTGTCCTGCTCAGTGCGGACTACTCACAGGTGGAGCTGCGCGTTATGGCACACCTAAGCCAAGACCCAGCGATGATACACTCCTTCCTCTCGGGCGATGATATTCACACGGCGACAGCCGCTAAAGTCTTTAAGGTGGCCCCCGAGGAGGTGACCCCACTGATGCGCAGCAAGGCGAAGACGGCCAACTTTGGCATCAACTACGGCATCACACCCTATGGTCTGAGCCAGCGTCTCAACATCCCCGTTGGCGAGGCTGCCGAGCTGATCAAAGAGTACTTCGCCACCTTCACCCACATACAAGCCTTTATGAATGAGTCGATAGCGCTGGCCACCGAGCGAGGCTATACGGAGACCGCCTTCGGTCGTCGCCGGCAGCTGCGTAACCTCCGCACGGCGCGTGGAGCCCAGCGTGGCAATGCCGAGCGCAATGCGATCAACGCACCAATCCAAGGCACCGCCGCTGACATCATCAAGATTGCTATGATACGTGTCGAGGAGGAGCTAAAGAGGCAACAGCTACGCAGCTACCTCGTCCTGCAGGTGCACGACGAACTGATCCTCAACGTCTATCTCGACGAACTGGAGCGTGTCACAGCCCTCGTTCGTGAAGCGATGGAGGGTGCCTGGCCCGAGTGCTCCGTACCGCTTGTCGTGGAGATCGGCACCGGCAAAGATTGGCTCGCAGCGCACTAATCCTCCCGAGACGCCACATAAGAGCTTTCACCCAGCGCAAAGGATAACGCCGATAGCTTACGAATTGCAAGCAACAAGCGGCGATATACGACCCGAAAACCAATAGCCACGTGGCGGTTTGAGAATTCCCACGTACGCATCAAAGCGAGACGTGTAGTCCGTTGTAAGGACGCACGGACCGAGTAACGAATGTAGGGACGCACGGCTCGTGCGTCCGTCCCCGTTAAAGCCCTGACTCTGTAACTTTTGACACAACGGACGCCCTCCGACTTGATACTCCCGTGCGTCCCTACAGGGCGACGTCTCGATGTTCGACAACGGACGCCATCTCACTAGACACAGGCCGTGAGTCCCTACGGGTCGCACGCTCGTGAGATTTGCGGAATCTACGATGTAAGGGGTGTGGCGTATGTGCAGAAATAGCGTTATCTTTGTTTCTGAATCAAACTAGGAGCGCTTCACTCGCTTAGCTGTTAACTTTCGAATGTGAGGCTTAGCTCCCCTTTTAATCTATAGTAAATCTTTCAACTCTGCTTCATCAATATGACAGACTACAATAAGGACTTCGTCCACTATGCACACGCTCATCTTCGGATGAATACGAATGCACTCAACGACTACATAACCGCCTCCACATCCACAGGCTACATCAACCCCACCATCATCGAGGAGCGTCAGCTCAACGTGGCGCAGATGGATGTCTTCAGCCGACTGATGATGGATCGTATCATCTTCCTCGGCACGGAGGTCAATGACTACACGGCCAATGTGATCCAGGCGCAGCTCCTGTACCTAGACAATGCAGACCCTGGCAAGGATATTTCGATCTATATCAATAGCCCTGGAGGGTCAGTCTATGCGGGCTTTGGCATCTACGATACGATGCAGTATGTGGGGTGCGATGTCTCGACGATGTGTACTGGCATGGCAGCCTCGATGGCCGCTGTCCTCCTCGTAGCGGGTGCCGAGGGCAAGCGCTACGCACTACCCCACTCACGGGTCATGATACACCAGCCGATGGGCGGTATGCAGGGTCAGGCAAGCGACATAGAGATCGCTGCTAAGGAGATCCTCAAGGTGAAGGCTGAGCTCTACAAGATCATAGCTGATCACTCAGGTCGCTCCGTCGAGGATATCGAGCGAGACAGCGATCGTGACAAGTGGATGACCGCCTCTGAGGCTCTAGAGTATGGTATGATCGACAAGGTACTCACATCGACCAAGCAAGCAGCTAAGGACAAGAAGGCAGATGGCAAAGAAAAGTAACTCGATAGAGCGTCGATGCTCTTTCTGCAATCGTCCTGAGAGCGAGGTGCCTATACTAATAGGTGCCGAGGGCTCTGCGCAGATCTGTAGTGACTGTGCGGAGCAGATCTACACCTTGCTCTATCAGAACGGGCTGGTCTCTGCACCTGTGCTTGACCCTAATGAGCCGAGGAAGCAGGGAGACAAAAGCACATCCTTTGCACCGCTCACCTATGAGTCACTGCCTAAGCCTCAGGAGATAGCCGCTTACCTTGACCGCTACGTGATCGGGCAGACCGATGCTAAGAAGTATCTCTCGGTGGCTGTCTACAACCACTATAAGCGTATCTTAGCTAGCCAGGAAAAGGACGAAAAGAGCGACGAAAGCTCCAAGCTAGACGATGTAGAGATCGCTAAGAGCAACATCATCATGGTGGGGCCGACTGGGTGTGGTAAGACGCTCCTAGCGCAGTCGATAGCTCGTATGCTGCAGGTACCCTTTGCGATGGTCGATGCGACCGTCCTGACTCAGGCCGGCTATGTGGGAGAGGATATAGAGAGTATCATCTCTCGCCTATTGCAAAACTGCGACTACGATGTAGCTGCTGCAGAGCGTGGCATCGTCTTCATCGATGAGATTGACAAGATAGCGCGCAAGGGCGACAACCCCTCCATCACCCGTGATGTGAGTGGCGAGGGAGTCCAGCAGGGCCTTCTCAAGTTGCTCGAGGGGAGTGTCATCAACGTCCCCCCTTATGGTGGTCGCAAGCATCCCGAGCAGAAGTTTATCCAAGTCAATACGCAGCAGATCCTCTTCATCTGTGCTGGCGCCTTTGACGGCATAGAGCGTATCATCGGCTCTCGCCTCAACACCCGTGTGGTGGGTTATAAGGAGCAGCAGATGGACTATCAGACGATTCAAAACAATCTGTTGGCACACATTACCCACCAAGACCTCCGACGCTACGGCTTGATCCCCGAGATCATCGGACGTCTGCCTATCCTCACCTATCTAGACGCACTAGATAGTGACTCGCTCCTGCGCATCCTCGTAGAGCCTAAGAATGCCATCACAAAGCAGTACCAGAAGCTCTTTGAGATGGATGGCGTACGACTCACCTTCGACGAGGAGGCACTCAAGTATATCGTCCATGTCGCTGTCGAGACGAAGCTCGGGGCTCGCGGACTGCGCTCGATCGTGGAGAAGATCATGATCGATGCTATGTACGAGATACCCTCTCTCAAGCGTAAGACGCTACGTATCACAGAGCAGTATGCTCGCTCTAAGGTGACGCCGAGTATGACTGCCTCTCTAGCAAACTAAATCTATCTCTGCCACAAACCAGTGCATCACTCTATGTAATCGTTAATCCACCAGTGGAGAGCGCATACAATGTCTCTCTGGATGACCAATCTCACGAACCATGACACACAATCTGACAGAACTACTGAGTAAGATCTTCGGCTTTGAAGAGTTCAAGGGTAATCAGAAAGAGATCATC
>QWCE01005556.1_pt1 | contig 16062 bp, 11 predicted proteins | sample 1972531 | NCBI WGS metagenome assembly QWCE01 (sample SAMN09866716, study PRJNA288562) | Human gut metagenome isolate term4_stool, whole genome shotgun sequencing... | reverse complement strand
TGCTGCGGTCTCCACATCCTCCAGACCGATGTCCGGGCTGGAAGTGATGTTGATGATCACGCCGTGTGCACCGGCAATGCTGGTCTCCAGCAGCGGAGAGGAAATAGCAGCCTTGGCGGCGTTCTCGGCCTTGCCTGCGCCCTTTGCGCTGCCCACGCCCATGTGTGCGTAACCGGCATCCTTCATGATGGAGCGCACGTCGGCGAAGTCCAAGTTGATGAAGGCGGGCACATTGATCAGGGCAGAGATCGACTCAACGCCCTGACGCAGCACGTTGTCTGCAGCCTGGAAGGCGTTCATCAGGGTGATCTTTTCCTGGCTGATCATCTTCAGTCGCTCATTGGGGATGACGATCAGGCTGTCCACATGCATGAGCAGGTTTGCAATGCCCTGCTCTGCCAGACCCATCTTGCGCTTGCCCTCAAAGGAGAAGGGCTTGGTGACGATGCCCACGGTCAGGATGCCCAGATCATGGGCGACCTCGGCCACAACGGGAGCCGCACCGGTGCCGGTGCCGCCGCCCATGCCGGCAGTGATAAAGACCATCTGAGAGCCCTTGAGTGCATTTGCGATCTCGTCCTTGCTCTCCTCGGCAGCGCGCTGGCCGATCTCCGGGTCTGCGCCTGCGCCGCGGCCCTTGGTCAGCTTGGAACCCAGCTGCACCTTGGTGGCAGCGTGGTTCTTGGCCAGAGCCTGCTGGTCCGTGTTCATTGCGATAAATTCAACGCCCTGCAGGCCGTCGCTGACCATGCGGTTGACCGCGTTGCCGCCGCCGCCGCCAACACCGATCACCTTGATCGTCGTAACGTTTTCGTCCATTTCTTCATCGAGCATGAGTGCCATAACTTTGTCCTCCATCGGATTTTATCGTAGAAGTGCGCAGAACGCACAGAAAGTATCCTGTTTACATTTATATAACTGTATCGTATCATCTTTTTGCCCTGAATGCAAGTCAAATTTGCTTTTTTGAAGGTGTTTTTTTCTCACAGGTGCTCCCGCACGGCATTTCCCGCTCAATTTGGGCCCCAAGTTCCGTCAGCATCTGCACAAAACAGGCATATCCGCGGTCGATATGGCCGGTGTCTGCAATGCGGCTGCGGCCTCTTGCCGCCAGCGCCGCGATCACCAGCGCAGCCCCGCCGCGCAGGTCCGGGGCCGCCGCCTCCGCGCCCTGCAGCTGCCGCACCGGCCGGATGTGCAGTGTGCGCTGCTGCACCCGCACGTCCGCTCCAAAGGCCGCAAACCCATCTGCGCAGGCAAACCGCCGCTCAAACACCACATCCTCGATGCTGCTCACGCTGTCGGCGCACAGCATCGCTGCCGCCAGCAGCGGGGCTGCGTCGGTGGCCAGTGCCGGATACACCCCGGTGAACACCCTGCCCGCCCCGTGCAGCGCACCGGACCGGACAATGACCGCACTTTCGGGCCCGGTTTCTATACCGCACCCCATTTGTGCCAGAATTTCCAGCAGCGGCGCATAAACTGCAGGCGCGCAGCCGGTCAGCTCCACCCTGCCGCCTGCCGCCGCACAGGCACAGGCAAGGGTGGAGGCCACGATGCGGTCTGCCATGGGCGCAAAGCTGCAGCCGTACAGCATCCGCCGTCCCTGCACCCGGACCGTGCCGGTGCCTGCCCCCTGCACGCAGCCGCCGCAGCGGTTCAGGAATGCCGCCAGATCGACGATCTCCGGCTCCCGCGCCGCACCGCGCAGCACGGTTTCGCCCTGCGCACAGACAGCCGCCAGCAGCAGCGTTTCGGTGGCCCCCACACTGGGGAACCCCAGCGTGATGTCCGCACCGTGCAGCCCCGCCGGGGCGGTCAGGATCAGCCGTATCCCCTCTTCGCAGCAGTGCGCTCCCATCTGCGCAAGGCCGGAAAGATGCAGGTCGATGGGCCTTGCGCCAATGCGGCACCCGCCGGGCAGAACGGTCTCCACCCGGCCAAGCCGTGCCAGCAGCGGTGCGCAGAACAGGATGGATGCCCGCATCTGTGCTGCGGCCTCTGGCTCCAGACGGCAGACCGACGGCATGCCTTGCACCGTGATGTCACTGCCCTGCCAGCGGGCCGCGCAGCCTGCACCCCGCAAAAGGACAAGGCTTGTGTCCACATCCGCAAGCTGCGGCACCGCCAGCAGCCGCACCGTGCCGCTGCACAGAAGGGACGCCGCCAGCAGCGGCAGGACACTGTTTTTGGCTGCAGGGATGCGCACCGTACCGTTCAGCGGTACACCGCCTGTAATGATCAGATCTCCGCCCATGCAAAAACCCCCGTTCCGCAAAAGATACCTCATGCTATGCGGAACGAGGGCAGTTTGTTTCTATTTGTTCTGCGGCCCGTGTTTTATTTGTCGGGTCATTTGTAGCAGTTCCGGAGCCGGAGCATACCGCTTTAAGGCGCGGAACGTCCGGTTTTACATTTCTCCGCGGGACACCGACAGCACAATGCCCATTTCGCCCAGCAGCATCATCAGGCTGGTGCCGCCGGAGGAGAAAAACGGCAGGCTGATGCCGGTATTGGGGATGGTGTTGGTGACGACGGCCATGTTCAGCACCGCCTGCAGGGCCACCTGCACCACAAAGCCCACCACCAGCAGCGCCCCGAACCGGTCCGGCGCGTGGGCCGCCAGCGTGACGCCCCGCCACAGCAGCAGCGCAAACAGCAGGATCACCCCGCAGGCCCCCACAAAGCCCAGCTCCTCGCACAGGATGGAAAAGATAAAGTCGTTCTGGGGCTCGGGGACGAACAGGTGCTTCTGGCGGCTGCTGCCTAGGCCCAGCCCCGCCGCGCCCCCGCTGCCGATGGCGTACAGGCTCTGGATGGTCTGGTGGCCGTCCCCCAGCGGGTCCGCAAAGGGGTCCAGCCATGAGCTCAGGCGGCTGGCTGCATAGGGCACAAGGTCCGGCATGATGGCAATAGCCGCACCAATGGCCGCTGCGCCGCCCACCGCCGCCAGCACGAACCACCGCAGCCCGGTACCGCCCACGAACATCAGCACCGCACCAATGCACAGGATCAGCACCGTGCCGGAGAGGTGCGGTTCCAGCAGCATGAGCACTGCCACCACCCCCAGCACCAGCGCAAAGGGCAGCACCCCTACCGCAAAGCTGCCCATGCGGTCGTGGTTGAGGGAAATGATATGCGCAAACACCAGCACCACCGCAAACTTGGCGATCTCGCTGGGCTGCAGCGTTCCAAGGCCCGGCAGCACCAGCCAGCGTTTGCAGCCGTTGTACTCCGGCATAAAGAGCACCGCTGTCAGCAGCACCATGGAAAGCCCCAGCAGCGGCCATGCCAGCTTATGATAGATGTGGTAATCCACTCGGCTGGCCGCCCACATGGCCCCGATGCCCAGCGCCGCATACAGCAGCTGGGGCCGCAGGTAGGCAAAGGCATCGTTCCTCCGGTACAGCGCCACGGCACTGCTGGCACTGCCCAGCATCACAAGGCCGAACCCCACCAGCGTGAGCACCAGCACCAGAAAGGGCAGGTCCATGGCCGGCAGACGGCGCAGCGGCAGGCCCCGCCCTGCGTGGGTGCGCACCCCGTGGGCTGCGGCTTTCGGCATCTGCATCACCTCCGTTCCCTTATTGTACGCGGCGGCGGTGCCGGTTAGTCATAGCCCCGGCGCACCGGCGCATACATTCCATTTGAAAGAGAGGTGCCCGCCATGCCAAAACCGGAGCCAAGGCCCCTGCGCACCCTGCCGGAACGGGCATTCCGTGCCCGGGCACGGCTGGTGGCCGCCCTGTTGTGCTGCGTCTGCTTTGCAGGGCTGGCCGCGCGGCTGGCATATCTGCAATTATTTACGGGCAGCTGGTACACCAGCCGTGCGCTGGGCCAGCAATTGCGGGACACCGTGGTGCCCGCCGACCGGGGCCGCATCTACAGTGCGGACGGCGCGCTGCTGGCCGCCAACAGCAGCTGCTGGACCCTGCGGGCCTCCCCGCGTGAAATGCCGGAAGAAAAGCTTCGCCTTGCCGCAGACGGCCTTGCGGAGATCCTGGAGCTGGACAAAGCCGCATTATTGGAAAAGTTCAGCGACCGCCGCTCCAACGACTGCCTGCTGCGCTACCGTGTGGAGCGGGACACCGCCGACCGGGTGCGGGACTTCTGCGAAGCAAACGGCATCACCGGCATCCGCATCAATCAGGACTCCAAACGCTGGTATCCGCAGGGGGAGTTTCTGGCAAGCGTGCTGGGCTTTACCAACGTAGACAACGCCGGTGTGAGCGGGCTGGAGCTCAAGTACAACGAGGTGCTCACCGGGCAGAACGGTGTGGTGCTTACTGCCGTGAACGCATGGGGCTACACACTGGAACAGAGCTACGAGACCGAGCGGGTGCCGCTGGAAGGCAGCGGCCTGCGGCTGACCATCGATGCCAGCATCCAGCACTACCTCGAAAACGCCCTGACCTATGCCGTCAGGGAGCACCATGTGGCGGCACGGGCTGTGGGCATCGTGATGGAGGTGAACACCGGGGCGGTGCTGGCCATGTCCACCACCCCTGCCTACGACCCCAACCAGCCCCGCGTCATTTACGACGACGCCGCCCGGCAGAGGGTGGACGCGCTCTCCGGCAAAGAGCGCGCGGCGGACCCAGTGGCGCAACAAAGCCGTCAGCGACCTGTACGAGCCGGGCAGCGTGTTCAAGCTCATCACCTGCGCCGCCGCGCTGGATGCCGGGGCTGTGAGCCCCCATTCCACCTTTTATTGCGGGGACTCCATCTCGGTGGCAGGCACCCGGTTCCACTGTGCCAATCACAAGCGCCACGGCAGCCAGACCGTGACGCAGGCACTGGAAAACTCCTGCAACCAGAGCTTTATCCAGATCGGGGCCAGGCTGGGCAAGGAAGCCTTCTGCGATTATTTTGCCGCCTTTGGTCTGCGGGAGCCCACCGGCATCGACCTGCCCGCCGAGCCGAAAAAGAGCCTGTACTACACCGCCGACCGCATGGGCCCGGTGGAGCTGGCGTCCTGCGCCTTTGGCCAGAGCAGCAAGATCTCCTACATGGAAATGGCCGCAGCCGTGTGCGCCGTGGTGAACGGCGGAAAGCTCATGCAGCCCTATCTCGTCAGCGACATCCTGAACCCGGACGGCAGCGTATTGCAGCACATCGACCCGGTGTGCAGACGGCAGGTCATCCGGCCGGAGACCTCCCGGATCATGCGCGGCATGATGGAGGCCGTGGTGCTGAACGGCGGCGGACGCTATGCCCAGATCCGGGGCTATCGGGTGGGCGGTAAGAGCGGCACCAGCCAGAAGCTGGACAGCGCCGATGAAAAAGCCCGCATTGCCAGCTTTGTGGCTGTGGCCCCCATCGATGACCCGCAGTTTCTGTGTCTGGTCTGTCTGGATGAACCCCACAGCTGGACCACTGCCGGCGGCAGTCTTTCGGCCCCCGTGTGCGCCGAGGTGCTGGAACAGACGCTGGTGTACAAAGGTATCCCCCGCGCCGCCGAGCCGGAAGCAGACGCCGGTCCCACCCAGACCGCCGCAGACCTGCCCGCAGACGGCGACAGCTTTGACGGGGCGTAAACGGTTTTGAACGCTCGCCGCTGCGCTCTGGGCATTTTTAGCGGAATCATTTTTATTTTGCAATACAGAAAAAAGCCGCCGCACATACTCTGTGCAACGGCTTTTCAAATGTTTGCTCTTTAATTCTGGTGCGGCTGGTCGCGGAAGACGATCTCGCCGGTCTCGCTGTTCATGGAGTCCACGATGGCAAGGCTTTCCAGCTGGATGCCCTTGCTGCGGATCAGCTCGCCGCCCTGCTGGAAGCCCTTTTCCACGGCGATGCCGATGCCTTCCACGGTGGCGCCGGCTTCCTTGGCCAGATCCAGCAGGCCCATCAGAGCGCAGCCGTTGGCAAGGAAGTCGTCAATGATCAGCACATGATCCTCTGCCGTGAGGAACTTTTTGGAGACGATGACGTTGTAGATCTTTTTGTGGGTGAAGGACTGGATCTTGGTCTCGTAGTTATCGTAGTCCAGATTGATGCTCATAGACTTTTTGGCGAACACCACCGGCACATTGAACTCGCTTGCCACCACGGCTGCAATGCCGATGCCGCTGGCCTCGATGGTGAGCACCTTGTTGATGGTCTTGCCGGCAAACAGGCGCTTCCACTCCTTTGCCATTTCACGGAACAGCGGAATATCCATCTGGTGGTTGATAAAGCTGTCTACCTTGAGCACGTTGCCCTCGCGTACAATACCATCCTTGCGGATACGTTCTTCCAGCATCTTCATAGCGAACCAGTTCCTCCAAGTCTATTTTCCATCTCCGTGCACTCTCCGGCACACATGTTTTTTATTTCATATAGTATACCGGATGCATCCTGCTTTGGCAAGAGCTTTTCTTGCCAAAGTTCAGCCCTTTCGGCCCTTGTACTTTTTGCAGAATTGAGTATACTAGAATTAGTATAAAGGGTTGTCCGGCAGCTGTGTGCCGGTACTGTGGAGAGGGAGAGCTGTATGAAAACTGGACTTGTGCTGGAAGGCGGCGCCATGCGCGGAATGTTCACCGCCGGTGTTCTGGATGTGTTGATGGAGCACGGCATCGTGCTGGACGGTGCCATCGGCGTTTCTGCCGGTGCAGTGTTCGGCTGCAACTATAAGTCGCACCAGATCGGGCGCACCATCCGCTACAACACGGAATACTGCACCGATAAGCGCTATGCCAGCTTTGGCAACCTGCTGCGCACCGGCAATCTGTACAGCGAGCAGTTCTGCTACCACACCGTACCGGAAAAGCTGGACATCTTTGACTCCAAGGCTTTCCGGGAGAACCCCATGGACTTTTTTGTGGTGTGCACCGATGTTCGCACCGGCGACCCCATCTATCACAAGTGCCGCACCGGCGACGCCGAGGACATCCAGTGGATGCAGGCATCGGCCTCCATGCCGCTGGCCTCAAAGATCGTGAAGATCGGCCACTACCAGCTGCTGGACGGCGGCATTGCAGATTCCATCCCGGTGCGGTTCTTTGAGTCCATCGGCTACAAGCGCAACCTGATCGTGCTGACCCAGCCCAAGGGCTTTGTGAAGAAGAAAAACAAGATGCTGCCCGCCATCCGGGCGCGTTACCTGCGCTACCCGGCCTTTGTGGATGCCGTGGCCGACCGCCACGAGCGCTACAACGAGACCCTTGCCCATGTTTCCATGCTGGAACAGACGGGCAAAGCCTTCGTCATCCGCCCGCCCATCCCGCTGGAGATCGGCTCCATGGAGCGCGATGCAGCCCAGCTGCGCCGTGTTTACGACACCGGCCGTGCCGTGGCCGAGATCCAGGTGGACAAGATCGCCGCATTCGTAAATGAATCCAAGGCCGCTGCCGAGGAATAACAGCCGCCGTTCAGGGTGATGTCTCTGCACTTGTGCAGGGCATCACCCTGTTTTTTGCACGGACAGCTTTTGCCGCATGCTGCATTACTGGGATACCGGCCTGCCGATGGCAGACTTTGTAAGCATCTGTTGGAACTTGCGCGCCGCCGTGTTCAGCGGGCGGTGGCGGTCATACACCAGACAGATGCTGCGCTCCGGGATGATCTCCTGCAGATGGAGCTGCACCAGCTCCCCGCGTTCCAGCAGTTCTTTTGCCATGGGTTCCGGCACAAACGCAATGCCCAGTTCGCTTTTGACCAATGTCAGCATCTGGTCGGTGGTGGCCGCCTCGGTGTCCGGCTTCAGCACCGCGCCATGCTCCAGAAAGAACTGTCTGTAGAAGCTGCGGGTCATGCTTGTATCGCTGAGCGAGATCAGCGGATAATTTTTCAGCTCCTTCAAACTCAGGTTCTGGCTGGCAAGGGCCGTAAAAGTCCTGCCGCCCACCAGCACCTCATAGAATGCTTTCAGCTCCACCATTTTCAAGCTGCCGTCCACCTCTGCCGGGGTAGATACAACGGCAAAATCCACCTCGCCGTTTTTCACAGCCTGCACGGCCTGCGGCGTGGAGTGGTTGGAAATGCGCAGCCGGATGCCGGGGTACTCGGTGTGGAAAGCGCGCAGCTTCTCCGAAAGATAGATGTTCAGGGCCGTCTCGGTGGCACTGATGCTGATGGCTCCGTGTTCCAGCGTAGCGCTGGCGCTCAACTCTTCCTCCGCATCCTGGATCTGCACCGCCGCCGATGCAATGCGGGAATAGAGCAGCTCTCCTTCCGGCGTCAGGGTAACGCCGCGGTTGGAGCGGATGAACAGCACACAATTCAGCTGGCTTTCCAGCCGGTTCATGGCGTGGGTGATGTTGGGCTGATTGCTGCCCAGCACCCGCGCGGCCTTGGTAAAGTTCTGATACTTTGCCACATAGTAGAAGATCTTATAATATTCCCAGTCCACGTACATGGAGCGCCCTCCTATTTCATGTAAAAAACGCATGGTTGTCATGTGCAGGATTCATTTTGCACATCCTGTATCTTCTCGTATCATAACACCAAAATCAAAATTTGCAAGAGGGAAATCCAAAAGCCCCTCAAGTCCTTTTTAACCCGCAGCGTTTCGGGCCGGCAGGATCTGCCGTGACAAAGTTTCCCGCATGGATATTGACAATCTGCACGATTTCTGCTATCCTATTTCAGGACGGCGATCTTCTGCCGTCCTGAATAAGCTGGTGTGGCGCAATGGCAGCGCAACTGATTTGTAATCAGTGGGTTGCAGGTTCAACTCCTGTCACCAGCTCCAAGAAAAATCCTGCGATATACCGTTAGAATAGCGGCGTGTATCGTGGGATTTTTGCTTTTCTATGCGCTGCGAAACGCCCGGAAAGTGCGACAGATTGGCAGGTTCGTCTCTGTCGGCACAGCAGCTCCCCATAAAAAAATCCCACCAGAAACGGCGAAGATCGTCATCTGGTGGGATTTTTTATGTCATTGTGCCGCTGCGCGGCACGCACTTTCAGCCCTTCGGCAAAGACGGGCATACCCGGCGCTTTCACTTTTGCGGCAATGGGGTCGGTTCAAACCGGCGCAGCTTGCTGCCATCCAGTCTGCACAGCGGCTGACCGGTGGTGTGCGCCAGCGTGCAGGCGCTGCCCGCCACATCGCCCATGTCAATGACCGTGGGCAGGATGCGGACACTGGCCTGCATCAGGAAGGTGGTGGAAATGCAGCGGCCCGCCACGATCAGGTTCTCGGCTTCGTCTGTGACCATGCTGCGGTAAGGGATCTCGTAGTAATCCCCGTGCTGGTAGGTGTTCTGGTGGAACAGTCCCTTTTTGTTGGAGTGCACATCAATGTACCAATCCCCCTTGACCAGACCATCTGGGAAACGCGCCTGCCGGGTGTAGTCCTCCTCGGTCAGCAGGTAGTTGCCCTTGAGCCGCCAGCTCTCGCGCACGCCCAGCATGTCCGCTGTCTGCAGCAGATAGCTGTGCGCAAAGCCCGGCATCTTTGCCTGCAGAAAACGCACCAGACGGCCGATCTTCTCGTGTCCCTCTGCAATGGCGGCAGAGCGGGCCAGTGCATCGGTGTTCTGCTTCAGGCTGGGGAGATGCGGGCAGTTGAAGGCCATGCAGCCGGGCTTATTGGGCAGGCTGAAGCACTGGTAATAGCGCAGGTCCTCCTCGGTGAGCAGGCCCTCGGCTACGCCCTCGCGGAAGATAGGCTCCAGCTTGAAGCTGCGTCCTGCCACCATGGCAGACTCGAAGAAATAGCCGGTCTTGAGGGGAGAGAACTCGTCGTGCAGAGACAGCACATATTCGCGGTATTTTTCCACGTCGATGCCGCCCATGATAAAGCGCAGACTGCTGACCTGATTGTCCCCGTTCTCATCGCCGGAGCTGGTGGGCACGCCAGCCATGCGGGTGAGCACAGCATCACCGGTAGCATCCACAAAGTTTCCGGCTGCAATGGCCTGCAGACCGTTCACGGTCATCACCACGATGTACCGGATGTGCTTGTCCTCACACACCGCATCCACCAGTGTGGCGTCATACAGCAGCCTGCCGCCGTTGCTGACATACAATTCCTCAAAAGCATCGCTGAGCTGATCCGGTGCAAACCAGATCATTGTGGTAATGCCGTCACGGGTGGTGACGCCGTGCCTGTTCAGGGTCTCCTCTACCCTGTGCAGCACATCCAGATGTTCCACATAGGTAGGCATCATGGGGCAGACCAGCGCGCGGGAAGCCGTGCCGCCCAGAAACGCCCCCTTTTCCACCAGCAGGACCTTCTGCCCGTCGATGGCGCAGCGGATGCCGGCTGCAGCACCGGCAGCACCGCCGCCCACCACAACAGTATCATAGTGGCCCAGAAGGGGCAGCTGCCTGCCCAGATATTCAATGCTTTCCATGTTGCGCCTCCAACAATTGATGATAGGTGTGGGCAAAGCCGTGTGCGCCGATCTCGGAAAGGGCACGGATGCCGGTCTTGCCCAGACGGAGCGGGCCGATGCTGATCATGGGCACCTGATAGTCCCGGCTGGTCAGGCCCAGCTTGTTCCACTCCAGAAAGTGATAATATTCATGGCTGAGGATCAGGTTCTCCGCTTCCATGCGGGTCATTTTGTTCTGCTGCGCCCACAGGTCCACCGATCTGAGATAGAGGGTGACGCAGTTTTTGCCTGCCACATAGTCGCTGAAATAGCGCTGGTTGCCGGAAACAAAGTCGATGTCCCGCTCCACCACCGTCAGCCCGTTTGCCTTGCAGATGGCAAAAAAGTCTGCACTGCCGCCGCTTTGTGCAAAGACATCCCTTGCCGCGGCGCAGCCTTTTTCCCACGCGGCATCCACGATGCGGGCGCGGTCTGCCTCCGGGATGCGGGGGCAGCACGGGTCGTAGGAAAGCTCTTTTTCCGCCAGATCACGGCCGGGAAAAGGCAGTGCATAAGACGACATGGCAGCCTCCTTTGGTCGGTCAGGAATCGATGCGCAGGGTCGCAGCCACAATGACCGGAGTTTTGGCATCGTAGCCGTTCAGCTCCACATTGGCAAGGCTGTAGATCTGCTCCTCGCTGGACATGCCGGACAGGTCGATGATGCGCTTGCCCAGCACGATGTACACATTGGGGTAGTTGGTGCCGCCGTCGTTGTAAACGGTCAGCTCTTCCAGCATATAGGCGACCGCATCACGCCAGCTGCTGATATCGGCCTGACGCACCGTGGCGTTGGCCTTCTGCAGGCGGATGACCCCCTCTTCGTCGATCAGGCGCAGCGGATGAGAGGTCTTTTTCATCAGGCCGAACAGCTTTTTCTCCACCTTATCCGCCGTCACTGCGCACATGTTCTCGCTTCTGGCTGCGATATGCAGGGCCTTGGGGTCCATGCTCAGGTTCTCTGCCGCCAGTTCCAGCAGCTTGTCCTCGGTCAGTTTTTCGGCGCTGCGGTTCTTGCTGCGCAGCTCGGTAGCACCCACGGCGATGGCGCGGATCACGTTGCGCTGGGTATCCACCTCCACGGTCACTTCCACAGAACCGGGCGCGGCTCCGTTCCGGATGGCCTTCTGCTCGGCCTCCCGCCGCACACTGATGATGTCATTGTCGGTGGGGTTGGAGACGCTGCGCTCCACCATATCACGCACCATGGCCAATGCCACGCCGATGGTGGAAATGACCGGGCCGTTCTTTGCCAGACGGCTCTTGTGATGCATGGTCTCGGCCAGATGCGGCACCACGCTGGCAGCACCACCGCCGCCGCCCACGAACACGGTGTGCTGGGGATCCATGTGGTAGTCCTTCATCAGCTGGGCAGCTACCCTGCTGTTTTTGGCGGCGGCAAAGCCCAACACCTTGCGGGCAGCTTCTTCCACGGTGCAGCCCATGTTGTCTGCCAGCGGCTTCCACGCCTTGCGGGCGGCTTCCACATTGCCATAGGCATAATCGCCTGGCTTGACGTAGCCCGCAATGTTGGCAGCGCCGGACATGGTAAGGCAGACCCTGACGCCGTTGTCGCACTCGATGCTGGCGTACTCCGGGTCGCCGGGCATGGGGCTCACGGGCACCAGACGGGGATTCTGGATCTTGTCGGCATCGGTGAACACCTCATAGTCCAGACCGGCGATGTGGGCGCTGCGGGGGCCGGTATCGCAGGCCTTGCCGTCCTTCACCTCCACCATGCTGCCGCCGCCGATGCCGACGGTGCGCACGTCCAGACTGTTCAGGTAGGTCTTGTGGCCGCCCACCTCGGCGTACTTGATCATCACCTTGCCGTCCTTGACACAGGAGATGTCGGTAGAGGTACCGCCTACCTCAAAGAACAGGCCATCGGTCAGCTTTTCGTACATCAAAGCACCGGCAACGCCTGCGGCAGGGCCGGAGAGGATGGTCAGGATGGGTCGGCTGCGCACCTCGTCCACGGTCATCACGCCGCCGTCGCAGCGCATGACCATCAGCGGGCTCTTGATGTCCGCATTTTTGATGCTCTGGTCGGTCATGGTGGCGGCATCCAGCATCTTGGGCATGATGCTGGCGTTGATCACGGCGGTGCGGGTGCGGACCTTCAGGCCGTACAGCTTGGAGATCTCGTTGGTCGCTGTGGCAGGCAGGCCCATTTCACCGCAGATCTCGACCACCCGGTTCTCGTTCTTCGGGTCGTCCACGCTGAAGGCCTCGGCGGCAACAAAGGTCTGTGCCCCCTGCTCCTGCAGCTTCTGGATAGCCGCGCGGATGCTGCCGTCCAGATCCGGTGCATTGGTGTCCACATATTCGTTGCAGCTGCGCAGGTACTTGCCCTCAGACAGCTCGATGTCCCCCATGGTGGTATCGCCCTTGCTCTTTGCGCCCTGCAGGCCGCTGCCCAGCGTGATGATGCCGACGGGGGCCACATCGCCCTCCAGCAGGGCGTTGGTGGCCTGCGTGGTGCCGTGGGCGATGAAGATGACATCCTCCGGCCGGATCTCGCACTGCTCCATGACCTTGTGCAGCACCTGTACGATGCCGGCAGCAACGCCCTCGGCGGCGGTATGGGTGGTGGGGACCTTTACGCTTCCAACGACCTCAAAGGTCTCGTTATCAATGGCAACGGCATCGGTGAAGGTACCACCGACATCAATTCCGATACGGACTTTCATAAAGCAAAAACCTCCTGTTTTTCCTTTTTCTTTGCTGCTTTTCGAGCCCGGGCAGATCCGGATATAAGAATGGGCGGTCCCAGCATCTCGCGAAGATGGAACGACAAACGCGCGGGATACTCGGACCGCCCATGCAGCGGGCTGCGTACAGCCCGCTGCAGACGGCTTGTGGGGGAGAAAACAACTCAGAAGTAGAGCATCGCGCCCAGAATGACGCCGACGATGGACACTGCCCACAGATACGGCAGCATCTTCTTGGTGCAGGTGTTCACGTCCACCTCGCAGAAGTTTGCGGTCCAGACGTTCTGGGTGTTGGTGGGGTCGCCGCCGCACTGGATGCGCTCAGCCGCCAGGAAGGCAGCCATGACAGCCAGCGGGTTCAGGGTGCCCAGACCAATGATCAGCGCTGCGATGCCGGAGCCGAGGCCGAACATGTTCATGGGGCCGCGGTACAGCGCCAGAGGTGCCAGAATGGCGAAGAAGATGATGTAGGGCACGCGGCTGGTGGGAACGATGGCCAGCAGCAGCGGGTTCAGAACTTCCTTGACGCTTGCGTTGGTGACAGCCAGGAACAGGATGCCGATGCCGACCATCAGGATGACGGCGGGGCCTGCATCGGTGATGCCGTCGTAGCAGGTCTTGGTCATCTGGTTCATGGCCTTGCTGAAGCTCTGCGAGGTGAAGAGCAGGCACCAGATGATGCCAACGGTGAATGCAGGCGTGACAGGCACTTTCAGGAAGGCGACCAGCACGATGGGGATCAGCGGAGTGATCATGGCCAGACCGCCGCGCACACCGGTGAGCTGCTTTGCGGGCTTTGTGTTGTCCACGGGAGCGGAGAATGCGAACTTGATGCCGTTGCGCTTGAACTCCACGATGACCATGATGAGGGTGGCGATGGCAGTCGCTGCCATCAGGTAGATCTCAAAGCCCTGAATGTCGGCGATGTCCAGCGAGAAGATGCTTGCAAAGCTCTTCCAGTTTGCAATGTTGCAGGCAAGGCCGGTGGTAAACGCCATCAGGAAGATGCAGGCTGCGCTTGCAGCGGGCACGCCAACAGAGATAAGGATGGGCAGCACGATGGAGCCTACCATGATGATGGAGCCCAGACCGCTCAGGGTGGTGAACAGGACGGCGGTGGCCACAACCATGATCAGGGTGACTACCAGCGGACGGTCGCCGCCCAGCTCAGCGCTCTTTTTGATGATGTTCTCGGTGACGCCGGTCTTGTTCATCAGCTGACCCAGCCATGCACCAAAGATGGTTGCCATGATGGCGCTGCCCATACGGACGGTGCCGGCTTCAAACACGGTGGTCAGCCAGCCGATCTCTGCGCCGTCCGCGTTTTTGCCGAACATCGGCACACCGGCGATGATGCAGATGACGACAGCCATCAAAGGAAGCGCCAGCAGAGTAGGGATCTTCTTGGTCATCATCAATGCCGCGACGACCAGGAATGCCACAACGATCAGAATGCCTTGTAACATAGTTCTGCTCCTTTTTTTGCGGGGGCAAGCCCCCTTTATTCTCACCGTAAACCACGGCAAGTTTCATTTTCAGGCGTCCGTGCTGCACAGCAGGCTCTGACGCAGATCCGTTGCCATAAAGGCAGGCGTATGGACAGGATCCGGGTTCAGCACCACCGGACGCATCTCCGGGCTTTTCAGCTTCTGCACCACCCCGCGCATGAACGCCGGGCTTGCAGCCGCCGGGCCGGAGAGATACAGCTTCTCGATCACGAACAGCGAACAGAGCATCCGTGCCACATTGCTCAGCCGCACCGTAAAGCAGCTCAGCGGGCTTTGCTCACTTTTCAGCGCTGCCGCCTGCTGAGCGGGCGGTGCAGCTTCAAAGTTCTGCGCCAGCTCCAGCAGAGAGCCGCCTTCGGGCAGCAGCAGACCGGTGATGTCTGCCTGTCCCTCGCTGCGCAGTGCCACCGGCTGCTCCTTCTGCACGATCTGCACCACGGCCCGGTCGCCAAGGTCGATGTGTGCATAGTTGGAACCTACCGACTTGCCGGCCTCTGCCAGTGCACGGCTCACGGTATAGACCCGGCTGTATTCCTCCACGATCGGCACTTTGAACTGGGTAAACAGCGCCTCCCGCAGAGAAATGGTCGCCGCGGTATAACCGGTGGAGTACATCACGCGGAACTCGCTGATCTCGGTGTCGTCCTGAAACAGCAGCCCGATGCTCTTCATCTTGCCTGCGTGGAGCTCCTCCATGGAAAAGCCCTGAAAGATCGCATCAGAGATCGAAGTCAGCAGCTCGTTTCCATCCCCGCCGTGGTCGGGCAGCACCGTGCGGAACACGCACTGCAAAGCCATGTCGTAGAGATATAAAACCGCATGGCTGCGGCCGATATCCACCACAACGACCCTGCCATAGTCCGGACAGATGGTCAGTCCGGCACGGCTGCGCCCTGCAGTTGCGGCACGCAGGCCGCTCTCCTGCACGACGCCCTCCGCCAGCAGCTCTCCCACCAGCGCCGTGATGGTGCTGGGAGAAAGCCCTGTCTGTTTTGCCAGTTCGATCCGGGAGAGCCCGCCCTCGGTGAGCAGTGCCCGCAAAATCAGGCGGCGGTTCTTCTCCTTTACTGTCCGCAGGCTGGATTTTTTCATAGCTGTGATTCCTTTCAGACCCCATTGTCTTCGCTTATTTCGGATTATGAAATAAGCACTGTCTACAGAATAACACGCTGTTTGGGATACATCAATACTTTTTTCGGATTCCGAAATAATTTAGCGTCCTGAACATTTTCAAGGTATGTTTTTTGTGCATTTTTCTTTCCGAAAAGTGTCGGAACGTGTTCAGTTCCTGTCACTAGCTCTGATACGCTCCGGGACGCCTTGATCCCGGGGCTTTTCACTTACTTCCGCCCCCTGCAAGAAAATTTCCTCAAAAAACATTGACAAACCCTTGCCCCAGTGGTAATATATACAGGCAGTCTGTGAGACTGCGAATTGAATATGGGCGTGTTCCCGAGTGGCCAATGGGGACAGACTGTAAATCTGCTGCTTTCAGCTTCGGTGGTTCGAATCCACCCGCGCCCACCAAACAAGA
>QWCE01006139.1_pt1 | contig 16084 bp, 19 predicted proteins | sample 1972531 | NCBI WGS metagenome assembly QWCE01 (sample SAMN09866716, study PRJNA288562) | Human gut metagenome isolate term4_stool, whole genome shotgun sequencing... | reverse complement strand
CGTGTGTTGTTATTCACAACACCCTGAAATTCATTGAATCTTTCAAGGTTATTTCACTGTTCAGTTATCAAGGTTCTTTGTTTTGTTGTCGTTCTCGGCAACAGCTCGTTTATTATATCTTATCAAGTCTGTTTTGTCAAGAACTTTTTTCATTTTTTGAAAAGTTTTCTTTCAATCGGTTTTGTCCGATCTGTTATCTTAAACGCGACAACTTTGATATCTTATCATGTGTTGTTCTGTTTGTCAAGATTTTTTTTGTTTTATTTTGGAAATCTTTCCAAAATCATGTTGTCCTCTGTCAAATCATGTCTTATCCAGCGGTCAGCTTGACTATAATACCACTCGTATTTTATTCTGTCAACCATTTTTTAATACTTTTTTCACTTGCATCTGAACAGCAGCGGTTAAATTTCGCCCTTCTGTGACATTTAGTCTTACAAAAATCATGGTTTTCAAAGTGAAATTCATTTTTTAACCCACAACATACCAGTTTTTTCTTCTGTCTTTTACGCTTGTACGCTTTTTCCGCCTCAATCAGGCATTTTTGATGTCAAATCGGTCAAGTGCTCCATAAGTGGCTGATATACGTTCTTACAGCCTTTAACCAGCCTCGCAGAAAGAGGTATTAAATGCACTATCTTCCCCCTGCATCATCCTATAAAGATTCGGGTGTCAAAAGGTGGTTTTCAATTTGGGGTCTGTCAAATTGCACAAAACCGAACTTGTTTTGTTGTTTTTCACAGAGTGACGTAAACGGCATTCAACGAGCCTTCCATGGCTCGTGAAGCCTTGTTCTGCCGTCCGTGGCAGAACATTACTGTAAATAGACAGTCATACTAAGATTTTCTAATTTTCTCCCAAAGTCACAAAAACAGTCTCGGCTTTGTGCAATTTGACAATCACTAAGTTATGAACCACCTTTTGACGCCCGAATCCTATAAAGTATAAAAGCGGCTGCCGGAATTATCCGGCAGCCGCCCTGTTACAATCATTGCGTATAAAGCACCCGCAATTATTTTAATGTAACTTTTGCTCCCTCAGCTTCAAGTTTAGCTTTGATATCCTCAGCTGTTGCTTTGTCAGCTGCTTCTTTTAATACTTTCGGAGCTCCGTCTACTACGTCTTTCGCTTCTTTTAAGCCTAAGCCTGTAGCTTCACGAACAACTTTGATAACTTTAACTTTGTTCGGGCCAACTTCTGTTAACTCTACGTCGAACTCAGTCTTCTCTTCTGCTGCTGCGCCCTCGCCAGCACCTGCTGCTGCAACTACAACGCCTGCTGCTGCAGATACGCCGAACTCTTCTTCACAAGCTTTTACTAAATCATTTAACTCTAATACGCTTAACTCTTTGATAGCATCGATAAATTCTGCTGTTGTTAATTTTGCCATTATAATTTTCCTCCATTATAATTTATTGTCGCACCGGTCAGTCTCTCCTGCCGTGCCCATATACTGTTTCATCCAGCCGCCGGATAGATTACTCTGCCGGTGTCTCTGCTGGTTCTTCTGCAGCTGCTGTTTCTTCTGCCGGAGCAGCCTCTACTGCTGCATCTGCCGCACCGCCTTTTTCTGCGATCTGATTGAGAACGCGAGCAAGGTTGGTAATCGGAGACTGTAAGCTTCCAAGTAATTTGGAAAGAAGTTCTTCTCTTGATGGTACTGCTGCGACAGCCTTCATGCCTGCCTCATCATAATAAGTACCCTCAACAACACCTGCTTTGATTTCAAGAGCAGGAGCTGTTTTAGCGAACTTAGCTAAAACTCTTGCCGGAGCTGTTGCATCCTCAGTAGAGATAGCGAAAGCATTCGGTCCTTCAAGAACGTCTCTTAAGCTTTCGAACTGAGTACCTTCTACTGCACGGCTTACTAAAGTATTTTTGTATACTTTGTAAGTAACACCAGCTTCTCTTAATGCTTTACGTAACTGAGTATCTTCTGCTACGGTAAGTCCACGGTAGTCAACTACTACGACTGACTGTGCATCTTTGATGTTTTCAGAAATTTCCTGTACGATAGGCTGTTTGAGTTCTACTTTTGCCACGAATCGTGCACCTCCTTTTATTATTTTGCCGACGGATAATCCGCCGGATCACAGTGATTTTCTCACTGCTGCTGCATAAAAGACTTGAGGTATATAAAACCGCTTTATTCAGATTAAAATCTGCAATAAAAAACTCCCTGCAAAGACAGAGAGATACGGTCAAAAAAATCTTGATAAAGATCCCCTCGGCAGGTCGTCTTACGTTTACGCCATATGGCACCTGCTGTCTTCGGCATATATGCAAATCGCTGAGTACCGGAAAACCGGCTCAACGATATGCATTATAACATTGTATATTATGGTTGTCAACAATTTTCTGCTTTTACTGTGTAATTTTAACTACGTTTAATCTTACACCAGGTCCCATTGTAGATGCAAGAGTTGCACTCTTAACATACTGACCTTTTAAGCTTGCAGGTTTTGCTTTGTTGATTGTAAAAGAAGCTTTTCCAACTGGCACGTGGATAATGTTTGTTTTGTCCAATCTGTATTCAATCTTACCAGCTTTGATGTCGTTAACAGCTTTTGTAACATCCATAGTTACTGTTCCAGCCTTCGGGTTTGGCATTAAACCTTTCGGTCCAAGTACACGACCAAGACGTCCAACAACGCCCATCATGTCCGGTGTAGCAACAACAACATCGAAGTCTAACCATCCCTCGTTCTGAATCTTCGGGATCAGCTCCTCGCCGCCTACGTAATCAGCGCCTGCTGCCTGTGCTTCATCAACCTTGGTTCCTTTTGCGAATACTAAAACTTTAACTGATTTACCAGTTCCGTGTGGTAATACAACTGCACCACGGATCTGCTGCTCTGCATGACGTCCATCACAACCTGTTCTGATGTGAAGTTCGATTGTCTCATCAAATTTAGCTGTTGCGTTTTTCTTTACCAGGCTGATTGCTTCAGCAACATCGTACTGAGCAGCCTTATCAAAACTTTTCACAGCTTCCTGATATTTCTTTCCTCTTTTCATTCTAAAAAACCTCCTGGTGGTATTATCGGGAGAGGACCCTCCCACATAATCGTTAATAAATATCGTTAATTTTTGCAGAATTTCTCAGAAGAATGCCACTCTTGCATTCTTCCAATGAATTTGCTGTTTTTGTAAATTCTATTCTTCCACTGTAACGCCCATACTTCTTGCAGTACCAGCGATCATGCTCATAGCTGCCTCTAAAGATGCTGCATTTAAGTCAGGCATTTTTAATTCTGCGATTTCCTGTAATTTTGCTTTGGAAAGTGTAGCAACCTTTGTCTTGTTCGGTGTTGCAGAACCAGATTTAATGTTGCAGGCTTTCTTGATTAATACAGGAGCAGGCGGTGTCTTTGTAACGAAGCTGAAGCTTCTGTCTGCGTATACTGTAATAACTACAGGGATGATAAGATCTCCCTGATCAGCGGTTCTTGCGTTGAACTGTTTTGTAAATTCAACAATGTTAACGCCATGCTGTCCAAGAGCAGGTCCAACTGGAGGAGCAGGTGTAGCCTTGCCAGCAGGAATCTGCAATTTGATATATCCTTCTACTTTCTTTGCCATTTGGAATTGCCTCCTTAATCCAATGTTTCAGGCATAATCTCATGCCTGCGCACAGATCCTGGTCTGTGCTTTAATTGTTAAGTTTTACATCTGCGAAACTTATTTCTACCGGCGTCTCGCGGCCGAACAATTCAACATTGATCGTCACACTCTGTTTTCCGTGATTCATCGCCTGGATCACTCCGATAGTGTCTTTCCAGACACCTCCGGTAACCACAACGGTGTCTCCCTCTGTAAAGTCAACTTCAATGTTCTCTTTCTTGATTCCCAAAGGTTTCATTTCCATATCGGTAAGCGGAACCGGCTTGCTTCCCGGACCAACAAATCCGGTAACACCACGGGTATTTCTGACAACATACCATGTGTCGTCATTCATAACCATATTGATAAGAACGTATCCCGGAAACATTTTCTTTGATACGGATTTTTTTGCGCCATTTTTCATTTCGACAACATTCTGCATCGGAACGCGGACCTCTAAGATCTGATCTTCCAGATGTCTGTTTTCAATTGTCTTGTCAATGTTCGCTTTTACCTTATTCTCATATCCTGAGTAGGTATGAACAACATACCAGTGTGCCTCTGCCATAAATCACTCTGCCTCCATTAAAAATTAAAACCAACAAGGAAATCAACGCCATACTGAATTGCGAAATCCAAAAGCGCGATGATAAGACCTAATACAACGGATACAGCAATAACCGCTGTGGTCTGTCTTACAAGTGATTGTTTCTCCGGCCAAATAATCTTTTTGAATTCAGCCGAAAGACCGGTAAACCAGCTCTCTTTTGGAGCCTTGTCTAACTTCTCGGTTTCTCCCATTTTTTCACTCCTTTGCCACGCGCGTCTTATTTGGTTTCTTTGTGTAACGTATGGGTCTTGCAGAATCTGCAATACTTTTTGGTTTCCATCCTGTCAGGATGAGCTTTTTTGTCTTTTGTCATGTTGTAGTTACGGTTTTTGCATTCCGTACATGCCAATGTTATTTTTGTGCGCACAACTTCCACCTCCATTAAAATTCTTTGTGCTTTTTTCTGCCCTGGTCTCCGTAGTGAGACGTTTTTTAAGGATCAGCGACAGTCCTTAAAAAAAGGCATAAAAAAAAGACCTACTTCCATCGCCTGTCTACTATATCATATCCACTTGTTTCCGTCAATCTTTTTTTGTATATTATACCCTTTTAAACCTTTTTGATTATTTTTTCCTATTTCACATTTTTTTCTCAAATGGTATAATATTTTTATATAGTTAGACCGAAATACTTTTAAAGAATCTTTAAAAATATAATTAAAATCCCCACATTTATCATGCCAGGCGGCAAGGATGCTGTCCTATAACCTGATAAATGTATATATTTCATGGAAGAAAGGAGGGGTTTTCTTGGCTACTATTGACAGTGCCTATCATTATTATTTAAGCACTTATGGAACTTCGAAGGTATCGCGTTATGATACCCATAAGAAGAGTCAGCTTCGTGCTGTCTATAATCAGATTGTAAAAACAAATAAAGATACTCCTCTGTATAAAATTCCAGATTCCACGGATGTGAAAAAATTTGCGATTGACCTGAAAGAACATACCCGTTCGATCCAGAATGTAATCGCTGCCCTTTCTGACAACGACGAGGGGATTGAAAATGTATTCAACAAAAAAGTTGCAAAGTCTTCCGACGAATCTTCTGTCAATGTTACCTACATTGGTGAGGATCAGAGTCTCGATAATTCTTTGCATTTTGATGTGGAGGTAAAACAGCTTGCAGCCCCACAGATCAATGTCGGAAAGTTTCTTTACCCTGATGAATGTGATTTCAAAGCAGGTACTTACACATTCGATATATCAACTGATTTAAGCTCATATGAGTTTCAGTATACCGTAAGTAGAAATGATGACAACCAGCATATTCTTGAAAAGCTTGCACGTCTGGTCAATTCTTCAGGCGTCGGGATTCATGCCGATCTTGCCAAAAATGCCGGTAACAAGATTGCCCTGCGTTTAACTTCAAGTCAGACCGGTCTTGCCGACGGACAATCCTATCTGTTTGATGTTACCCCGGGTTCCGATCATGCATCCGCAAAAACAATGCAGACACTCGGTATTGATTGTGTTGCCCAGACAGCAAGTAATTCTTCTTTCTTATTAAACGGTACGGAGCATACATCTCTGTCAAATACTTTTACTGTCAACAATGCTTTTGAACTGACACTGAATAAACCAAGCTCCCAGGAAAACCCTGTACAGATCGGCTTTAAAACAACAGCTGACTCCATTGTAGACAATGTCCAGTCTCTGGTAAATGTATACAACAATCTGATCCAGTTAAGCTATCGCTATGACGGCACACAGGAAGCAAATAAACTGCGGCGCGATTTTACACAGGTGGTAAAACCTTATTACAATGAATTTGAGTCGTATGGATTAAAACTTTCAGATGACGGTGCCATCAAGGTCGATACACATCTTCTGACGGATGCAGTCACTTCCGCGGATGCAAAAGAATGCTTTGCAACATTAAATAAGTTTAAAAACGATCTCGGAACGACCGCCGGAACCGTCTCTGTTGACCCGTTAAATTATGCAAGCAAAACGATGATCACTTACAAAAAACCAGGTCACAAGAATTTTTCCTGCCCTTACCTGACCTCCGTTTATTCCGGAATGATGTTAGACAGATATTGTTAGAAAGGACACCTGCAGATTTCTCTGTAGTGTCCTTTTTTCAGAAACTGTTTTTTTCTATCATCTCCAGCATTGTATTTATTCTTTCTATATAGTTATGATGCTCTTTTACTTTACGATAACCGTTTTCTGCAATCGCACGACGCTCATCTTCGTGACTCAGATAATATCCCGCCTTTTCGCAGAGATCATTGATTCCGTCAAAGCATATCAGGTCTTCCCCCTCTTTAAAATAATATGGTATCTCCGCCTGATAATTTGTCATCAGAAAACCACCTGCCCCAAGGACATCCCATACACGGAGCGGAATACCGCTTTTAATATTGGGAATCGTAAAGTTCAGATTAATCTTTGACATACGGAAAACCTGTGGCAGCTCACTCCAGTAATCAACTGATCCACAGTACTGGATCCGCAGCAGGTCACTGACATCACTGTTACTGTATACATTGACATGATAATGCTTCGACAACTCGATCAGAGCGCGCCTACGCTCCACCTCCGCAATTTTAAACCCAAGCACGGTTGTCTGAAAGATCAGTCCCAGATCCGAAAAAGACCCCTCCGATTTTTCCAGTTCAAAATATTCCTGCAGTTTTTCTAAAATGTCTGTAGTCAGCATCGGTTCCACAATATTCGCACCGCTGATGTTTAACTGTGCCTCGATCACAGCATCAAAATATCCGCACAGGTATTCCGGCAGCCTGCTTTTTATCTTATCATAAGAGTTCCGTTCATAAAGGCTTCCGACAAACGCAATGTCTCCTTTATATTTCTGTATTTCCGGTGAATTTGCAATTACCGTATCCATCCGGTCCGTATCCACGGCAAGTGGCAGATACCAGATATGTTCCACTCCCATCTCCCGGAATTCCAGATAGTTTGTCTTATCAAAGGTAAATATATAATTACACGGATGAAAAATAGACTCATGATACATGCTGATCAGCGGATTGTCACAGCTCCAGGATACATATTTTATCCCCATTTTCTGGCAGACATTTGAGATCAGCGCAAAATAATTGACCGTAAATACCATATCATAGTGCGTTTCCCGCAGTTTGTTTTCAATGATTTTTTCAAATTCCGGATCGATATCATAATTGCCAAGATGCTGTTCGATATTATCCACCGTATGCCCCAGTAATAAAAAAGTCTGCTCTATGTCTCTGTAATTATAAGCTTTCCAGCGATACATTAATATGTGCATAATACTCTCCATTCTTGCGCTGCTTTTAAGCGCATTACGAGTTTGTGCGAAGTACAAATCTTGCGTGTGAAAAATGTATTTTTCACACTAATCTCCATTCCTGTGCCGTGTCAGCCAAAATAACGTTTTCATCTGTATGTAAAACCTGTTGCAGGGAGGGAATGAGAACCTCCGGCTCTACATCCATGCTTCCCTGATCCACGCTGCCCTGCTTTTCCACGTATGATGCTCTTTTGCTGACTGATATCCACAGTCTGCCATCCTTTGTGTGGACTGCATGTGTCCGAACAGATCAAATACACGTTCCGGCAGGGTACGGATCTCATTTCTTGAAAACATCACAAGCTCTTTTCCATCCGTAAATTCTCTTCGCAGATAAGTGGAATCATCCGTCACAACTGCTGCTCCTGCAAGCATTCCATTAAAAATACGGTCATGTGCTCCGGCTTTAAACCAGGTCATCGTATTCAGGACAATCTTGCTGTCGTTCATCAGTGGCAATATTTCCGGCGCAAGTACTTTTCCACCGTAAACCAGGTACGGATGGTCACTCCATTCACACTGATCCCAGCCTGTCCCATATGCTGTCACACGTATTCCGTTTTCCACCAGTATGCAGACTGCCTGTTCGCGGAAAAATGATGTCGCATAGGAATCTATGAAACGCATCTGCACAATGATCTCATGAACACGCTGCTCCGATATGTCGTTCCGCTTATATTCTAAGTACTCTTCAATCACATCCTCCGTCGTGCGGTCAGGATGGTGTACCAGTTCCGATAGCACTTCCTGTGCCATTTCCTCCCCATCCACCTCCGGGATAGATGAGAGATCCGGAATCATCTTTGCCACCGTGTAGATTGGTAGTGCCCCAGCGTATAAAACATCGATTCCACGCTCCGCGAGCGGTTTATGTTTACTTCCAAGTTCCACCCCTGCATGTGGCAGAAAATCCGTATACCGGATATTTTTGAAATATCTGCGGATATACCGGACATGGTTGCGGTCCGTGCACAGCACAACAGATGTTGCCGGTGCATTCTGCAGTGGTTTTTCATAGTGAAACGGATGATCCATCAGGATATTGATGTAAGGAATTTCATAAGTTTCCCAAAGGTTTATCTCTTTTTTCACAGAATTTGCCCCTTTTGATTCTCCAATGCCTTGAAAAATATCCTGTCTCAAAAGCATCCCTGTTCCGGTCATGCCTGCCGGAAGTGACAGATTATATCCCAGGTTATTAAACGTCACACAGAAAAACCTCTGTCCCCTTTTTGTACCGTCTTCGATACATTCGATCAGAGCCTGCTTGCTCACCTCTCCCAAACGGGCATCGTAGGTAAACGAAGCATATCCCATGGATTCAAAGGCATTTTTCAGTTCCTGTGTAAATAAGTCGAGGGTGTCGTAGACACCGGTGATGTAGATGATGGTTGTCTGCATGGTGGTCTCCTGTTTGTCCCAAATTATACTGAAATATATATATGTGTATCCTAAATTATACTTTTTATCAATTTTCGGTGATCTGTGGATGATCCGCAGCTGATTCAATCAGGACTGTCTTTCCTTCAAATGCAAATGCATAACAGTGGATATGTTCTTTAGGAATCCCACGTTCCACTAAATTTTCAACATAGCGTTTTTCCTTAATCTGTGCCAACGCTGTCTCCACTGTATCTTATAATGGTCTCATAAATTAAGACACTTTTCAGGACAGATTTTAATGAATCTGATATACTAAAACCAGTATGAAAGAGAGGATTCATTATCATGTCCAGACAAAGAAGAAATTTTAGTGCAAAATTCAAATCAGACCTTGTGATCGAACTGTTAAAGGGTGAGAAGGATCTCAATACCCTGGCAGTTGAAAATAATATTCAGCCAAATCTGCTCCGAAATTGGAAGAAAGAGTTCCTCGATAATGCATCCGTTGTGTTTGATGACAAGCGTGAGGAAAAACTTAAAGAAAAGCTTGCCGAAGAGCGCAAGGAAAAATCGGAGTATGCCAAAAAGGTTGGTCAGTTAACCATGCAGGTCGACTGGCTCAAAAAAAAATCTAAAGAAATTTGCGGATCTGACTACGAGAGTAAATTTAGTCCAAAACCTTTTGACGACTAAGGAATTACCCATTTCTGTCGGAGCAAAGCTGCTTGATATCAACCGTACAAGCATTTACTACAAGGGGATGCCTGTATCAGAAGCCGAACTTGCCTGCAAAGAGATTATTGATCATCTTCATACCTATAACCCTGCATGGGGTGCAAGACAGATGTCCGCACAGCTGAAGGCACGTGGTTATCATGTCGGTCGACGCAAAACCAGACGTTACATGAATGAAATGGATATTTATCCGATTTATCCAAAGATGAACCTTTCCAAGCGGATGCAACAGGCGAAGGTGTGTCCTTATCTTCTTCGTAATGCTGTCATTGACAAGCCGAATCAGGCATGGTCAATTGACATTACATATATTCCAATCAAGCGTGGATTTCTGTACCTGACCGCTGTGATTGACTGGTACAGCCGCTGTATCGTTGGTTGGGAAGTAGATGACACACTTGATACCAGAATGGTTATCAACGCTCTTAAAAAAGCTTTCAGAGTGGCAAAACCACAGATTCTGAATTCTGATCAGGGATGCCAGTTTACAAGCCAGCAGTACATTGACTTTGTAAAGGAAAATGGAATCCGTCAAAGCATGGATGGAAAAAGCCGCTGGGCGGACAACATCATGATTGAGCGCTGGTTCCGCAGCTTCAAATATGAGGAAGCTTATCTGACACAGTACAACAACATCAGGGAAGCCAGAACCGCCATTGGACAGTATATCCACACCTACAACTTTGAGCGGAGACACTCCGCACTTGACTATCAGACACCGGCTGAATGCTACTATCCAGCAATGCTGCTGCCATATGTAGCTTAGCATAAATGGTTCAGGGGAGAGTTACACTATCCTACCCATGTTCCCTTGTAACTTATCCACAATATCAGTTCATTATAAAAATCTTAGATTTTTGTCTTGACAACTGAGCCACTATACAGATTCGTCAGTGCCAGTTCATATTTCGGCTGTGCTCCCTCCGGGATCTCTTCATATTTTTCATAATAAAGCACTTTTAAATATCCGCTTGCCAAAAGCAGACTCCAGATTGCACGCTCACTTCCGTTTAACTGGTTATATACGATCTGTTCATCAATGACAGATCTAATGCTCTCTCCATGTAATAATAATTCAAATTGTTCCTTGATACTATGGCCTGCCTCACGGATCAGCTTATCAACAAGACTGTTTGCACTGGTATTTGCCCAAAACGCCCTGATTTTTTTGTATCTATAAAATTTAATATGGACCATGGATTATAAATATCTTTATGTTTTCCAAAAATAAATCCATCATTGTATCAAGCCCTTTTATTTGAGGATATCTGCTATGTACTAAATCCCTTGTGTAATGATACATGGAAATATATAATTTACTCATATACTTAACTCACTTTCAAAATATTTACTTACTATCTATTAATGGTTTTAAATTCTCCTTCTATAGAATTAATATGCTAAGAATTTCTCCAATTACAAAAATATAAAATTAAATGGATAGACCTCACAGCATTTATATCTTTATCGCCGGTACTCCGGCTGCCTTACAATGATCTTCCACATCTCTCACGACTACCGAACCTGCACCAATCACAGTATTCGTTCCAATCGTAATCCCCTGTATCACATTTGCACCCATACCAATTTCTGTATTGTCGCCGACTATCACATTTCCTGCTAATGTGACATCCGGACTTAAGGTTACATAATCACCTAACTTTCCATCATGACATACTTTACTTCCGGTGTTCATAAAAACAAAACTCCCAAGCGTTACATTGGTTGAGATTCTTGCATCCATACTGATAATGCAGCCTTTCCCCATCTGCACATCATCACAAATTCTTGTATCACCAAGTATTATGTTCGGGAAAATAATATTTTTATTATTTTTTAATTTCTCTACAATTTTTTTTCGAAGCTTTGGCTCTCCCACACAAACTGCCACGTTGGTTAATTCTGTTCTTGCCAGTAAATAATCATCATTTCCAATATACTTTATGATTTGATTCCCCACTGTAACGCTGCTGTGTTCTTCCGGCGGCATTCTATCAACATATCCTAATATATTCCAATTTTCTGCTGATTTATTCTGTTCCTATATTTGCCACACAATTTCCCTCATACAGCCACCGGAACCAACTAAAATAATATCCTGCATTTTTCCATCCCTTATGACATTAGTACATCCTTGATCTGTTCCACAACATAAACAATATCATCTTCCGTGATCTGTGTGCTGCTTGGGAAATTCAGGATACATGTACTATAATAAGGTGCCTTCTCCATCTCATATGTTATCGCATTCTGATATGGCAGCTGTTCATGGATCAATCCCCAGATTGCCCTTGTCTGTACACCTCTTTCCTGCAGCTTCGTGATGATATCCCTTAAAGAACCATTCACTCTTTCCATTGGAATTTCAAGCGAATAAAACCACTGATTTGAATACGTTCCTTCTCGAAAACCAAGTAATTTTCCAAACGTAAATCCTTCAAACAATTTCTGATATAATTCATAATTGCTGTGTTTTCTCTTTATAAATTCAGGTAATTCTTCCATCTGCGCCACTCCAAGCGCTGCCTGTAAATTGGTCATGCGATAATTATATCCAACTTCATTATGAATATAATAATGCGGATCATCCTTTGCCTGTGTGGAAATATACTGCATATGTGCAACTGTTTTTGCATCTTTTGCTGTCACTGCACCGCCACCACCGGTTGTAATGATCTTATTCCCATTAAATGAGTATGCTCCAAAATCTCCGATCGTTCCCGCATACTTTCCGGCAAAACGTCCCTCCGTGTAATGGGAACCCAGCGCCTCCGTGGCATCTTCGATCACCTTCAAATGATACGCTTCCGCTATATCCATAATGCTTTCCATATCTGCCAGATTTCCAAACACATGCACTACAATAACCGCTTTTATTTTCTTGCCAGAAGCCGTGTGAATTAATTGTTTTTGTTCTACATGGCACTCTTTTTCACAAAACTTCCGCAATTTGACCGGGTCCATACATAAGCTATCATCACAATCCATAAATACAGGCTCTGCAAATTGATAATGCACCGGATTCACTGCTGCAATAAACGTCAATGTCGGCACGATCACCATATCTCCCGGCTGTACATTACATTCTAATAATGACAAATGTAATGCAGATGTGCCGCTCTGGCAGGCAGCCACTTTCTCTACATGAATGATCTATTGCATCATCTACGTATTTTCTCTCATTTCCCTCAAAATTCGGAATTGACAATGGGATAAATCGACTCACTTTCTTCTTCCTTCTTTCCTTTATTAAAAACACATCTGTCAATCTTGCACAGTAATCCAGTTTACATCATGATAGCTTCTACACATTATAAATATCTGTCTTATATGCATCCATATTCTGTCTGATCCATGCGATCGTCTCTGCAATCCCCTGTTCAAAGGTGTACTGCTGCTTCCAGTCTGTCAATTCTTTTATCTTCGCATTCGCTCCAAGCAGGCGATTTACCTCACTCTTTTCCGGACGTAAACGCTGTTCATCACATACAATTTTTGCACTTGGATTTATCTGTGTAATAATTTCCTTTGCAAGATCTCCAATGGAAATCTCCCGCTGTGTTGCTATATTAATCTCCTGTCCGATGGTCTTATCCGACTCTGCAATTGCTATAAATCCTGCTGCTGTATCTTTCACATAATTAAAATCCCTTGTCGGAGTCAAAGAGCCAAGTTTGATCTCTTCTTTACCTGCCAAAAGCTGTGTAATGATCGTGGGGATGACCGCTCTTGCTGATTGTCTCGGTCCAAATGTATTAAATGGACGAACAATTGCAACCGGAAGATTAAAGCTGCGGTAAAAGCTCTCTGCCAGACGATCTGCCCCAATTTTTGTTGCAGAATACGGCGACTGCCCCTGAAATGGATGCTTCTCATCAATTGGAACATACTGTGCCGTTCCGTATACCTCAGAAGTAGATGTCACCATAATTTTCTCTGTTCCCAAATCCCTTGCTGCCTGCAAGACATTTAACGTACCCTTAATATTGGTATCCACATAAGAATCCGGTGAGTGATAACTAAATGGAATGGCGATCAGTGCCGCAAGATGAAACACCTGATCCACACCTTTCATTGCTTCACGCACACCATTGGGATCTCGGATATCCCCACTAAATACTTCAATCTGATCTAATTTTTCTTTTGGTAAAGTATCCAGCCAACCCCATGTATTAAATGAGTTGTAATATGTAAATGCCTTTACATCATAACCTTTTTCTAATAAGCTTTCTGTCAGATGACTTCCAATAAATCCATCTGCTCCTGTTACAAGTACTTTCTTCATTCCGTGTCCCTCGCTCTTCTATCTATATTGAAATCCGCTAATTTACTGCCTTCACTACTCCGACTTCAGATCCAGTTTCTTTTCCATACGGTGCATCTCTTCGAACTCACCCATATCCAGAAATGAATCCTCACTAATCGGATACATGCCAACTTTGCGATTTTCTTTCAATAATTTATCCGTAAGATCCGTCATATGGTAAAATGTGTTCTCCGGAATTTCTTTTTTCAAGTCCGGATTCAATATGTACATACCCGTATTGACAAAATATGATAATTTGGGTTTTTCCTCCATAGACTGCACTGCACCGTTCTCACTCGAATGGATAACACCATAAGGAACCACTATATTCTTTAGTGCAGAAACGATTGTCAGTTCATTGCCGCTTTCCCTGTGATACCGGTAGATATCTTCGTAATCTGCATGGATCAATATATCGCAGTTCGTCACGATAAATGGCTGTTTAAAATCTTCTTCAATCAGCCTTAAACTTCCCGCTGTCCCTAACGGCTGATTCTCTTCCACATACTTGAGCTCATAATCTTTTGCAGTATCTGTAAAATAAGACTTTATCATATTTTTACGATAATTTACAGTCGCATAAAAATCAGTCACTCCAACATCCCTGAATTTGTCAATAATACGCTCCATAATTGGAATATCTCCAATTGGAATTAACGGCTTTGGAAGAATCTTGGTATAAGGATATAATCTGGTTCCTTTCCCTCCTGCCATAATGACTACCGGCACTTTGTCTAAGGAGAGACTTCCTTCCCTCACCTCGGTTTTCTGCTCCTGTTCAAAAAGAATGTCAATCACGATCCCTTTTGAATTGAGCACAGGCAATGCGTTGATCAAATACCGTCTCATCACATCCTGCGCAGACGCTGCTTCCCTCCGATACACGGACTTAGGATTGCGGTTCATAAGGTGGCTTATCTGTTCCTGCAGGTTTCCTGTCTTGATCAGCCAGCGGCGTATATCTCCATCGGTGATCGCCCCTATTAATTTTCTATCTGTATTGGTAATAAAAAGAATCCCCTTTGCATTCGCATCGATCTTCTGCATTGCCTCTACGACCGTCTGTTCCGGGGAAATCAGAAATGTCATTAACTGTTCCGTTTTCATAGATGAACCTCCATGTTCTTTTCCCTATCGCTCCATGATAGGCTACACTATGTATATCGGATGTTTTACTACAAAATTTAATCTTTTTTACTTGTCATTAACGTCTCTACAAATAAAAAATCAAGTTCATTGTCAATATCAACAGAATGTCTTTGATCCATAATATAGGCATACGAGTTTTCGTTATAAAAATTCTGCTTATTCATCAGCAGCTCTGTTTTCTGAATGTAGATTGCTCCATTCAGTCGATAATAAGTATCTGACAATTGTCTGGCTCCAACTTTATTGCTGTCAATAAAATTACACATAGAACCATTTTCGCCTAATTTATTGCATATCTGAATGGAATGTTCTAATTCGCAAATACTAATGACCGCATCCGCAGATTTCTGTTCAAATACCTCATATGCTTCCCTGATATTCCGGGCATCTCTCATCGGAGAAGTTGGCTGTAACAGAGTTACCAGTTCAAATTCTTTTCCTCTTTTCCGGTACTCCTGCACCACATAACGTAATGCATCCCAGGTACTGCTCTTGTCTCCGGCCAGTTCGGAATCCCTCAAAAAAGGAACATCCGCACCAAACTGTCTTCCTATTTCAGCATATTTCTCACTATCTGTTGAAACATGCACACAATCAAATATCCCTGATTCTAATGCAGCCTCAGAAAGCCAATCCCAATCTGTTCACAATGCTTTTTCAAATCCACAAAATCATCATATGACAATGCCAGTTTTTCTAACATCTCCAGCTGCGATTCCTGGCTGCCTGTCGTTTTCTTCTGATACTCTGCTTTCTGTGCATATTTGGAAACCAGCTTTTCCGGTTTGAATGTCTGTCGGTTGAGTGGCAATGCCATTAAGCCAGTTGTTCGAAGTTTTGTTCGATAGCTCAGTTGTTGTCAAATATCTGATATTTTGAACTCAAAAAGCCAAAAACAGGTATGCCAAAAAGAAGGATATTCAGTTGCAGAACTTACCGATATCCAAAATGAATTGCGCTGATTCCACGGAGAGGCCGTTGAAACTGCCGGAACCTGTCTT
>QWCE01003786.1_pt1 | contig 16096 bp, 12 predicted proteins | sample 1972531 | NCBI WGS metagenome assembly QWCE01 (sample SAMN09866716, study PRJNA288562) | Human gut metagenome isolate term4_stool, whole genome shotgun sequencing... | reverse complement strand
ATGCAATGCAGAAAACATAAGAAAATGCAATCGGCACGGAGCAAGCGAAGCTTGCGGAGTATCCCGCTTATCGTTCCACTTTCTTTTCTCGAAAAACGACCGCATTTCTTTAGTCATGCGGCCTGACCCAGATTTGACCCAAACGGGCGCGAAAACGCGGTGGATTTATTGAGATTTATTTGACAAAACATCACGAGTTTCTCTGTTTTCACGAATATTTTGAACGTTTGAACGGCGGCCGCAACTTGCAGCCGCCGCTTCGGTTTCACGCTTCAGATCGCGTTGCGGATGGTGTTTCCGATCGCGTCTGCCGCACTCTGTTTCATACCCGGCGTCGAGTGGACATAGGTGCTGAGGGTGAATCCTGCGCTGAAATGTCCCAGCGTTTCTGAAAGCGTCCGCACATCCACGCCGCTTTTTAGCGATAACGTCGCGAACGTGTGCCGCATGTCATGAAAACGCACATGTTCCGCGCCGATTTCTTTGATGATCCTGTCGTGAAGTCTGCGGAATCCATCCGGATCCCACGTTTCACCTGTACGCGGAGACGGGAACAAATACGGATTTGCAGGATGGCGTTCGTGTTCTTCCACAAGAAGTTTTACTGTATCTTTTGGGAGTAACACCGTTCGGATGGAATTCGGTGTTTTCGGTGTGCTGATGACCAGCTTTCCATTCTGCCGCGCAACGCTTTTATTGATGGACAACGTGCAGCTCTGAACGTCCAAGTCTTCCCACCGTAAGGCCAGCAATTCCCCGCGCCGCAGGCCCGTTGTCAACTCCAGATACATCGGCGCGAGGATTCCATGCTCTTTCGCCGCACTCAAATATGGGCCGATCAATGCTTCGGGCAGGATGTTCATTTCCTTGCGAGTGTTTTTCGGGATTTTGCATTTCTTTGCTGGATTCACAAGAATCAGCTTCTCCTCCACCGCATATTCTAATGCCTTATTCAGCACCACATGAACGCACTGCACCATACGAGGGCTCAAACTGTGTTCTTTCAGCTCCGGGTGGTTTTTCTTCTGCACGCGACCGCTCTTGAGCAGCTCGTTGTAAAACTGTTGGATTTGCAGCATCGTCAGTTTTTCCAGCTTTACATTTCCAAGTTCCGGAATAATGTGATGATCTATGGCGTTGTGGTAAAATTCCCGTGTTGAGTACCGTACCTGCGGTTCGACATAAACGGAGTACCAGAGCTTCATCCATTGTTCGAGCGTATAGCTGCCAGCCTTCACCGGATCGAGCTTCTTGCTGTCCTCAATCGCGGTCCGTAGTTTATCTTTAACTTCTGCCTGTGTCTTGCCGAGTACGTTTTTTGTGATTGCTTTGCCGTTTGCGTCATACCCCGCCGTATATCTACCTTCCCAGCGTCCGTCTTTGCGCTTGCGAATATTCCCTTCGCCGTTAGCTCGTCGTTTTGGCATCGTGTTTACCTCCTTCTCATTTTGTCAGCACACACGATTACCACAAGCACAGCCGAATCGCAAGTCCAATCTTCCTTCACGCACATTTTCGTTTCTCACACTGCCGATCCAGCCATTCGAGAAATTTCTCACGCGAAACGACAATCCGTTTGCCGATCTGAAACGCCGGAAAGTCTGCGCTGTGCGCGAGTTTGTAAGCTCCAGCTCTGGAAATTCCAAGGACGGCGGCAACGTCTGTCATGTTCATCATTAAGGACAATTCTTCCAGCGAACGATACTGTTTTTGGTTCATTTGGTTTCCTTTCTCCCATTTTGGGGATAGAAATGTTTTTGAATGGTCGAGAAGAATTACCCAGTTGAAGTTTTTCATCCTATTTTCTTCACGCCGCCACGGTGGGCGGACGCGGCGTTTATGTGGCATAGACCTTACGGATGCGCGGTCAGTCTGCAAAACCGCACACGTCGGCACAATGCGCCCCACGCCGCGGAGCAAATGGCTGCGCCGATGTGCGTTTCTGGCTTGTGCCGTAGTTCAACCGTCAACTCTCCGCTCGCAGGCGGCATTGGGGTCAGGGTTCTCCCTGCAAGCCGCATTTTGGTGCCAAAATGCTATGCTTGCGCTTTTCTTGCGCAGCAAGAAAAGCCAAAAGTGTAGTCCGATTCTCATTCCGTTTGGACGAGCTTTTTGATTTTCGTTTCGTATAAGCCATAAATTCCAAAATTTTGAACCGTGGATTCCGTAGTCGCTACATTAGTCGCTATGTAAATTTGAAATTCAGATTTTTGCCTTTTGTAGTCGCTAGTATAGTCGCTATGGTTTTCTTACGCCGTATTTGCAGCTCGCACCCCGGCGATGGGGAACAGCGCGGGCAGAGCCTGGCAGCCCTCACAGCTCGCGGAAGGGGTCTTGACTGCTTTCAACCCCAGTCACGGCAGCCTGTCTTGCGTCGAAACAAACTGCGTATCTTTCGCTTCCATGAAAGCGTGAAAACTCAACCACTTCGTTTGTTTCTCCTTTCCCCACAAAGTAGGCCACTTTGTGGGGCCCCCATTTATGACCGAACATTGTGTGTCCAAGCAGATTGGGCGGCATGATGCAGCCTGCCAAGACTGCCCACGGGGCGTTTCTCGCTCACCGGAAGCTCACTGCTTCCGGGTCGTCGCGCGCACCGTGCGCTTTTCCCAACCTGCGGTGTTGTCCGCGTTGCTGGTTATTCAATTGTCTGGGATTGTGGTCCCACCTCCATATTTTCCCCAAAGAGCACCAAAAGGAGCGCTGCGGCCATTCTCGGCCGCAGCGCTCCCTCATTACTTTTCGTGGTGCGCTTTGGAATATTTTGTTGTTGGCAGGATTATCTGCCGCAGTACACATGATAACGCCAGAACAAACGTTTGTCAATGGTCCTCTGCAGAAAATCTTCACTTGCTGATACCGCTTCTGAATCGAACCAATTCCATCAGTAAGCTGTTTTTCCTCCTACCAGCTGATTTTGCGCTGAGTTTTTCAAATGTGTTCTTTGCTTTCTATATATGAAACCGGTTGACATGCAAAGGAATCAGCACTATACTAAGAAAAAAGCTGGAAAGAGGGAACGCTATGCTGAAAATGCCAGGATATCACATCGGCGACAGCTGGTACTATGTTGAAGGAAGCTGCTGCCACTGCTTTTATCTCTGCTGCCCGGATACGCAGCCACGTCATACCTGCTGGGATATTGCGCATGCAACCAGCACGGATCTGCGCACGTGGACGCTGCACGGAATTGTCCTGCATGCGCAGGCGGACAACTGGGAAAACGGCTGTCTTTCCACAGGCTCTGTGCTGTTCTATGCCGGACAATACTGGATGGCCTTTACCGGCAGATGGAATGACGAGGTCGTACGGATTGGAATCGCTTTCTCGCCGGATCTGTATGTCTGGACAAAAGCGCCGCAATCGCCGGTATCTGCGCCGGACGCGGCGCAGTACGCGATGAAGGGCCGCGGACTGCGCCCCTTCTGCCACTGGCGTGACCCCTATCTGTTCTGCCATGACGGAGCCGCATGGATGCTCACGGCCGCAACAAGTAAAACAGCTCCGGCAGACGCCTGCGGCGCGGTAAGCGTCAGCCGGTCAAGCGATATGCTGCACTGGCAGATACTCCCCCCGGTCACGATCGAGCCTGTTGTGCAGGAGCTGGAATGCCCACAGATCGTCCCGCTGGACGGCGGATATGTCCTGCTGTTTTCTGCCTTTGCCGATCTTTTCAGCGCACAGGTGCAGGCCCGCGCCGCCGGAAAGCTGCGGCAGACCTCTTATTATATGGTGTCTGACCAGCTTTGGGGGCCGTACCGGTTTGCGGAGGACTATACCCTGCTGCCGGATGACTGCACAGATCCCGACCAGCGCCTGCAATACGCAAATCGGCTGGTACAAAAGGATAATCGCTGGTATCTCATGGGAACCGTCTGGTCGGACGCGGGAGATTATCTGTCCGACCAGACAGAGGTTGCGTTCGACCCGGTTCAAAAACGTCTGATCCGGAAATAAATACCCCAGTCCGCCGGGCTGCGCATGCGGCCCGGCGGACTGGGGTTTATTCTGCATGAATTGTAATCGTGTGGCTGCCGCGCAGATCCAGACCAAATGGGCCGGAGAGCGGCTTTCCGTCAAGAAAAACCGAGGTGTTGACGCCGCTGCCGGAAATAGAGATCTCCAACTCGCAGTCCCGGTATCGCACACCGCGGAGCACCGCCCCATCAAAGGCCGGCGGAACGCAGGGATGCAGCCGCAGGCCCTCTGCGTCATAAGACAGGCCGAACACGCCGTTCACGATAAAGCCGATGAACCCGGCCGCATGCCACGGCAGATGCGGCCAGCGCCACGCGCGGCCCGTATCTGCATCCATAACCTCATGAAACGTCTTATTCAGCAGAACGTTCCGCACCTGCTGGAAGATCAGCGTTTCCAGCAGCTCTGCATCCTGTACGGACGATGCGGCAGCCGCAATTCCTAGCGTCCAAGATACCCAGCAGGCACGCCAGAAGTGATTTTTCTCCTTTCGGAACGGATACCAATTGATCCCATACGGCGTCAGTGCATCAGGGTTCCGCTTGATCGCGTCCAGGAACCGCCTCGTCTGCTCTGGCGAGGCAATCCCGAATCTCGGCCAGAGCGCCATTTCCGCGCCGGTTGTCTCCCACCAGCTGTTTTCATAGGCTTTGCTCCCCTTCGGCCCGCTGCAGAAGCAGCCTGCCTCCTCCTTCCAAAAGCGGCTGTGGATGCTCTCGCGCATCGCCTGTGCGCGTCTGCTCCACTGCACACGTTTTTCCGGCTCCGCCCCGGTCAGCTCGCAGATTTTGGCCACAGCCTCATACATGCACGCAAATAGGATCTCTGTTCCCAGACAATAGCCGCCGTTTTCCGGCTCCTCAAACGCATCCTGTGCCAGGCACATATTCGCGTGTACCAGCTGCAGCTGCTCGTCATACCGGGAATCCGCCTCCTGCGCATAGCGCAGAATTCCGGGCAGCATCTCGTATAAAAGCCGCGTCTGCCCGGTCGCAAGATAAAAATCCCAGGCTGCAATGGCCGGCATCGCTGCGCAGTCCTCGCCGTTGTTGAAGCCGCGCTCGGCAATATACGCAAGCGATTCGCGCGCCTGCTCCGGTGCTAGCAGGTTCTGGCAGCGGAAGGCCGCATGGCATGTATCGCGCACCCAACTGCCAAAGCCCTCTCCCGGCCCCTGGAAAAGAGCGGCATTCATCAGCCCCTCCTGTCCCGGGAGCGCGTAGTGCTCACTGCGGTTCTGCTCCATAATATCTGCCGCAAGCCGGAATGCCGCGTTCAAAACCGGTGCCGACGCAGAAAGCTGCGGATAAGCCGAGTCCTCCGGCGCGTCCCAGCGCTCTGTCCGGTTGATCAGCCGCGTCATATCGCCCCAGGGCGTATCGCGCCAGCAGAACTCCTCCACCGTGCGCACCGGCGACAGGACTGTTCGGCCGCCGTTGACAGCCCAGGCTGCGGGCGGGCCATAAATCCGGTCGTCCACGCACGACTCATAGACGGTATACGCCTCGCAGCGATACACTTCCCGCCCCTGCAGGGTCTTTCGGATCAGCGCCTCATGCTCTGTGCGGAAGTGCGTCGGACGCAGGCCCCAGATGCGCAGACTGACGATATGCGCTGTTTTTCCGTCTGTTTCAATAGAAAACGCCGGATCGACCGGATATGGAAAGCAAAATGACGGATTGTTGATATTTTCCACCTGCTCGCTCTGGATCCGGTACTCCGCCTGCTCCGGCCCGCTCTGCTGCAGAACCAGCATTGCGGTCTGCGCTCCGGAAAACGCCTCCTGCACAACAAGATCGCTGAAAAAGTGCAGATGAACAATCCCGTCCACTGCGGGCGCGGGCATCTCATACGCGCCGCAGCGCAAAACCTGGGTCAGCGCATCCCAGACCCATAAAACACCGCAGAGCTCCATACGGACGCAGCGCTCCTGTCCGACGCAAAGCTTCAGTTCAATCTCACAGGCCTTCGTCTGGATATCGTCCGTTGTGCCGCGCTTCGGATAAAGCCGGATCTCCGGCCATACTGCCGGGCCGAGCTGGAACCGCAGCTCAAAGAAAAACCGCTCCTTCAGCGCAGTATTTGCCCATTTACGCTCCCAGACACGAAGATTTTTCGTCTGCGGCGCGGGACACACAGTCCCGTTTTTGCGCACGGCGGGAAGACTCAGCAGCGTGGAAGCCGCAAGTCCCGGCGTATGAAGCGGCATGCTTCTTGCGAGACAGCAGGTCTCCCAGCCGTCGGACGCTGAAATCTCCTGCGCAATATCACCACACCAGCACCTGTCCCCTTTTGACGCATCCGATGGCAGTACGCAGGGCGGCGCGCTCTGCCAGTGCAGAAGATCCCGGCTTTCCAGCAGCTGTGAAACAGGCGCATCTTCCCCGTCCAGGTCTGTCGGCTGTGCGTCCATCAGGAGCTTCCAGCCCGTTTCCGTATGGTGCAATGCACGAAGTGATTTCATCGCGCCAGACGGCGGCATATAGTGGATCACAGGCCGTGCCTGCTCTCTGCGCTTCTGTGTGCTTGGATATTCACTGAGATACGATGCGCCGAGCCAGCGTACCTGCTCCGTCTGCAGCAGCAGTCTGCCATCGGCAAACGCGTCAATCGGATAGCTGACCCACTGGTCGACACGCGATTCGGCCAGCCGCACGCGAAGCTGCCGGCTGGTTCCCTGCGCATCGGCAAGACACAGCACAGCTGGCTCCGCCTGCCGCTGATACGGCAGGTTCAGCCAGCACAGCTGCCGGGTTTTCATCAGACTTTGTTCCATCAGGAAATCCCCCCCTGCTTATTTGACTGGTAGGCCGGCCGCGGACAGAATCCCGCGGAGCGCCTCCATTCGCTGCTCCGACGGCGGCTGGAAGCTCTGCTGCTCCAGACCGACGCGTGCAGCCTTTACAATTCCATAATTGTGATACGGCAGCAGCTCTATCTCCCGCAGTCTTGCTGACAACGGCTTCAAAAACGCGGCCAGCTCCGCAAGCTCCTCTTCCGTATTGTTGACGCCGCCGATGACGGGCATTCGAATTGCAAAATCAATCTGGCTGCTGATGCGGCGGATATTTTCAAGAATCAGCCGGTTATCTGCCCCGGTATAAGCCCTGTGCCGCGCCGCATCGAGCATCTTGCAGTCGACCAGCAGCAGATCCGCGCACGAGAGACACAGCTCAACCGTGCTCCACGGCAGGCAGAGCGCCGATTCGAACGCGATATGCACGCCCTGCGCACGCAGCTGCGCACACAGAGGCTCCAGCGCTCTGATCTGCAAAAGCGGCTCGCCGCCGGAAAAGCTCACACCACCGCCAGACAGCTGATACAGCCGTTTGTCACGCAGCAGAACAGGCAGAAGCGATTCCGGGGTTTCCGCACGCCCATTCTGCATCAGCGCCTGGGCACAGCATACCCGCGTGCAGGCAAAGCACTTTTGGCACAGACGCACGTCAAATATATGGCGCCCATTTTCAATTCGCTGCGCACCGGTTGGACAGACTGCAATGCATTGACCGCAGCCAATACAGTTCTCCGGCGTATAACTGACGGAGGGCTCGGATGCCCATGTCTCCGGATTATGGCACCACGCGCAGCGCAGATTGCACCCCTGCAAGAACACCGTTGTCCGGATTCCCGGTCCATCATGGACAGAAAAGGGTTGAATCTGATTAATAAGAAGCTGTTCCATGGCCGACCTCACCGCTGTGTTCTGGCAATTACCTCGTCCTGCATCTGACGGGGCAGCGAGTGAAACAGCGCGCTGTATCCGCAGACACGGACAACGATATTCTTATGGTTCTCCGGGTGCTTCTGCGCATCCAGAAGCGTCGGCACGTCAACGACGTTGAAGTCCATGATGCTCCCGCCATTCTCGCAGAACAGCCGCATCACACTTGCAAATACCTCCGGCGCGATGCCGCCTGTCGTGAGCGGAATATCCATATAAATAACAGCTCCGCCAGGAAACTGCGTGTAGTCCAGCTGCCGCTGCGCGTCCAGAAGCGCCGCGATATCGACGCCTGCCGTGCTTTCGCTCGGATTGACGCCGCGGGAAAGCGGCGTACCGCGCTTTCGTCCATCCGCCGTCGCACAGGTTGCATCTTTGAACCAGGAATAGGAATAAAACGCGAACAGAGACGCTTCGAATCGCCCGCCCCGGCTGTTCGGCTGGCCGCTCAGCCGCGCGGCAAAATCCCGCATCACACGGGCTCCGAAGGCAGTCGCCTCGCTGTCGCGGCAGAACTTCGGGGCTTTATGCAGAAGATACTGCCGAAGCAGCTCATCATTCTCGAAGTTCTCCTGCAGCGCGCGCCGCAGACCGTCCATCGTCACGATTTTGTCAAGATAGACCGCCTGACGGATTGCCAGCAGACTGTCAATTACAGTACCGGTGCCGGAAACGGCGAAGCTGTCCGTATTGTATTCCGCGCCGCCCTCTGAAACATCTTTTGCCTTGCGGATGCAGGATGGATGCGTCGCGGAAAGAAGCAGAGACGGGTTAATTGTCTTCCAATTGCTTCCGAATTTGCTGTAGCGTGCGGCAAGAAAATCAATCTCCCGCTGGTAATTCCGCATCACGATACGGTAAAACGTCTCAAAATCCTCCGCCTCGCACGCAGACTCGAACCGGAAGCCGTCACGCGCGAACACCTCGTTCCAGCGTTCCGGAAACAGAGACCCGTTCAGCATCTGCACCAAATTCAGATAGGTATACGCACGGGAGTTCACCTCATGATCCACCAGAATCTCCTGACAGCCACCGGCAAGATACAGTCGGCAGTCCTCCGGCTTTTTCCCCTGCGCTTCGTTGGCGCGGATGATCACATCGTCGTTGAAGACCGACAGCACATTCAGCCCCAGTGCCGCAAGCTCTCCCACCTGCTTAAAATACGCGGCGGGATGGCGCGCGGAGATGCGGCACTGCAGCTTCGGATTCGCAAAACGGTACTTACGGAAGCTGTTTATCACCATCGTGGTCACGTCGTTGCACACGATCGAGCCGTCCCGGTCGCAGCCGCCGATCACCAGATCAGCGTTCGTCCCGCCCGGCAGTTCCTGGCTCAGATCCCAGCGCGCGTCCGTCATGGACACAAAGCAGTCAACCATCTCCTGTGCCTCCTCCGGCGTCAGCCGTCCGGCCTTTACATCGCGTGTATAAAACGGCCCCAGCAACCGGTCAATATGACCGATCACCGCAAAGCCGAAGCCATCGAGCGCATTGCAGATCTCGCGTGTAAACCAGATGGCGCACAGGGCCTCATAAAATGTCTGTGCCGGCTGTCTGGGAATCCGGCAGGCCGTCTGCGCGATGCGTCGCAGATTCTGCTCGTCGCCAGCATATTCTGGCAGCGCCGCCATCCGCGCGGCCTGCTGTGCAAAGCGATCGGCAATGCGGCAGACCTGCTCACAGACCTCGTCCATGCAGGTCAGAAAGTCCCGCTCGTGTGCACTCAGGTCAGAAGCTTTCAGCCGCGCGCGGGTTTCCGCCTGGATCCCGGCGAAGCCCTTTTCCACAACAGTTTCGCAGTTGGCGTAGTGGTGCGACGCGTCCATGAACATACAGCCGTTCAATACGCCGTGCGCCTCATAATGCTCACGCCAGGATAAAAACGACTCTGTAAACGCTGGATACTGTTTCATAAGCCAGCAGTGCAGCCCCGGCTGCGGCGGAAAGGACGTGGTAATACTGTTGCGTTCGCGTCCGGTGTCAAGCTCGGCATAAAACGGCGACGCGGGGAAAATATGCACCGCCGCATGCGCCGCCGCAACCTCGTAAACCCAGACCTTTTTGCGCATGGAGGACGCGTCCGGCTGCGCCGCGAGCCGCCGGTTCAGAATGTCCTCCATCGCGGACACGTCCGTCGGATATGTTTTATAAACCGCCTCGCATTCGGCAAAAAAGCGGGCTTTATCAAATTTATACGCGCTCATCTGATCCAAAACCTCCCGAACCCGCATCCGCTCAGAACTGCAGGACAACCTTCAGTGCCGTTCGATCCTCCACAGCAGCAAAGCCCTTTTCATACTCATCAATTGCAAAGCGGTGGGTAATCAGCTTTTTCGTGTCGATCCGGCCATCCATCACTGCCGCCGCAACCACATCGTGGCAGTCGGCCTCCGCCTGCGGCAGCGGCCACTGGATGAACTGGAAGGTAAAATTCCGCAGTTCCGGCGCCGCGAAGCGAATCTCCGGCCCGCTCTTGAGACCGTAAATGCCGATAATGCCCGCCTCATGGATCAACGGGAAGCACTGCGCAACCGTCTCGTTCGACCCGATTGTGTCGACGCAGACGTCGATCCGTCCGCCTAGCTTCTGCAGCGCCCGCGCACGATCCGTCTCGCTTGCCGAACGGAACGTCCCGGCCGCGCCGAGCAGCTCTGCCACACGCAGCTTTTCTGGGTGATTGCCGAAGACATAAATCTCCCGGATCCCAAGCAGCTGCCCACACACCAGCAGCGACAGCGCAACCGGCCCATCGCCGATGAGCACCATGCTTGACGCGCCCGCGGCATGCAGGCGGACGAGCGCACTGTATGTCTCCTTCAGGGTAATGAGCATGGAGGCATCCTCCGGCTGCATCTGCGGCGGGCAGATCTGCTGCGTGATGCCGAGAAACTGCGAAGCGCTGTGCACGCCGTCCTGCTGCATGGCTGCATAATCATAAACGACGCCATACTCGGCGAATCCACCCCACGCGCTCGCATACGGGCCGCCGTCTGGCTGCCCGGCACGCAGCACAAGATCGCCGATCCGGAACGACCGCACGCGGCTGCCGGTCTTCACAACATAACCCGCATCCTCATGACCGAGGACAACCGGATACTGCGGAACCTCCCGCACCTTTCCGTGAATCACGCCGAGATCCGTTCCGTTGCAGATCATGCAGGTCTCAATTTTGACCAGTGCTTCATACTCGCCGATCTGCGGAACGGGTAAATCATCCTTGAGCGTAAGACGCCCGATTTGTTCTACAACTAAGCCTTTCATCTGAAACTCCTATTTAATGCCGGATGCGGCAACAGACTGTACGAAATACTTCTGGAACACGAAATACAAAATCAAGACCGGCAGAATGCCGATGACAATCACGCACATAATCAGGTTCCACAGCGGCTGCTTGATGACAGACGCGCCGCAGATCGAGCTGATGCCGAGCGTAATGGTCCACTTTGTCTTATTGCTGACAACAAGCAGAATCCAGATCAGATTGTTCCACGCGGAAATAAAGGTATAAATGCCGAGCGTCGTCATGGCAGAGACGGTCTGCGGCACGACAATGCGCGTAAAAATCTGCAGATGGTTCGCGCCATCGATCTTTGCAGCCTCGTCGAGCTGCCTGGGAACACCGGAGTAGAACTGCCGCATCAGAAACGTGCCGAACGGAATGGACCACGCTACCTGCGGCAGAATCATGCCGGTATAAGTGTTGAGCAGATTCAGCTGCTTGCAGAGCGCATACGACGGAATAAGCCGAACCGTAATGGGGATCATCATCGTGGACAGGAAGAGCATAAACACGACGTTTTTTCCGCAGAACTCCAGCCGCGTGAATACATATGCTGCCATGCTGCACACAAGGATCGTCAGCGCCGTCACGGATACGGCTACGATAAAGAATTGAGAAAGCAGCGCGGGAAATCCAGCAGCTTCCACGCCTCAGCAAAGTTTTTGATTGCAGGGGTCTTCGGCAGCAGCCGGCCGACACTGGTCGCAAGATCGGAATCTGTTTTCAATGCGGTAGACAGAATATACAAAAACGGAAAAATGATCATCACGATCAAAACCGCAAGGACGAGCCAGCAGGCCGCGTCCGCAAGGCGGCTACGTGCGCCGCCGATATTGGATGCTCGATGCATGAAGGACACCTCCGGTTCAGTCCGAGTCCCGTGTCAGACGCATCTGCAGGACGGAAATGATAATGGAAATGAGGAACAGGATGACGGCCATCGCACAGGAATAGCCCATCTTCAAAGACGAGAAGGCCGTCTGATACAGCGTAAAGCCCGTCAGATACGTACTGGTGCCAGGGCCGCCGTTCGTCATGGTATATACCAGGTCAAATTCCTGGAAGGTGCCGATGGTACACATGAGAATGATGTAGACAAGCACCGGCTTTAACAGCGGCAGCGTGATCCTTGTAAACTTTGTCCACGCGCTCGCGCCGTCAATGGCGGCAGCCTCATAGTACATGGACGCAATGTCCAGCCGTCCGGCAGTCACCATGACCATATAATAGCCCGACCAGCGCCAGACCGTAACGATTGCGACGGACAGCAGCGCGATTTTGCCGTTTGTCAGCCATCCGACGTTCGGCAGGCCGAAGCTGTTCAGGAATGTATTGATAACGCCGTAATTTGTGCCCATCAGATAGCGCCACGCAACGCCGGTAGCGACGAGCGAAAGCGCGCAGGGCAGGAAATAGACGCTTCTGGCAAATTTGGATGCCGTCGGACTGGTGCGGTTAACATGCAGCACAAGCTCCGACATGAGAATTGCAAAAATAACAATAGCGGGAACGTTGATCAGAATATATCTGACCGTATTCCAGACGCTCTTCCACCAGAGCGAGTCATGGAACAGCGCAATATAATTTTTCAGCCCTGTAAAGGTCTTTCCCTTCAGCGGGTTCCAGTCGTAAAATGACATGGCGATAGAATTGACCATCGGCCAGAATACGAACAGCGCCAACAGCACAATTGCCGGAAGCAGGAACAAAAATGCGACCAGCCTGTCCCTGCTGCGCTTTTTCTGCGTGTGAAACGGTTTCATCGGGAACCTCCTTGTACCAGCAGTCGATACAGCTCTTCTCTGCACTTTCGATTCTGCCGGAGCTGCCCACAGGCAGCTCCGGCAGAGAAAAGCGCGTTTTAATCGACAAGCAGCAGGTCGATCTGCGTCTTGAGTGCGTCAAGCGTGGACTGAATATCTGCGCCGCCGTACCAGATCTCGTCAAAATACTGTCCGATCACAGTCTCCTGATCCGAGAACGTGTTGGTAAGATCAACGTAGCCGCAGTAGTCTAGGGACGTATTGGCAATGCTCATGTCCTTGCTCTCGTCAAACATCGCGACAGACAGATCGGCCTGCGAACGGCGGACGGCAATCTGCGGAGAGGAGCAGCCCTCGAGATACAGCGCCAGACCTTCCTCGCTGGTGAAGAACTTGACGAAGGCCAGCGCCTCCTCGTAGTGCTCACAGGTTGAGGAAATGCCGATGCCGTTTAGGAACAGGACCTCGCCCTGGCCGCCGTTGTTGCCTCTGGGCGCGTTCATGGCACGCCATGTCACATTTTCGCTGTCCTCAAGATACAGAGAGTTCCACAGGGCCGCGCGGCACATTGCGATCTGTCCCGCGTTGAACTTGGCGATCAATGCGTCATAGCCGTCGCCGAGCCGCTCGATCGAAGGAATATAGCCCTTGGAAACAAGGCCGTTGACCCACTCGAACGCGTTGACTGCCTCGGCGCTGTTCCAGCCAAACGTGCCGTCTGCCGCGAGGTAGCTGCCGCCGGCGTCCTTGATCAGCGGATACATCATGTCGATCGAAGACGAGCAATCGTTGAAGATCGTCGGATAGTCGATGCCAAGCTCATCCTTATGGTCAAGAAGGACGGCGCAGGCCTCTTCAAATTCATCCCAGGTGAAGCCCTCCTCCGGGACGGTGATGCCGCAGGCGTCGAACATCTGCGTATTATAGACCCACAGGTAGTTGCCGCCGTCGATCGGCATGGCGTACCAGTCGCCGTCATAGGTGCAGTAGATGGAAGCCGTGTCCCAGAAATCACCGAAGTTGTAGCTGCTGTCAGCCGCAAGCGCATCGGTATCGAATTTCCGCAGGAGGCCCGCCTCAGCAAAGACCTGCGTCGTGCCGGTGTTGCAATTCATCAGATCGGGAAGATCACCGGAGGTCGCTTCGGTCAGCAGCTTGGTCGTATAGTCGGATACCTCTTCATACTCGATCTTGATGTTCGGGTAAGCGGCTTCAAACGCGTTGACCAGTGCCTCATACTTGTCATAGCCGTCGTAGCTCTGCCACTTCAGTGTGACAACCTCACCACCGGCAGCGTCAGTCTGCTCCGGGGCCGTATCTGCCGGGACATTGGCGGAGGCGTCAGTCGAGGCAGGCGCGTCGGTTTTTGTGTCGGCAGTCTGCTTGCCTGCACAGCCGGTAAAGGCAGCCGCAAGCATCAGAGCCGCAAGCACAAGCGCGAGAAACTTCTTTGTTTTCATGATGATTCTCCTTTTCTATTTTACCGGATATTGCACCGGCGGAATACGATTTTGTCTGTTGAAGCTCCGCGTGTCAACCGGTTTCATACCAGATAAAAAAATACGCGGCATTTGCCGGGACTGCTGCTCTGCAGAATTCGCACGTTTTGTGTCAACCGGTTTCACAGCATTCAAAAAAAGAACGGCAACGAAATAAATGAATAGAAAAAATTAGCGAATACGCTAAAAATCACTTGCGCTAACCGGTTTCATATGCTATAAAAATAACAGTAGCTTGTACCACAAAAATAGCAGGCTTCCCCATGTTTGTCAATGACCGCGTGTCGTTTTTTGGAGATTCTGCGTTCTACACAGATTCCTGCTTTCGTTTTTGTGAAATCCAACCAGAAAAGAGGTTTTTCATCATGCCTGGTATCCGGGATGTCGCAGAACTGGCAGGTGTATCCGTCACAACCGTATCACGCGTTCTCAACGGGAAGGGTTATATTTCAAAGGAAACATATGAAAAGGTCTTCGCTGCAATCGAGCAGCTGGACTATATTCCAAACCAGCTGGCGCGCAATTTATATCATCAGCGCTCATTCTATGTCAGTCTGATCCTCTCTGACAGTGCCAACCCCTTCTGGGCGGAGATGACGCGCTATATTGAGATGGAGCTGCACCGGCACGGCTATAAAATGTTTCTCTGCAACACCAGCGAAAGCGCCGGGCAGGAACGCGAATACATCCGCATGATGCGGCAGAACATGGTTGACGGCATGATTCTCGGCACCTACATGCTTGAGCCGGAGGAATACGGCAGTCTCGCGCTGCCTATCGTTGCGCTCGATCTGCGCATTGCAGACAATATCCCCACCGTATACTCTGACCACGCCAAGGGCGGCATGCTGGCCGCACAGGAGCTGATCCGGAGCGGCTGCCGCTGTGTTCTGAACGTGGAAGCGGCCATGACCGAAAAATCGCCCTCCGTCCTCCGCCACCGGATTGTTGAGCGTGAGCTGGCTGCACACGGAATCCGCTGCATTACCTGCACCTGGGATTCCACTGAGCAGTTGGAGTACTATCCCAGCATCATCAACCGCATGTTTGACGCGCACCCGGAGATCGATTCTATTTTCTCCGAGGATCTGATCGTCGTGCACGCCGTCAAATGTGCGCAGGAGCGCGGTCTGCGGATCCCGGAGGATTTCAAGGCCGTCGCCTACGACGGTACCTTTCTTGCAAGCACATGCTACCCGGCGCTCACCTATGTCACGCAGCCGCTGGCGAAGCTGGCGCAGGCGCTTGTCCAGACGCTGATGGATAAAATCAACGGGAAAGCCGTCCGTCAGGAGCAGATCCTGTCCGACGTCACACTTGTACGCGGGAAAACGACCTAAAGTCGCTCACAAACGGTACACTTACAATAAAATGCCCTGACCCAGATTGTGACCCAAGTGTGAGTGAAAGCGTGTGGTCACATTTGGAAAAGCCCTTCCAAATTCCACACTTTTACTGACTGAACAGACGTATTTGACGCAAAAACGCTCAATACCACGAACCGATGGCAGCTGGCAGTCATGAGGTCAGCGGTTCGATCCCGCTTATCTCCACCAGAAAAAGTCCTGAAATCTCATGATTTCAGGACTTTTCCTTCACTTTCTTCCGCAAATAGTCAGCTGCATTTTGTAACCGTCAAACCACTCCGCGCATGGACAGGCATGAGACAATAGTAACGGGACGTTGCGAAACGTTCCGATGCTGTCATATTGGAGGTATAGGGATGACAAGCACAGAGTTGAAGCACCATGCGAAGCTGCAGGAGTGGGCGGCACGGATACAGGACTGCCGCAGCAGCGGCCTGTCAGTGCGGGCGTGGTGCAGACAAGAAGAAATCAATGCAGCAACCTAT
>QWCE01003777.1_pt1 | contig 16126 bp, 13 predicted proteins | sample 1972531 | NCBI WGS metagenome assembly QWCE01 (sample SAMN09866716, study PRJNA288562) | Human gut metagenome isolate term4_stool, whole genome shotgun sequencing... | reverse complement strand
AAAATATATCCATTAAATTAACCGTTGATTTCATTCCCTTTGAACTAATATTCAAGTCAATCTTTCCAAAATCCCTACTAAAGCAATTTAATATCTGTGAATTTTCTCTTATTTTAAAATGATTTAATATTATTATTTTAGTTTTTTTTATCTCCATTAGATAAATCCAAAAGTTTGTAACCTGTTTATATTATTTCTCCAATCAGGATCTATTTTAACCCACAATCTTAGATTTACTTGCGCTTCTAAGAAAGTTTCCATGTCTTGTCTTGCTGTCATACTTATTTTTTTTATCATTTCGCCACCTTTTCCAATTACTATGCCTTTATGGCTTTTCTTTTCAACTAAAATAGTGGCTTCTATATCATAGAGTTCTCTATCTTCACGTTTCTTAAACTTATTGATTTCCACATTAATACCATGAGGAACTTCTTCTTGTAAGAACAATAATGATTTTTCTCTAACTATTTCTGCACATATTGACCTTACACTCTGATCTGTAATTTCTTCTTCATCGTAGTATTTAGGACCTTCTGGTAAAATTTTATAAATATTTTCAAAATATTCTTCAATATTTCTTCCAGTAAGGGCAGAAATTGGTAAAATCACATCAAAAATCCCAAATTCATTAAAAGTTTTTATTATTTCTTGAGTTCTTTCTTCAGATATTATATCTGTTTTATTAATTAAAAGAACAATAGGTTTTTCCTCTTCCTTTAATTTTGAAATTATAAATTTTTCATTTTCTCCAATCACACCTGAATTATCTACGATATATGTTATTATATCCACATCTTTAAATGCAGATGTAGCTGAGTCTAACATAAATTCCCCTAACTTATTTTTAGGCTTTTGTATGCCAGGAGTATCTATGAAAATGCACTGCATTCTATCATCTGTATATATGAATTTAATATTATTTCTTGTTGTTTGTGGCCTACTTGAGACAATGGAAATTCTCTCCCCTATTATTCTATTTAAAAATGTTGATTTACCAACATTAGACCTACCTATTATTGAAACAAATCCAGATTTAAACATTTTGCCTCCATTAAATTATAAATATAACTTTAAAAAGTAATGTTGCTATTAAAGTTCCAAGTATAGCTCCAAATATAACATCTGACAGATAATGAATCTTTGCTTCAACTCTTGACTCTGAAACAAGTAAAGCCAGTAGTAATGCAAGTACTGTGACTAATGAGTTCTGTGATAAAAAAATTATAATCATTGCCAAGCAAAACGCAATTGCAGAATGTCCGCTAACTGTTCCACCTTTTAAATGAGTTCCTCTGTCTTTATAAAAATAAGATTTGAAGAGTAATGTTGCCAATATTACAATAACAAGTGCTATAAATGTCAAATGTATTGGTGAGTTCTGAATCTTAAAAATTGCAATATTTGTAAATGGAACTATCCTATCATAAAAAATAAAATATCCCACAAAAACAGAATTCAAAGCAGATATCAAAACGGCACCCGCTCCTACATCCTTTGCAATCTTCGCCCTTGGTTCATAATATTCATAGAGAAGGTCCACCACATTTTCGATAGTGGTATTAATCATCTCAGCAAATAGTACAAAGCTTATAGTTATACACAATATTGCCATCTCAACTCTTGACAAGTCAAAAAAGAGACTTAATATTGCAACAAGTATCGCCATCCAAATATGTCTTTTAAAGTTGCCTTCATTTTTAAATGTGTATATGATTCCATCTATTGCATGATTAAAACTCTCTATCAAATCTTTGTTTTTAAAAATATTCCTATCCTTCATTTCGAAATATTCCTATTCTCTTTAAAGCTTCTTTTTCTTTTTTTCTCATTAAAACTTTATCATCTTCATCTATATGATCATAACCAAGTAGATGAAACATTGAATGTACAAAAAGATATACCAGTTCTCTCTCAAAAGAATGTCCAAATTCTTCTGACTGTTCCTTTGCTCTTTTTAAACAAATTACAACATCTCCTAAAATAACTGGTAATCCTTCAATGTGGTAGTTCATTTCTGTAGGAAATGATAACACATCTGTAACCTTATCTTTATCTCTATAATCTCTATTTAGTTGTTTTATTTCCTCATCATTTACAAAAGAAACAGAAATTTCAACTTCGTCTTTTATATTTTCCATTTCCAAAATGATTTTTGAAGCATCTTCAAAGTCTTTGAATATCGATTTAGGTATATCAAACTCAACGTCTCTATTGTCTATCAGAATTGCCATCTTTTTTCTCTGCCTTGTTGTTTTCATATGCATTTATAATTTTTTGAACAAGTGGATGTCTTACAACATCTGTAGTTTCAAATTTCATAAATTCAATTCCCTTAATGCCTTTAAGTATTTGAGAAGCATTTTTAAGTCCTGATGATTTCCCTCTTGGTAAATCTATTTGAGTAATATCTCCAGTTATAATTGCCTTTGAGCCATATCCAATCCTGGTTAAGAACATCTTCATCTGCTCATTGGTAGTATTTTGGGCTTCATCTAACACTATATACGCATTATCTAAAGTCCTACCTCTCATATATGCCAAGGGTGCAACTTCTATAAGACCTCTTTCAACAAGCTTGTTATATTGATCATATCCTAAAATATCAAAAAGAGAGTCATATATTGGTCTTAGATATGGATCTATCTTCTCTTGTAAATCTCCAGGCAAAAATCCTAAACTCTCCCCTGCTTCAACTGCAGGTCTTGTAAGTATTATTCTTTCAACTTCTTGATTTTTAAAAGCTTTAATTGCCATAGCCATTGCAAGATATGTTTTACCTGTACCTGCAGGTCCTACCCCAAAAACTATATCATTGTGCTCAATTAATTCAACATATCTCTTTTGTCCGAGAGTTTTTGGTTTAATAGGCTTACCTCTGTAGTTGTGAATAATCACACTATCTAATACACCATTTATATCAGGTGCTTTACCACTTTTAATTCTATTTATAGAATATCTAATCTGTTGTTCCGTCAATTTTTTATTTCTATTAAAATCTTCATAAAGATTTTTTATAAGTTCTGTAGCTGCCATCACATAATCTTTGTCGCCTTTTATAGTTAATCCTTTTTCATTAAGACTTACAATTACTTTGAATTCATCTTGAATTATATTTGCATTATATTCAAAATTATCAAAAAGTTCTGAAATAAAATCTTGATCTTCTGTTAAAATATCTTCTACAAATTCTACGTTAATCACTCCCTATCATCTCCTAAATTATAACATATTAATCAGGAAAGAAAAAAAGGCATTAAATTAATAATGCCTAAAATAAACTAATTTGATTTGATTCTGATAAACCTGATAAGGTTCCATGTTCTTTAAGAGCTTGAACCGCAACTTTATTAATTCCAGTTCTATTTATTAAATCTTGAATAGAAATAAAATCTCCATTTTTTAATTCATTGTAAATTGAAATTGAATGAGCATCAGAAACACCCTCTAAAGCTCTAAACGGAGGAATAATTGAACCTTTTTTGTTATATTTAAATGAAAGATCTGATGAACTTTTAAAATCTACTTGCTCCATTTCAATTCCTCTACAATACATCTCTTCAGCAAGTTCAAGTACTGTTAAAATGTTTTTTTCTTTTGCAGTTGCAGAATATCCTTTTTGTTTTATATTCTCCATTTCATCTCTAATCGACTCAAGCCCTCCATATACTATCTGTCCAGGGAAGGAATCAATTTTCGTGGTGAAATAGGTACAATAAAACGCTTCTGGATAGTGAACTTTAAAATACGCAATTCTATAGCTCATTAGCACATATGCCACAGCATGGGCCTTTGGAAACAGGTACTTAATCTTTTTACATGAATCAATATACCATTCAGGTACATTAAAGGACCTCATATAATCTAAAGTTTCATCAGTAAGGATTTTATTTTTTCTTACAATCTCCATAATTGTAAAAGCTCTTTTTTTCTCAAGTCCCATTTGAATGAGATATGTCATAATATCGTCTCTTGTTGAAATTACATTCTTAAGAGTTGTAACTCCCTGTCTTACTAAGTCCTGTGCATTGTTTGTCCACACATCTGTGCCATGTGAAAGTCCAGATATCCTAAATAGTTCAGTCATTGTAGTAGGTTTTGTCTCAACGAGCATCTGCCTTACAAAGTTCGTACCAAATTCAGGTATACCCATACTTCCTATGTCCGTAGTCTCATAGGGTTTAATCATTTTTAACGCTTCAGTAGAATTAAAAATACTCATGGTTTCATCGTCATCAAAGGGAACTTCTAATGGATCTACCCCTGTCAAATCCTCTAAATGTCTTATTATTGAAGGAACATCATGTCCAAGTAAGTCAAGTTTTAATATCCTACCAGATATGGCTTTATAGTTAAAGTGAGTTGTAATAATATCACTTTCCATATCATCTGCAGGATGTTGAATTGGACAAAAATCATAAATTTCCTTATCTTTTGGAACTATCATAACCCCACCAGGATGCTGTCCAGAAGTTCTTTTTATTCCAACAAGTTTCTTTTGTAATCTTTTTATTTCAGCTTCTGGCAAATCTATATCTTTTGTTTCCAAAAACTTTTTAATATATCCATAAGCTGTATTTTCTGCAATCGTTCCAATTGTACCAGCTCTAAATACATTTTTTTCTCCAAAGAGTTCTTCTGTGTATTTGTGACAAGTTGGTTGATATTCTCCAGCAAAGTTTAAATCTATATCTGGTTCTTTATCTCCTTCAAATCCTAAAAAAACTTCAAATGGTATATTATGTCCATCTCTTATAAGCTCTTCTCCACACACTGGACATTTCTTTCGCGGTAGATCAAGACCTGAACCTATATTTATGTCATCAATAAACTTTGAGTATTTACATTCAGGGCATCTATAATGTGGAAGAAGTGGATTAACTTCTGTAATATCTGCCATTGTAGCTGCAAAAGATGAACCTACAGAACCTCTTGAACCTACTAAATATCCATCATCATTTGATTTTTTTACAAGTTTTTGAGCAATTATATATAATACTGCATATCCATTTGATATTATTGAACCAAGTTCTCTATCAAGTCTCTGTTTAACATAATCTGGAAGAGGGTCTCCATACATAGACTTAGCTTTACTATAAGTCATATTCTTGAGTGTCTCATCTGATCCCTCTATAACAGGTGGATACGTTCCATCTGGTATAGGTTTAAACTCTTCGATTTGATCTGCAATTTTATAAGTATTTTCTATTACAATTTCTTTTCTTAACGCTTCTGGTAAAAAATTAAATTCTTTTAGCATCTCTTCTGTAGTTCTAAAATAGAGTGTAGGATATTTTTCTATTCTTCCTCTTTTAAAAAATGGTTGAGACATCTGAACAATACTTCTTAAAATATAGTCTTTAGGTTCAAAGTAGTGACATGCACTTGTAGCTACTACAGTTTTCTCATTTGATTTTGCCATTGAAATTATTTTATTTATTATATTTGTAACTTCTTCCATTGACTCTATTTTTCCATCTTCAACTAAATGTCTATAGTTTAATGGAGGTTGGACTTCTATAAAATCGAATTTTTTAATTATATTATTGATATGTTCATCTGGATACCCACTTATGATACTTTGAAAAAGTTCCCCTTGGTAATTTCCAGAGCCAATAATAAGTCCTTCTTTGTGTTTTTCAAGTAAACTCTCTGGAATCCCTGGAGCACGATTAAAATATTCCATTGAAGAAATGGAAATCAATCTATAAAGATTCTTAAGACCAGTTAAATTTTTCGCATATATAACTGTATTGTATTCTTCATTTTTAAATTTCGGCCATGTTGTTTTTATCTCATTTAAATCTTTTATAGAATTTAGATCTTTAACTATATCTTCTTTCAACGCTTTTAAAAAGATTTCAGCAGTTGCCATTGCATCATCACAGGCTCTATGATGACTTTCCAAAGATACCCCTAAAAACTTAGAAATTGTGTCAAGTTTATGGTTTTTTAAATCAGGGTATACACCTCTACATAGAGCTAATGTATCTAAATAGGCATTGTTAAATGGTATATTAAGCCTTCTACAGTTTTCACGAATAAAACCTATGTCAAACTCTGCATTATGTGCAACTAAAGTTGAATCTCCAACAAAATCCATAAATCCTGGTAAAACCTCTTCAACATTCGCTTGTCCCATAAGCATATCATCTGTAATATTTGTTAGTTCAACTATTTTTTGTGGTAGTTGTCGATCTGGATTAATAAATTCATTATATTTTTCTAAAATCTTTCCATTTTTTATTTTAACTGCCCCAATTTCGATAATTTTGTCATTTATCTTTGAAAAACCTGTGGTTTCAATATCGAAAACCACAAATGAATCTTCATTAAATTTAGAACTAAAATCTGTAATTATGCGCAAATTATCTTTTAATATAATACCTTCTATTCCATATAGCGGTTTAATATTAGTATTTTTAGTACATTCATAAAAAGAAGGATAGCCTTGAGCAACACCTCTATCTGTAATACCTACTGCGCTATAACCCCAAGAGTCAAGTTCAGTTATTAGTTCATCAATTTTAATATAGCCTTCTATAGCCGAAAACTGACTAAGTAAATGAAGTTCAACTCTTTTTTCAACTGCATTATCTTTTCTCTTATTTACAGTATGAGGTTCTATAGAGTTAACATTTATTATATTACAACGCGAAAAATTATCGTATGTGTACTTTCCTTCAACTTTTACACATTTACCTGGTTTAATCAAATCTGAATACTCTTCAAATTTATCATTTTTAAAAAAAGTTTTACAAGTAACAGAAGATGTCCCATCATATATATCATATGTTAATATTACATACTGCTCATTCTTTGTTATAATCTTGTCGCATAATTGAACTTCCCCAGCAACACAAACAAAGTCCCAATTTTCGCCTAAATCAGATATTTTTATTATTTCTGATTTTATTTTCCTACCGAATTTTTCCTTTTTATCGGTCTGTATATTTTCGTTTTCCTTAGATTCAACTTTGTCTATAGTAACAACAGCATCTTGAGCTTTTTTCTTTTCTTCGCTTTTTAACTTTTCAATATATTCATCCTTACTTATACTGTCTGACTCATAAGACATACTCAAGTTTTTTATAGAATATTTTTTATTATTTAAAAATTCAAAAGTTTTATTTTTTAATTCTTCAATATTATATTCTTTATCTGATTTTTCTAAACTTATATTTAATGTCTCATTTATACAAAATATTTTTATTTCCTCTTTGTTAAAACCTTTGTCAATTAAAAAAGAAGTACACTCTTTACAGATATCTCCTGTATCAATTTCTGTTTCAATAGAATCTGTGAAGTTTAAATTTATATCTTCTATCCCGATTAAAATATCATTGAAAAAGTCTCTAATATTCTCTTTACAACTTTCATCCACTAAACCTTTGATAGAAATTGAAACTCTATCAAAAGTTTTAGAATATTCTATTGAATCTATCGTTACATCCTCTTCAACATAAAAATTATAATTGAATCGGTCTCTAAGTTCTACAAATTTCATAACTACATCTTCTCAATTTCATTCATAAGTTCATCTAATAGGAATTCTTCAGAAACTTTTTTTATTATCTTTCCCTTTTTGAAAATAAGTCCCTCTCCATTTCCTCCGGTTATTCCTATATCTGCTTCTTTAGCCTCTCCTGGACCATTAACAACACATCCCATTATTGCTACAGTAATGTTTTTATCAACTGCTTTAAGTCTTTCTTCTGCTAATTCAACAATCTTTATAAGGTCAATATTTGTTCTTGCACAAGTTGGACAAGAAACTATATTAACTCCATCTGTCTTTAGTTTCAAAGACTTTAAAATCTCTTTACCAACGATTACCTCCTCTTCTGGAGGAGCTGTTAATGAAACTCTTATGGTATCTCCAATACCTTGACTTAAAAGCGAACCTATTCCAACTGCTGATTTTATAATTCCAGTAGACTTTGGTCCAGCTTCTGTTATACCAACATGTAGTGGATAGTTTGTTAGTTTAGAAATCTTTTTATAACATTCTATTGTCATATTAACATCGCTTGATTTTAAAGCCAGTTTCATGTTATAAAATCCAAGGGATTCTAAAAACTCCACTTGTTCAAGACAGCTATAAACAAGGGAATCTGAATTTACTCCACCATATTTATCTATAAACTTTTGGCTAATACTTCCAGAGTTAACTCCAACTCTTATTGGGACATTATACTCTTTACAAGATTTTACAACCTCTCTAACTCTTTCTTTATTTCCAATATTTCCAGGGTTAATTCTTAGACAATCCACTCCGTTTTTGACAGCTTCAATGGCCAGCCTATAATCAAATTGAATATCTCCAATTATTGGGATATGAATTTGTCTTTTTATTGTAGGAATAGCTTTTGCATCATCACTATTATTTATGGCTGACCTTATAATGTCACATCCACATTGTTCAAGGGAAATTATTTGGTTAACAGTTCTCTCTACATCACTTGTAATTGTATTTGTCATTGATTGAACAGTAATAGGTGATGTTCCTCCTACTGGCACATCACCTACAAAAATTTGTTTCGTATTATTTCTCATTTAATTCTCCTTAAAAAAGTGCAACTATATCTTTATAAGTTACAATTATAATAAGTCCAATAAGTATTATAAAACCTACTAAATTTAAAATTCCTTCTTTATCTGCCGGTAATTTTTTACCTGTAATCATCTCTATTAGTATCAAAACAGCTCTTCCTCCATCAAGTGCAGGAAATGGCATTATATTAAAAACACCTATGTTTATTGACAATAGTGCTATAAAAGATAAAAATGTTACAAAGCCAGATTTAAATGAACTTCCTATAGCTTTGACAACACCAACAGGTCCACTTATCTCTTTCATAGATAGCTTTCCTGTTATTAGTTGACCAAAACCTCTTAGAAAAGCCGTAAAGTAAAATGCAAAGTCTTTAAATCCATTTACAATTCCTCGTACAATTGAAGCATTAGAAAGATTATAAACTTTTCCATGGGTTATTCCAATTCTATAGGCTCCTTTAGAGTCTTTTTCTGGAACAACTGTGAAGTCTTTTCTCTCTTTTCCTCTGACAACAGTAATCTTCATGCCTTTTCCTTCTGAATTTTCTATCGCTTCTGTAATTTCAAGAGAGTTGTCAACTTTTTTATCCATAATGCTTACAATTTTATCATTAGCTTTTAATCCTGCTATATCTGCAGGACTTCCTTTTGCTACATCTACGATATTATAAGAAGAAAATGTATTTAAAACTATTAAAATTAAAAGTCCAAGAATGAAATTCATTATTACACCTGCAACTATGACTAAAAATCTTTTGATTGCTGGTGCATTGTCAAATGCTCTTGGGTCAGTTGACTCCCCATCTTCTCCTTCAATCGAAACATAGCCTCCAAATGGAATCGCTCTTAAAGTGTAATCTATTTCATTTTTCTTCTTTTGAAGTATTTTTGGACCCATTCCTATTGAGAATTCATTCACTCTAATTCCTGATTTAACTGCCATATAAAAGTGTCCCAACTCATGAATGAATATTACAATAAGAAACACTATCAAAGATGAAATAATTGTTACCATGTTACCTCCTCTAATAAAATATTAGATATATCATATAAATAAATGGTGCCGTAAATAGCACTGAATCAAATCTATCAAGAACACCACCATGCCCTAAAAATACATATCCGTAGTCTTTTGTATTTGAAAGCCTTTTAAACTTAGATGCACATAGGTCTCCAAATTGTGCAACTATCGAGCCTATAAATCCTGCTAATAACAAAGTGATGTGATTGTCTAATTTCATAAAATATGCATATAAAAAAGTTAATATTAAGGTTCCAACAACTCCTCCTATTGAACCTTCGATTGTTTTCTTTGGACTCACCTTTTCAGCAAGTTTATGTTTACCGAATAGATTTCCTGCTATATATGCAAAAGTATCTGTACCCCAAGCACTTATATATATTAACCATACTAAGTCACTCTTTGCAAGCAAGAGTATTCTACTTAGTGAAAGTGGAATATATATCATTGTAAACACCTGTAAAAATAAAGAATTTATTTCTAATTTTTCTTTAAATGTTAAAATAAACATCAGTATTGCTGAAAATAAAATAATGATATTTCCTTCATGTTTATTAAACCCTAAATAATTTGTAGTAATAAGTACAATTGCAAATATTATTCCCAAATATAGGTTTGGCCTATAATTTATTTTTTCCATAGCATTATAAAATTCATATACACCAACTATGGAGAGGAATAATATAAATAAAAATAATAAAATTCCACCTTGTATCGTGGAACCTATTAAAACAAATAGTAAAAATATACCAGTTAAGGTTCTTAAAGCCAAATTATTCATTATATTCCTCCAAAACGTCTATTTCTACTTTGAAAATCATATATAGCTTTATATAATTCTTCTTCATGAAAATCAGGCCACAAAGTGTCACAAAAATAAAGTTCAGCATATGCTACTTGATATAACATAAAATTACTTAACCTCTTTTCCCCTCCTGGACGAATCAACAAGTCCAAATCCGGCTGAGATTTTGTATAAAGAAAATCTTTAAAACTTTCTTCAGTAAGTTCATTTACATCATAGGAGCTGTTGACAATATTTTCAACAGCTCTAATTATTTCACTTCTACTTCCATAGTTTAAACCTAAATTGAGAACCATACCTGTATTTTCTTTAGTAGTTTCGCAAGCCTTCTCAATAGCTTGTCTTGACTTGTTTGGAAGTTTAGAAATATCTCCTATGGTCTTTACAATAACATTATTATCTGAAAGCCTCTTTAATTGTGAATCAACATAAATTATCAAAAGATCCATTAGGGCACTTACTTCTTCTGTAGGCCTTTTCCAGTTCTCAGTAGAAAAAGCATATAGAGAAAGATATTTTATTCCAAGGTTAGAAGAAGACTCTACTATATCAACCACCCTTTTCATACCCTCTCTATGTCCTGCAACCCTTGGCATAAATCTTTTCTTAGCCCATCTTCCATTTCCATCAAGTATTATCCCAATATGTTCAGGTATTCTATTTAAATCTAATTTATCAAGCAAACTTGTTGCCATCAATTTCTCCTATATTTCCATCAATTCTGCTTCTTTATTCTTTGCTATCTTATCAATTTCTTCAGTAAACTTATCTGTTGTCTTTTGAATGTCTTCTTCAGCATTTCTTAACTCATCTTCTGAAATTTCAGAATTTTTTTCCATTTTCTTTACCCTATCCATAGCATCTCTTCTTTGATTTCTGATAGCTACCTTAGCTTTTTCGCCATATTCTTTAACAAGCTTAGCCAAATCTTTTCTTCTCTCTTCTGTTAAAGCAGGGAAAGGAAGTCTAATAATTTTCCCATCATTAGAAGGTGTTATACCTAAATTTGATTTTAAAATAGCTTTTTCAATTTCTCCAAGTACAGAGTTATCCCAAGGTTGAATTGTAAGTAATCTTGCTTCCGCAACGTTTATTGTCGCTACTTGATTAATTGGGGTCATTGTTCCATAATATTCAACTGAAATATTATCAAGTAATGAAGGATTAGCTCTTCCTGCTCTAATATTCTTCAATTCTTCTTGATAAGATACTATGCTTTTTTTCATATCCTTTTCTAATTCTTTAATTACATCTGTATACATACTATTCTCCTTTTACAATTGTTCCAATATTTTCGCCTTTAGCAACTTTAACAAGGTTTTCTGGTTCATCAATACCGAATACAACTACAGGTATATCGTTGTCCATGCAAAGTGAAGTTGCTGTAGAGTCCATTATACCTAAGCCTTGATTAATAATTTCTATATAGTTAAGTTTGTCATACTTAACCGCATCATCAAACTTGTTAGGATCTTTATTATAAATACCATCTGTACCTGTCTTTCCCAATAAGATTGCATCAGCTTTTATTTCAGCCGCCCTTAGAGCAGCTGTTGTATCAGTTGAAAAAAATGGAAGACCTGAGCCACCACCGAAGATTACAATTCTACCTTTCTCAATATGTCTCATAGCCTTTCTTCTAATGTATGGTTCAGCTACTTCTTGCATAGCTATAGCAGTTTGAACTCTTGTTTCGATTCCTAAGTTTTCTAAACTTGCTTGTAGTCTAAGAGCGTTTATAACTGTTCCTAACATTCCCATGTTATCTGAAGTAGGCCTATCAATATTTTCTGAAGATCTACCTCTCCAGAAATTTCCTCCTCCAACTACAATAGCTATTTCCATCCCTATCTCATGAACTTCTTTAATAGCATTACAAATATTTTCTATTACTTTATCATCAAGACCATGACCTTTGCCTCCTGATAAAGCTTCTCCACTAAGTTTTATTATTACTCTTTTAAAAGCAAGTCCCAAAATCAAACCTCCAAAACTTTATATTCTATTAAATTTTACCATTATCATAATCTTAATTCAACTAAACAAAGTTCTATTACAGCTATAGTACCAATAAAACCTTTAATTAGACTTACAAAAAAAGCGAGCATGTGCTCGCTTTAAATCCTATTGATTGATTTGTTTTGAAACTTCTTCTGCGAAGTCTTCTTCTCTTTTTTCTAATCCTTCCCCTACTTCAAATCTTTCAAATCTTCTAATTTTAATATTTTCTCCAATTTTTGCTATTAAGTTAGTTAGAAGAGTTTGAACATTTATAGATGGATCTTTTATAAAAGGTTGATCTAATAAGCATATTTCTTGATAAAATTTATTTAATCTACCTTCAACTTTTTTATGTGCAATTTCTTTTGAACGTTCAGGATCCATTCCCTTTTCAGCGTTTTCGTTCATTGCTTGATGAATAAGAATTTCTCTTTCTTTTTCAACTTCTTCTTCAGGAACTTCTTCTCTTGTAACGTACTTTGGTGAGCTTGCAGCTACTTGCATAGCAATATCTCTAACAAATTGAATAAATTCTTCGTTCTTAGCTACGAAGTCTGTTTCAGTATTAACTTCAACTATTGTAGCTATTCTTCCCCCATGGATATAAGCATCTACTAAACCTTCAGCTGCAATTCTTCCAGCTTTTTTAGCAGAAGCAGCAAGTCCTTTTTCTCTTAAAAGTTCTTGAGCTTTTTCCATATCTCCATTACTTTCTTCTAATGCCTTCTTTGCATCCATCATACCAGCACCAGTTTTATCTCTTAATTCTTTAACCATTGATGCTTTTATAGCCATTGGTATTCCTCCTTTTATGTTTTAGATAAAGGTAAGAGTTTAGCTCTTACCTTAGAATATTAAATGTTTATGTTAAAGATTATTCAACATCCTCTTGATTTTCTTCTGATTCTTTATCTTCAGTTTCTTCTTCGTCTTCAACTTCTTCTGATTCTTCGTCTTCAAAGTCTTCTTGAATTTCTTCATTTTCTGAATCTTCAGAATCTACTTCATCATGTTGTGCACCTTGATTAGCTTCAACAACAGCATCAGCTATTACACTTGTAAGAAGTTTTACGGCTCTTATAGCATCATCATTTCCTGGAATAGGAATGTCTACTTCATCTGGATCTGTATTTGTATCTACTACAGCAACAACAGGAATACCTAATATCCTTGCTTCATTAACTGCAATACTTTCATTTTTAGGGTCAATAATAAATAAGCAATCAGGAAGACCTTTCATATCCTTTATTCCTCCAAGATATTTTTCAAGTCTTTCCATTTCATGACGTAATTGTATTACTTCTTTCTTTGGAAGAAGATCAAAAGTGTTATTTTCTTCTAATTCTTTTAATTCGTGAAGTCTGTTAATTCTACTTTTGATAGTCTTGTAGTTTGTTAACATACCCCCTAACCATCTTTGGCTAACATATGGTTGACCTGCTCTCTTTGCTTCAGTTTCTATAGCTTCTTGAGCTTGTTTCTTAGTTCCAACAAACATAACAGTTCCACCATCTGCAACTAAATCTCTTACGTAATTGTAAGCTTCTTCAATTTGCTTTACAGTTTTTTGTAAATCTATGATGTAGATTCCATTTCTTTCTGTAAAGATAAATTTTTTCATCTTTGGATTCCATCTTCTTGTTTGATGTCCAAAGTGTACACCTGCTTCTAACAGGCTTTTCATTGATACTACTGACATATTTTTCCTCCTTGTTTTTTCCTCCATTTGACTCGTCTTGTAAAAGGACTTTTCAGCAACTCTCTTACAATCCTCAAATGTGTGTTTTACCTGTGTATAATACCACATCTTAAACTTTTATGCAAATAATTATTTAACATAATTACATTCTGTGTTTGAACATTTTATTTCATCAACTTTTCTATTTTTCTTATGAACTAAAATATGTCCACACTTTGGACATTTTTCATTTATAGGTTTGTCCCATACGGCAAAATCGCAATCAGGATAATTTGAGCATCCATAAAATATTTTTCCTCTTTTTGACACTTTTTCTATAATATCTCCATCTTTACAGTCTGGGCATTTAACTCCTATCTTTTTAACAAGTACTTTTGTGTAAGTACACTCGGGGAAGTTGCTACAACCAATAAACTTACCATTTCTTCCATGTTTGACAACTAAGTCATGTCCGCATTCAGGGCACTTTTCTCCTGTTTTTTTAGGAATAACTTTGAAATTATCATCATCTTCTTTTGCATTTTGTAATTTCTTTTCAAAATTGTCATAAAAATCAGATACAAGATTTTTCCAATCAAGTCCATCATCTGCAATCTTATCAAGCTCTGCTTCCATTTCGGCAGTGAATTCTTCATTTATTATCTCATCAAAGTACTTGATTAAGAAAGAATTTACTTTTTCTCCAAGGTCTGTGATGAAAAATTTTTTTTGTTTCAATTCTACATAATTTCTCTTTGTCAATGAGCTTATTATAGATGCATAGGTACTTGGCCTTCCAATGCCATCTTCTTCCAATGTCTTTACAAGACTGGCCTCTGTAAATCTGGATTTAGGTTTTGTAAAATGTTGTTTTTTATCTATGCTCTCTGCTTTTAAAATTTCATTCTTTTTTATTTCTGGAAGTATAACATCTGTATCATTTATTTTATAAAGTTTTGTAAATCCTTTAAAAGACTCTACATTTCCATTTATCTTAAAAATAAAATTGTTATTATTAATTGCAATTGATGTTGTCTTATACTTTGCTTGAGACATTTGACTTGCAACTGTCCTTGTCCAAATTAATTCATATAGTTTATATTGATCTTTGCTTAAATAACCTTCTATAGAGTTAGGAGTTCTCAATACTGAACTTGGTCTAATTGCCTCATGGGCATCTTGTGAGTTTTTCTTATTCTTTCCATAAGGATTTCCCTTACTCGCAAACTCTTTTCCAAAATTTTTAATGATATAATCTAAACTATCTTGAACTGTACCTGATGAAATTCTTGTTGAGTCAGTTCTCATGTAAGATATTAATCCTACACTTCCTTCTCTTCCAAGTCTAATCCCTTCATAGAGCTGTTGAGCAATTGTCATTGTCTTAGATGCTGAAAAGTTGAGTCTTCTATTTGCATCTTGTTGAAGTGTACTTGTTGTATATGGAGGATAGGGTTTTTTATTTTTTGTTCCCACCTTTACATCTACCACTTTAAAATTATCTTTATCAAGCTTTTTAAGGATTTCATTAGCTCCTTTTTCAGTTTTTATATCAAGTTTTTGTTCTTTGCCATCTTTATAAAAACCATAAAAGTTTGATTCAAATTCAATCTTATTTTTTTTGTGATTTGCACTCAAAGTCCAATACTCTTGAGGTTTAAATTCCCTTATTTCTTTTTCTCTTTCACACAGAATCCTAAGAGCAACTGATTGTACTCTTCCTGCACTTAGACCGCTTTTAACCTTCTTCCAAAGAATAGGTGATATCTCATACCCCACAAGTCTATCAAGCACTCTACGAGCCTGTTGAGCATCTACAAGACGCATATCTATTGCTCTTGGTTTATTGATTGAATTCTTAACAGTTTCTTTTGTTATTTCATGGAATTCAATTCTATTTTCATCTGTAGGATTTAATTTTAACAAATTAGAAATATGCCAGGAAATAGCTTCTCCTTCCCTGTCAGGGTCAGTTGCCAATAGCACTTTATCTGATGCCTTAGCTTCCTTTTTAATTTGTTTTATTATATCTCCCTTACCCCTAACACTTATATATTCAGGTTCAAAG